>Ga0255049_10000942_pt1 | contig 16814 bp, 14 predicted proteins | sample JV7_2_3_MG_FD_183615 | JGI IMG/M metagenome (GOLD analysis project Ga0255049, IMG submission 183615) | Seawater microbial communities from Jervis Inlet, British Columbia, Canada - JV7_2_3 | ecosystem: Environmental > Aquatic > Marine > Inlet | place: Canada: British Columbia | collected 2016-10-06
GCCATTGACCAGCACGTAGAAACCATCTCTGAGCTCAGGCATAGCGTCGATGCCTGGAAAGCCAAGTACAAGGCAGCAAAAGGTGAAGAGTTCGAAGACTACGATCAGACGATGACAGAGCTGCCCATTTTTGCCGCTACCGAAACCGACGAACACAAGAATGTCGAGAATGCGCAACCGAACACGTCGGACCAGACAGTCGCGATTGATATGCGCGATGTGCTGGAGCACGCCCAGCGAGACAAGACGCGCGCAGGATCCTAGGCGGTAAGCTCACTTTTTGAACAGGTCTTCGGCCTGTTGAAGATCCGAGTCAGCATCCAATGGACCGGTCTTTCCTGAAGAACTTTCTGGTTCGTCGCCAAATAACGATTCAAGTCGCGTACGGGCCTCGTTGTCGGTTCGCTTCTCGCTGCCGTCATGTGCCTGGGGATTCGGGTCAAAGTAGTCGCAGAAGTTGGCCGTCGTCTTGCTTCGTGCCTCCGGCGCATCTTCTTCGTCGCATGCATCGGGTGCAGTCGGCGCATAGTGACGGCACATGCGACAGACATGGAGTTCCACGCTGCAGCCGGGGCAAAGATCAAGACGAGCCAGCGGAAGGCTCAGGCTTTGCAGCGAGCCGCCGCAGCGATAACAGGCCAGAACCGTTTGAGTTGCGTCGCGATCAGGCATCATTAGGATGGATCGAACTCTTGCCGACACATTAACGGTCTCATCCTGAGTCTTCAATGGCGTCTGATAACCTCACGGATATTCTCTTCTGTCCTGATCGAGGGGAGTGCAGCGAGCTTGCGCTGGTACTGTCTGCCCAGGCAATCCCTTCTGAAGTTCGCTGGGACGGCCGCTTCTGGGTATTGAGTGTTCCGGCGGATTCAGTTGCTCGGGCAGGAGACGAGCTCAAAGCCTATGTAGCAGAGACGCGGCGGACGGGATCGAGCCGGCCGGCTGCAGCACCGGTACAGGGCAACCCCTGGCCCGGCATCACGGTCTATGCTGCGGCCATCATTGTCATGGCGCTGATGGCGCCCGAGATGCATCTGGGGGTCGACTGGCTTGCCGCCGGGCGTATGGACGGCGGCCGAATGCTTGCGGGGGAATGGTGGCGTCCGGTTACGGCCCTGACCCTGCATGCTGATGCGGGGCATGTGCTTGGCAATCTGTTCTTCGGCGGAATTTTTGCTTTCTCGGTCTCGCGCTATTTCGGTGGCGGCTTCGGTTGGCTTGTCATCGTCCTGAGTGGAGCGCTGGGCAATGTCGCCAATGGTTTCCTCAGCGGAGCAGACCATCGCTCGATAGGCGCATCGACAGCGGTGTTTGCAGCGCTGGGCCTATTGTCGGCCTATCTCTGGCGGCGGGGTTTTCCGTCCGATGCATCGCGCCGCGAGCGGCTGGCACCTGTCGTTGCCGGCATCGGGCTGCTGGCTTTTACTGGCACCGGAGGTGTCGATACCGATATCGGCGCTCACCTGCTCGGATTTCTTGTCGGGTTTGGTGCCGGGCTTCTGATTGCACGTACCGGAGTTCCGGTAGCCCGGTATGCACAAGTCGTCTCGGCCGCGGTCGTATCAGGCGCTATCGTCGTTGCCTGGGTTGCGGCCGTAACTTTTCACGCCTGATTAATCGAGGGCGGCTGACACCAGCTCGAGAAAGTCGGCTTCAGTCTGCAGTTGGTTAGCCTGAGCAGCGTCAATGCTGTAGCCATACTGATCGACGAGGGCTTCATAGCGTGGGCGGCGGTGATCAAGCAGTGCCGGAAAAATCCAACGCATAAACTCGTCCGGGACGATCTCGTCGGGATTCGCAAGACCCGTTTCTCGCAGATACTCGGTAAGTTTCTGATCCAGGAACGCTTCCTGAAAGTAGATGGGTTTAGGGTCGTCGATCGCTCGCTGAACAAGCTGCTCTTCGAATGCGAGATCGGGTTTCAGATAAAGGATCAGCGTGTGCTGTGCCAGTGACTCGATCGTCGCCGGATCTTCGAGTTCAACGAGGCTTCCGCCGGCGTCGTTGATGAAATGATCATAGCCGTAAATCGTGTGTGTCTTGTCGATGAAATCGGCGACGTCTCGCATGGCACCGATCTCGGCCTCGCGGTGGAGCCGCTGGCGCTTCTTGAACTCGTCAACAGGCAGGCCGCCGAGATCAGGCCGACCAATCTTGCCAAGAAAAGTCGAAACCGGTTCGAGGTTGTCGACGGTGATATTGCTTGCAATGTAGATCGAGTCGCTGCGCAGCAGGTCTCGCAGGAAACCGACCTGCATGGCCTGGCGCTTTATGTTGTCCAGGATCGGTTCGTCTAGGTACTTCGTACCAATCCGGTAGTCGCCGGAATAGTGAAACCACTTCGAATGGGGCAGACTCGCGGCGAGCGTGGTCTTGCCGACCCCCGACATGCCGAGCAGGGTTATGGCCTTGTGTGACCAGTTGAGGAATTGATCGCTTGTTATGCGCATGCTCTTACCGCTGTCTCACTGTTGTCTCGAGAACCTGTCTCGAGCAGGTGCGATTATACGGCCGACACCTCGCCTGGTGGACTTGAAGCCACGATTACCGGATCCTTGAGCGGATGGACCCGGGGCAGTTTCATCCGGCAGTACGCAGGTGGTTCGACGGCGAGTTTGCATCCCCGAGCCCGGTGCAGGCCCGTGCCTGGGAGTCGATCCGGGGCGGCCACGATACGCTGATCAGCGCACCGACCGGCTCCGGCAAGACGCTTGCGGCTTTTCTGTCCGCTATTGACGATTTGCTGGTGCGATCTCTCGAGGGCAGGCTCGACGATACGACCCAGATACTCTATATCTCTCCGCTCAAGGCGCTGTCCAACGACATTCAGCGGAACCTGCAACAACCGCTTGAGGGCATCCGCCGCGAGCTGGCCGGAATGCTGCTCGACGACGCTCCGATTCGGGCCAGCGTTCGCACCGGAGACACGCCCCAAAGTGAAAGGGCCAGGATGCGCCGGCAGCCGCCCCACATTCTGGTCACTACGCCGGAGTCGCTCTATATCCTGCTGACGTCGGATTCCGGGCGCCGCATGCTCAGTTCCATCCGAACGGTCATCGTCGACGAGATTCATGCGGTCGCAGGAAACAAGCGCGGGGCCCATCTCGCATTGTCGCTGGCCCGCCTTGAAGCGTTGATTGGCACGAAGCCACAAAAAATCGGCGTCTCAGCAACCAGCCGCCCGATCGAAATGATGGCGGATTATCTCACCGGGCCCGATCGTGAGCGGGCCAGCATCATCGACGAAGGGCATGCTCGGCAGTGCGATCTCGCGCTGATGCTGCCGGCATCGCCATTGGCTCCGGTGATGGAGACCGAGGTCTGGACGGAAGTCTATGACCGTCTGGCCGGGCTCATCGAGTCTCACCGGACGACGCTGATCTTTGTCAACACGCGGCGGCTCGCAGAACGTGTGGCGCGCCATCTGGCCGAGCGTATTGGCGAGGAGCGGATCACGTCGCATCACGGTAGCCTGGCAAGAGAACACCGACTTCGCGCAGAGCAGCGCCTCAAGGCCGGTGAGCTCAAGGCGATTGTCGCGACGGCATCGCTTGAGCTTGGCATCGATATCGGTGACGTCGATCTCGTCTGTCAGCTCGGTTCGCCCCGGGCGATTACGGCGTTTCTGCAGCGCGTCGGGCGCTCAGGTCACGGAATTGGCCGCACTCCTAAAGGCCGGCTGTTACCGCTTTCACGCGACGAACTTGTCGAGTCCGTCGCCTTGCTCAAAAGCGTGCGCGAAGGTGCGCTCGATGCCCAGGCAATCTGCCGCGGTCCGATCGATGTTCTGGCGCAGCAGATCACCGCAGAGTGCGGTATGCGCGAGTGGAAACTCGAAGCGCTTCTCGACACCTGCCGGGCAACGCTGTGCTACCGGGATCTTGATGCGGGGACGTTCAGGGCCGTTATCGAGATGCTGGCCGATGGTTTCACCACGCACCGAGGCCGGCGCAGTGCTCACCTACACTTCGATCGCGTCAACGACATCGTTCGGGGCCGGCGCGGGGCACGACTGACGGCGATAACGAACGGCGGCGCAATTCCGGATCAGTTCGATTTCGATGTCGTCCTGATGCCGCACGAGTATCCGATTGGTTCGGTGAACGAGGACTTCGCAATCGAAAGTCTGGCCGGCGATATATTTCAGCTGGGCAATACGTCGTACCGGATACTCAAAACGGCGAGCGGCAAGGTCTATGTCGAGGATGCGAAGGGTCAACCGCCAAATATTCCGTTCTGGTTTGGTGAGGCACCGGGCCGGAGCGATGAGCTATCCGCTGCCGTGACCGGGCTCAGGGAAGTGATCGATCACGCCTTGTCGTTGGCGCAGCCCAACGAAGTTGCAACCAGGATCGCCGCTGAGCTTGATCTCGATGAGTCGGCTGCGACTCAGCTCGTCGACTACCTTGCAGCCGGTAAGGCCGCACTCGGTAATCTGCCAACCCAAGAGCGCGTCGTCTTCGAGCGATTTTTTGATGAAGCCGGAGATACGCATCTGGTCATTCATTCGCCTTTTGGATCGAGAATCAATCGCGCTTTCGGTCTTGCTCTGCGCAAGTGCTTCTGTCGCCGTTTCAATTTTGAATTGCAGGCTGCCGCGCTGGAGGATTCGATTGTTCTTTCTTTAGGTGCCGTACACAGTTTTGCGCTGGAAGACGTCAAGCGTTATCTGTCTAGCCATTCGATCGAGCGCATACTCGAGCAGGCCGTTCTCGGTGCGCCACTGTTCGAAACTCACTGGCGCTGGAACGCTACGATCGCGCTCGCTGTCAGACGGTTTCGCAACGGGCGAAAGACGCCGGCACAGCTACAACGCATGGATGCTGAAGACTTGCTGTCGACTGTGTTTCCCGAGCATCTGGCCTGTGCTGAGAATCTCCCGGGTGGTGATCTGCCGATACCAGATCACCCACTCGTTCATCAGACGATGCACGATTGTGTGCGTGTTGCCATGGATGTCGATGGTCTGAAGTCTCTGCTTGAAGGTCTCGAAGCCGGAAAGATCGAGGTCGTCTGCCGTGATCTGACGAGCCCATCTCCGTTAGCTCAGGAAATCCTCGCGGCACGCCCGTTTGCTTTTCTTGACGATGCGCCGGCCGAGGAGCGACGAACGCTGGCCGTTCAATCGCGACGTTTTATGGGTGTTGCCGAAGCGACAGAGCTTGGCCGTCTCGACGCGGCCGCGATAGATCGCGTTTGTGACGAGGCCTGGCCAACGATTGTGACTGCGGACGAGTTGCATGATGCACTCATGCTCATGGGATTCATGGCGGCTGCCGAGGGCGCAGGGGCGGCGCGTCACGGTCAGAATGTCAGCCGTCAGTTTGCGGAATTGATGGCTGCGGGCCGGGCAACGGAGTTCACTTTGCCTGACGGGGAGACACTCTGGGTGACGGCGGAGCGCCTGGCCGAATTCACGCTCGCATTTCCTGACGGCGTGTCGGGAGTTGAACTCATCGACCTGCCGGCGACTATGGACAATGCAGCCGATGCACTGATCGAGATTTGTCGCGGCCGACTCGAGGCACTTGGTCCCATAGCAGCCCGTGAGCTTGCGCTGCCGTTGAGTTTGACGGCTGATTCTCTGATGACGCCGTTGGTTGCGCTTGAGCAGCGCGGCGTCATCATGCGTGGCCGGTACTCCGATCCGGTAGCCGATCAATGGTGTGAACGGCGGCTGCTCGCCCGTATTCATCGTTATACGCTCGGAAGACTGCGCAGCGAGATCGAGCCTGTCGCGGTGGCCGATTATCAGCGTTTTCTGTTTCGCTGGCAGGGCTTGGGATCGTATCGGCGCGAAGGGGCTGACGCACTGCGCGCAATTCTGTCAGAGCTGCAGGGGCTGGCGCCGCCGGCTATTGCCTGGGAACGGGAGATTCTGCCGGCACGACTCGCACACTACGATGGTGGCTTGCTCGATGAACTCTCGGCCGCCGGTGATATCGTCTGGTGGCGGCCTCCGCCGCGCGGTGCAGCAACCGTTCGTCCATCGAACACGGTGGCGGCTTCGCCGATCGCGATTCTGCCGCGCGGTGAGCTAAACCACTGGCGTGCGCTTGCTGAAGTCCCGGCCGAAGGCGCTTCACTGTCATCTCCGGCCGTCGCTGTGCACAATGTCCTGACTTCAGGGGGCGCTCTTTTCTTCGGCGATCTCGTCATTGCGACAGGTCTTTTGCGTGTGCAGGTCGAAGACGCGCTCGGTGAGCTTGTGGCCGCCGGTATCGTTACCTCGGATGCGTTCGGCGGATTGCGTGCCGTCATCGCGCCGCAGCGTGATCGCCCATCGTTCAGGAGTCGACCGAGGCTGCGGCGGCGCGTGGTCAGTTTTGATCGTGCCGGTCGCTGGGCACTGGTACCCGCTCAAGCTGAAACGGCTTCCCACCGTGAGGTAGCCGTTGAGCATGCCGCGGAAACGCTACTTCGCCGTTACGGCGTTGTCGTCCGCGCCGTCCTTGCACGGGAACCACTAATACCGGGTTGGCGGGAGCTGGTGCAGGTCTTTCGGCGATGGGAGGCTCGTGGCGAGATTCGGGGTGGACGCTTCGTCGAGCCGCTCGGCGGCGAGCAGTTTGCACTAACCGAGGCGGTCGAAGCATTGCGTAAGACCCGGCGTGATCGTGATGTGGATGAATGGTGCGTGATTTCGGCAGCGGACCCACTTAATCTGCCGGCGATGAATGGTGCGGAGAAAAAGATCGCAGCGATTGGAGCGAATCGAATCGTCTACCAGAACGGCGTACCCGTTGCGGCCGCACTCGGTCAGCGAGTCGAGGCCATGCAGCACTGCGACAGCGCGATGCTGGATCGGGTGCACGATCTGCTCAGGACGCCGCGAGATACTGGGCCTTCAAGTGCCATCCAGGCGCGCATGACTCGGATTCGACGTTGAAAGTTGCTGTTCTTTTTGGTGGCGACAGCATGGAGCGCGACGTCTCGGTTGCGAGCGGTGGGCAGGTCGTCGCTGCGTTGCGATCACGCGGACACGAAATCGTTGCCGTGGACGCAGAGCATGGACCACTCTCAGAAGTTGCCGAAACAGCAATGTTTGCGCGGGGCATTGACAGGAGGCCCCCTCCGGCAACGACAGGCTCTGGCTTACCGCGTGTGGTCGCAGATCTTGCGGACAGTGACTATGACCTCGTGTTTCTCGCCGTTCACGGCGGCAGCGGGGAAAACGGTGCATTGCAATCGCTGCTCGACATACATGGACTGTGCTACACGGGCTCAGGTCGCCTGGGCAGCTCGCTTGCCTGGGACAAGAGCGTCTCAAAACAGCTGTTTCTGCAGGCCCGGATTCCGACGCCAGCGTGGCATATGGCACCGGTTGCCATCGCGACGATCGAACGTGAGCTCGGCTTTCCTGTCATCGTAAAACCGTCGGGGCAGGGATCAACGGTGGGGCTCAGTCTGGTCGAGGGCCCGGCCGGGATGGATGAAGCAATAGAGAACGCAGCCCATTTCGATAGCGGTGTCTTGATTGAGCGATACATTGCGGGTCGTGAGTTGACCGTCGGTGTCCTCGGCAATGAGCCGCTTGCCGTCGGGGAAATCATCCCCGCGCAGGGCGATATCTTTGACTACGAGGCGAAGTATCAATCGGATGCCGCCGAAGAGATCTTCCCGGCCGACGTGCCGGTCGAGGTGGCACAGCAGGCGCAGACCCTCGCACTGGCCGCTCACGAAGTGCTTAGCTTGTCGCACTACAGCCGTGCGGACTTTCGAATGGACGAGAACGGTGATCTTTGGTGCCTGGAGGTCAACACGCTGCCGGGACTCAGCTCGGGCAGCTTATTGCCGCAATCGGCTCAGGCTGTCGGCGTCGAATTTGACGAACTCTGTGAGCGAATCTGTCTGGCCGCGCTCACCTAGCGAGGGCTGTTATCGTCGATCGGCCGCAAGCTGCAGGCCAACCGCAGCGGCGAAAATGATCCAGCCCGCGATGAGGCTGATTCCGCCGGTAGGTGCGAGGCGGCCGATCCAGTCGGGACCGCTGGTGCTCGACGCGTAGACGCCTCCACAAAAAAGAACGATACCAATAAGTAACAACAGACCGGCCAGATTCAGAGTTTTTGCCTCAGGACAGCGTTCGCCGTAAATTGCGATACCGATCAGGCCAAGCGCATGGATGAACTGAAAGTAGACTGCTGTTTCGAACGAGTTCAAGGCAGCGGCATCGAGTACCGTGTCGAGACCGTGACTCGCATAAGCGCCGAGTGCCGTGGCGACTGCCATCAGCAGTGCCGCGATGGCGATTAGGCCGCGGGAAACAGATGTCGTCATAGGGGCATTGTAGGGGTAATCGGCCAGCGTCAAATGCCAGACTCAATCGATTCCAGGCGAGCACGAATCTATAGCGTTGTATCGTTGATCCCGACGGGCTACGTCACGACCTACGGGCAGGTTGCGGTGCTTGCTGGCATCCCGGGACAGGCACGCCAGGTGGGTTACGCTCTGGCCGCCCTGAGCGGGGATCATGATGTTCCCTGGCACCGTGTCATCAACGCGAAAGGCGAAATCAGCCTGCGAACGCATGGCGACGATGGCAACCGTCAGCATGCGCTGCTCGAAGAGGAAGGCCTCCGATTTGATTCCAATGGTCGGATTGCACTGTCCAGGTTCGGTTGGCGGCCCGAGAATCGGGCGTGAGCATGGCCCCAAAGGCCGGCAACTGTGATCGTCGCGCCATTGCTACCGCACTTGGCAGTATTACGGGTGCCTTTATCGCCAATCAGGTGGCCGATGGCGACAATCGGACCGTCGCGACGCTGATCGAGATCGGAATGGTCCAACCTGCCGCGAATTTACTTTTACCATTGTCGCCGGAGCCGACCGGTTTGCGCGCCAGGGCCTTGGTTGTGAGTCAGAACCCGGAGTGTGGCAAATCGTTCAGTAGCACCGGAACGCACGGCAGACTACCACTTCCGGAGGTTCGAGCTTCCGCTAGAAAGCTAGACAATCGGGGTCGGCGCGAGCACCGCATCACAAAACTCAATAGCTGACGTTGACAGTTGCCGACCTATGTGCATCATTGCACTAATGCACATAGGCACAGGTCTGTAACTTGTTCATATTAAAGCCGCATTCGGGCATGCCGATTTACCGGCAGCTCGTCGAGCAGATCCGCCGTATGGCCGCAAGCGGCCAGCTCTCCCCCGGAACCGAGCTGCCATCGATCCGTGGGCTGGCGCTGAAACATGCCATCAACCCGATGACCGTGTCCAAGGTCTACAGCCTGCTGGAGAGCGAGGGCGTACTTGAGCGTCATCGCGGCAAGCCGATGACAGTCGCAAAGCGGCTTGAATCGAAGGCCCCTATTTCTGAACGGCTCGATGAGCTCGAGCCACACCTCGAAAACCTGATTCTCGCAGCGCGCCAGCTCGAGCTTGATACCGATGAGCTCGTTGATGTGCTGCGATCCAGATGGGAGAAGACCGATGACTGAATCTTTCGTGCAGGCACGCGGGCTGTGCAAGTCCTTCGGCGACAAAGCCGTGCTGAATGATGTGTCGCTGACAGTTGATGCAGGCGATGTCGTTGGCGTCCTCGGTAAGAACGGTGCGGGCAAGACGACGCTGCTCGAACTGATGCTCGGTTTCACGCCGGCAACGGCCGGTGAAATTGAGATCTTTGGTTATGAGAGTTACCGGTTGCCCGGCGCAGCGAAGGCACGCATCGGCTTCGTCCCGCAGCAGGACGAACTCATCAATCAACTAACTGCCGATGATCAGATTAAGCTCACCGGATCGTTTTATTCCGCATGGGACGATGCCTTGATTGAACGCCTTCTCGATGCCTGGGAGATTGACCGGGGCGAGCGCATTCGGGCGATGTCGGTCGGCCAGCGACAGAAGCTCTCTATTCTGCTCGCGCTCGGTCACCGGCCCGATCTTCTGATCCTCGATGAGCCTGTTGCGAGCCTGGACCCCATCGCACGGCGTCACTTTCTTGAACAGATTGTCGACGTCGCAGTTGGCGGCGATCGTGCCGTGATCCTGTCGTCGCACATCGTCTCGGACATTGAGCGGCTCGCGAACAAGATCTGGATCATCAAGGAAAACCGGCTCTACTGGGGCGGCGATTTTGACGAGCTCAAGGATTCGGTCGTCAGGCTGCACCTGCATACGTCGAGCCCGCTACCCGATACGATTGCGATCCCGAATGCGATCTCGGTCGAGGTGAACCAATCGCATGCAACGGCCGTCGTCTGTGCTTTCACGACGGAACTGGAAGGCGAGATTGCCGAGCTGACTGGCGTGAGGCCGAAGGTTGAATCATTGACGCTCGAGGACATCTTTCTGGAGATGCATCGATGAGTGCGGTCCTGAGGCTGACTCTGACCTGTTTTACGGCGACGCCGCTCACGCGTCGGCTGGCGGAGATCGGGATAACGGCCATCATTGTCGGTCTCGCCGGTACGGTCTGGTTGGGCGGCTATCCGCAAATCTTCTATATGGGCAGGGAACCGGCACTTTACGAAATGCTCATTGTTTCCCTGCCCTTCATGGGGCTAATACTTCTGGTCGCTTCGACGGTACTGCTGCCCGCGATCGTCGAGCGCATGGCGCTGGGGCGGGCGGTCTGGGTTCTTCCAGGTGGAAGGTCGCGATTGCTTGTCAGCACAGTCCTGCCTGCCGTCCTTCTTTCGCTATTAGTCGCGGTTGGAACCAGCTTGTCATTCTTGATTAGCCCCTTCGATGTGCCGCTCAGCATGCTGTTGCAGAACTTCTACCGGATCTTCTTAATGGCTTTCGTCGACTTCGGTCTGATCTATACGGCGATCTGGCTCGTTGGTAAGACCAGCGGCGTCTGGCGGCTGGCGGGCACACTCTGGATCGTCGTCAGCATCACGATTCCGCTTCGGTACACTGGCGGCGGCATTCCACCTTTCTCGTTTCTCGAAGGACTTGGTCTTGCAAGCTGGGTCGTCTATGCCACTCTCCTCCTGTCGGGTGGCCGGTTACGGCATTCCCTGCCAACATTGCGAGCACGACTGACAGCACTCGGTGAGCGGATTTTCCCGGTGTTCCGGTACTCAGCCGGCCACGAGGTCGATCTGTTGCTGGGTACGACGCGCCCGTGGATTGTGGCGCTCGGTCAGGCGATACCGATCGGTCTCATGGTCTGGTTCGTTCCATTTGCGCCGATCTGGATCATGTTCCTGGTCACATTCAGCGCGATTGCTGGCGCGACGACGAGCCAGGCGGCGGCACACAGCCGAAGGCTCTGGTTGAGATACGACTGGACACGCGAAGATATCCGGCGGCGGGTTGAAGCGGCGTACTGGCGTTACAACGCGTGGGCGCTCAGTGTCCTGCTCGTGATCTACATGGGATTGGCGAGTTACGCTGGCTTCGACTGGGAGGTTGTTGCCCTTAGCATCGTGCTGATCATGTTAGGCGGTATCGCCTGTACCTATCTCGGACTCATGATCACGCGTGGGCTTGGCTGGTTCGAGGCGACGCTTGGTATTCTTTCGATGATCGTACTCGTGCTTGCGGCGTTTGCGATCCTGCGTGGGATGTTTGTCGCTGCGGTCGAGCTTGAGGTCGTCCTCGCCGGGTTAGGTGTCGCCTACGCACTGATCGCGAGGCGCCGCTGGGGCGCACTCGACTGGATGCAGTGTCGGCTGGACACACCGGTCCGCGGTGCTGCGTGAATCACTGGCACATCCGATTGACTGGTGAGTCTGCTGGAATCATCTTGAATCAGGCAGGACTGGTCACTTCTTGGGAAACACTCGATCGGTTGAAACCGCATTCCAAAGCGGACGTTTAGCTTTGCGCTGGAAACGGAAACTAACTGGTCTTGCCTGTGCTTCATGGACACCATGAAGCACAGGCAAGACCAGTTCGCTAACAAAGTTAACGTCTCTTGGTCCGGCACACGGTTGTAGGGTTACGCTACGTCTAATAGCCCCTAGAACCTAGTTCTTGAAGTAGGTTCTGTCTTCTTGAATCCGACCATTGGCTTTGTGAATACGGACAGATCCTTCGCGAGTCTTCATGTAGCCCCGCATTTCTAGAATCGCGAGTTCTTTCGTATCTGCCTTCACAACAGCTCGGTTAGAACCTGCCTTCCGTAGCCGCCAAGCATCGTTCTTTCTTTCAAGGTGATATCTCTGTAGTGCCATCTTCGGACTCCTTCTCAACAGGTGGGCTTCAGTAGAAGTGTAGTCTCCAAAGTACCCGGTGCTTGCAGTTGACTTGACTTGTCGACAGTCGCCTCCGGGTCGTTAGTTTCCGTTCCGAGGATACCACCCGAAGGGCACGTTTCGGGTGGTGCTCTGGTCGTCCGAACGTCCAGACTTTGTCTATCCATTAACTGTTAACGATCCGATTCGGATCTAGCGCCATCGGGTCTGTGCCATAATTTCTTGATGTCCTGGTGGCTACGCAGACTGTCGCTGGTGTTTCTCACCCTATTTGCCGGGACTCTGAGCGCTCAGGACAGCCTCCAAACTGCAACCTCTATCGTCAATGACGGCGAATGGTCGTTTGTGCGCCTTGCTTACGATCAAGCCAACTACCGCTATGCGTGCAGAGTCGCAGGATTTGGCAACAGAACTGATTATCCGGACGCCGAGTTTCACCTGCGTCAGGGCATCGATCGTTTGACACTCGTAACGACCGGCGAAGAGCAGTTTCTTAGACCTGGCGACCCTAATCTGATGAATTTCCCCTGGCTCTACGCTGTTGAGGGTGGCCAATGGGATTTGGATGAGTCCGAAGCCGCGCATCTTCGGGAATACTTACTGCGGGGCGGATTCCTGATGGTCGATGACTTCCACGGCACAGAACAGTGGAGCGTTTTCGAGACCTCAATGCGGCGCGTATTTCCGGAACGGCCGATCGTCGAAATACCGGAGGGCGATCCTGTGATGAGCCTGGTCTTTGAAGTCGACAGAAGCATCCAGATTCCAGCGAATCAGTTCATTCGGACTGGCCAGACGTATCAGTGCGATGGCTACGACCCGCACTATCGCGGTATCTATGACGACGAGGGTCGTCTAATGGTGATGATCAATTTCAATATGGATCTTGCTGACGCCTGGGAGCATGCCAATGATCCGCTATACCCGGAACCGATGACGGGCCAGGCTATCCGCTTTGCGGTTAACTACGTCATTTATTCAATGACGCATTGATTTGATTGGTGGGCCCGGCAGGACTCGAACCTGCGACCAAGGGATTATGAGTCCCCTGCTCTAACCAACTGAGCTACAGGCCCGCGGGCCGTATCTTAGCGTACGGTCGCAAAGACGATCAGAAGAGGATGCGAGGCTCTTTCCCAGGAAAGACCCTGATCCCGGTTCTAGTCTTCCATCAGAAAGCTGCGGAGTTGATCCGACCGCGATGGATGACGGAGCTTGCGCAAAGCCTTGGCTTCGATCTGGCGAATTCGCTCGCGCGTAACATCGAACTGCTTGCCGACTTCCTCGAGGGTGTGATCGGTATTCATATCGATGCCGAAGCGCATCCGAAGCACTTTGGCCTCGCGCGGCGTGAGCCCGGCAAGAACCGAATGCGTGGTCTCCTTGAGCCCCTCATCAGTGGCTGACTCGATCGGCGAGGAGACTGTGATGTCTTCAATGAAGTCGCCGAGATGCGAGTCCTCGTCGTCACCAATCGGTGTTTCCATGGAGATCGGTTCTTTTGCGATCTTGAGCACCTTGCGGACCTTGTCCTCGGGCATTTCCATGCGCACGGCAAGCTCGTCCGGTGTTGGCTCACGGCCCATCTCCTGCAGCATCTGCCTCGAGATTCGGTTGAGCTTGTTGATCGTCTCAATCATGTGCACGGGAATGCGAATCGTCCGGGCCTGATCTGCGATCGATCGTGTGATCGCCTGCCTGATCCACCAGGTCGCATAGGTCGAGAACTTATAACCACGCCGATACTCGAATTTATCGACAGCCTTCATCAGCCCAATGTTGCCTTCCTGGATCAGGTCCAGGAATTGCAGTCCCCGGTTTGTGTATTTCTTGGCAATCGAGATTACGAGACGCAGATTGGCTTCGACCATTTCCTTCTTTGCCCTGCGCGCCTGTGCTTCACCGAGTGAAATCTCGCGATTGATCTCTTTGATCTCGACGATACTGAGTTCCGTAATCTCCTCGAGTTTCTGCAGTCGCTTTTGGGCGCGGAGAATGTCGTCTTTGAGCTTGGCAAGTTGTGACGAGTGCTTGCGCTTCGCGCGAATATGCTTATTGACCCAGGAAGTATTGGTTTCGTTCTTGGGGAAGCTTGAAATGAAATCTTTGCGCGGCATGCCCGCATCACGCACACACAGCGCCATGACCTGTCGCTCCTGAGTGCGAATGCCGTTGATGGTGTCGCGCAGCTGACCGACGAGCCGGTCAAAGATCTTCGGTGACAGCTTGAGTTCCATGAACTCCTTGGTCAGTGGCTTCAGTATCTTTTCAGTCTTTGGTGCTTTTACGCCTTCGCTCGCAATCGAATCTGAATGGCGCTTGGCGAGCCGCCTGATCTTCTTGACCTTCCGGTTGACCTCGGCCGGGTCGGGACCCGTATCTACCGGCTTATCACTATCGTCGTCCTCGCTGGTGCGTGCCTGTGGATTGGCGATCTCCTCGTTCGGATCAATGAAGCCAACGATCAGGTCTTGCAGCCGGGCTTCACCCTGAGAGACGAGTTCGTACTGACCGAGCAGGAGGTCGAAAGTCAACGGGAACTGAACGAGCGCAGCGCGCACCTGGTCGAGCCCTTCCTCGATGCGCTTAGCGATACGAATCTCGCCTTCGCGCGTCAGCAGCTCGACCGTGCCCATTTCACGCATGTACATGCGGACCGGATCTGTTGTCCGCCCGAACTCACTGTCCACGGTCACAAGTGCCGCTGCAGCCTCATCCGCCGCGTCGTCGTCGTTGGAAACGGCGTTGTCAGACAGAATCTGGGATTCGGCATCGGCGGCCTTCTCGTAGACCGTGATACCCATGTCATTGATCATGTTGACAATATCTTCGATCTGCTCAGGATCGACGATATCGCTGGGCAGATGGTCGTTGACTTCCCCATAGGTCAGGTAGCCTTGCTCTTTGCCCTTGGCAATCAGCAGTTTGAGTTGCGACTGCCGCTCGATTTCATGTTGAGGGGATGGGGCATTCATTTCTGCGCGGCTCCTCCTGACGCAAAATAACGGACCAGTATAATGGCTTATTCTACCTTTAGACTAGCCTGCGCCACGAAAATTCCGCGGCCTCGCTGCCCGCTTAACCACCTCAGCGCGTGGCAGTTGGCCCGGATCGCTGCCGCAAGGCTTCGGCGCGGGCCCGTCGCTGGTGGCTCTCGACGATTCGCTCAAGGCTGTCTTTGAGCACCTGTGGGGCAGCCGATTCGTCGTCCAGCGGGTCCTCGCGGGCCAGTCTCTCAACCCAGCGGCCTTCCCTCTCGGAACGAAACGTCTCGATCAGCTGGCCGGTGGTGATCTTGGGATCATCCGCTGTGATTTCAAGTAGGCGGCGCAGCAGGTCCGCTCCCGGTGTATCGATTTCTTCGAGGCCCTTGACGTCAGCTGCAGACGCACCCGCTTGGGGGAAATGCAGCAACAGACTCACGACCTTCTGCATGACTGTCGTTCCCGGTGGATTGCCCCTGCGCGCTGGTGATTCAGCTGGTGTTTCAGGCTGCAGGCTCAGGAGCAGCCGCTCGCCGGAAATTCCGGTCTTCTCGGCGAGTTCGGTGACGATCAGTTCGTGATACAGCCCAGGGGGTAGCTTCGCGAGCTTAGGCAGGACCACGCCTGCGAGTTTTGCGCGTCCGTCTGCGCTGCCAAGATCAATATCGTGAGCCGCGCGTGAAATCAGAAAGCTCGACAACGGAGTGGCATTGCCGAGCAGATCTTCGAAAGCTTTCGATCCGTGGGTCCGGACAAAAGAGTCTGGATCTTCGCCTTCGGGCAGCAGCACAAACTCAATCGAGACCTTGCCGCCGCCGAAGGGCAGAATAGATTCAACGGCTCGCCAGGCGGCATCGCGTCCGGCACGATCACCGTCGAAGCAAAAGATCACTTTGTCACTGAGCCGTGTTAGCTGGCGCATATTCTCAGCCGTCGCGGCGGTCCCCATCGTTGCAACGGCGGGGCCGAGTCCGTTCTGGTCCAGCGCGATGACATCGACGTAGCCCTCTACAACGATCAATCGATTCGGACGACCAGGCGTTTGTCTGGCTTCGTACAGGCCATAGAGTGTCCTGCCTTTATCAAAGAGCGGTGTGTCTGGCGAGTTCAGGTACTTGGGCTCACCGGGTCCGAGCAGCCGGCCACCGAACCCGATGACGCGACCACGACCGTCCCGGATCGGAAATATGATCCGGTTGCGGAATCGATCGTAAGTGTTTCCCGCGTCATTTCTTGCTGCAAGGCCGGCAGTGATCAGGCGATCGGTCGCTTGCTCGTCGCTCCCGAGTTGTTCCAGGAGTGCGTTCCAGGCGTCCGGCGCAAAACCAATTGCAAAGCGGCCAGCTGCAGCGCCATCGATTCCGCGCTGTTTCAGGTAGGCGATGGCGTCAGGATTCTCGCGCAGCCTTTGTCGAAAGAACTGATCGGCTTCACGCATGACATCGTAAAGACGCTGGCTGTCGTCCGTCGGTGCCGCGTTGCGTTCCACTGGGATTTCGAGGTTCTGCGTCTCGGCAAGAATCTCGATAGCGTCGAGAAAATCCCGATTTTCGTACTGCATAACAAAGTCGATCGCATTGCCATAGGCACCACAACCGAAACACTTAAAGAAACCTTTGTCGGCACTGACGGTGAACGAAGCCGTCTTTTCGTCATGAAAGGGGCAAAGACCCTTG
>Ga0255049_10000943_pt1 | contig 16811 bp, 33 predicted proteins | sample JV7_2_3_MG_FD_183615 | JGI IMG/M metagenome (GOLD analysis project Ga0255049, IMG submission 183615) | Seawater microbial communities from Jervis Inlet, British Columbia, Canada - JV7_2_3 | ecosystem: Environmental > Aquatic > Marine > Inlet | place: Canada: British Columbia | collected 2016-10-06
CTCCTTAGAGAAGACACCTACTTTTATGGTGGGGATAGGGGTTAGATTTTAGACTTATACCCATACTCATAGGCTACATAGTCATAGGTATAGCCCATGGTGACAAGGATTAGAACCTTCTCAGCAGTTGATAGTGTGGGGTCATACTCCATAACTTCAATGTAGTAGTCTAGTTCCGCTGCTGAGGGTGCGTTCTTATGATAGCCATGTATGAGGCCCATAGCTTTCTCGTTAGACTCATCCCATTTCTTAGCGAGTACTTGCCCTATTGACTGTAGGTCTGTAAAATCAAGGTCTTCAATCTGTTCTGTGCGAGTATGCATAGTAAAGCTCCCTTAGGTTAGTTGGCTTGTATACTACACCTTTTCGACTACAAGTATCGAAACTTTAGCCTACCTATCAATTATCTGATAAGTAGGCTAGATACCTAATCTTCTGGCTCTTCCTCCTTGACTAATTTCAAGGAAGGTTCTGGGGGTACCTCCTCCTCATACTTACCTCCCAGCTTCATATACTCTTCTACAGTCAGGCCGAACACCTCCTCGAATGTGTCTTGGTGTATTCCTACCATACCTTTGTATAGATCCGAGTAGTAGTTGTTGGTGTCGTATACACCTCTTGAGTATGCGTTCTCAGACTCTTCTTGAATTACGGTTGTAGCTAATTCCACGTAAACAGACCCACCTCTATTGTAGCCAGCCTTGTATACCTGTATGAACATTAGAACCAGTGTCAAGATAGCCGCCAGTATATACAGTGATATCATTCTTCCTCCTCTATATGGAATCCGCAACCTCTCAAGAAGTTGTCGAACTCCTCTCTGATAGTGTCTAGGGTTTGTGCCTCGAATGATACTACTACGGTAGCAGTATCATAATCGTCACCTTCTGGTACTTGTTTTATGAATTTGATTATCATAACTTCCTCCTACATATGGTGTTTAACTTTACCTATACCAGCCTTCTTACTTCCCACACAATACCTATCTACATAATATAGATTGTTCTCTGGGTTGTGGTATAACTGATATTGCTTACCTGTTGAGTGGTTTGTATGTACGTCCTCCAATTCATCGAGTAGTCTACCTGTTACCCTACACTGCGCGAGAGGCAGTGAGTGGTCAGTAAGATCTACAGACTTCTGCGGGTAGTACTGACATGTTCTCATATACAACTTAAACATTGTTTCGTATATGTCACCCTTGTTATACCTAAGCATCTCCTTAAATGCGCTAACCTCACCATCCGAGCACCTATTCCACAAACTAAAGTCAGTATGTATTTTCTCAGTACCCACCAAGGTCTGGGACAACTCATCTAATTTCTTAGAGGTTAGGTCATACCCGTGCAGGCTTCTATATGTACACACTAAGGCAAACCTACTTGGTAGCGCCCAACCTAGCTCCAAGAACCTACCCATAAGGTGACCCTTATCGAATCTGCTATTGTGGGCAACAACCACATCTGCCTCATCTAACTTCCTCCACACCTTCTCTAACACTTCTGTGTCATCTAGAGGGTCTTTCTTGAATGTACTACTTTGGTGGTTACTGAAACCCCAGATACCTTTCTCCCCTTTAAAGGCAAGGTCATACATACTACCACCTGCTACTGTCAGTATCTTGGTAGTGTTACTTAACTGATTAGCATTGATAGTCTGTAAACCAGTTCGGAACACCCTAGCATCTACTAAGCTACTCTCGATATCCAAGAACTGGACCTTCTTAGCTATATCACAAGCCCTCTTGTTCTTCTTGTCCAGTTTGAATACGGGTATTTCTAACTTATTCTTCTTACTCATAATCGCTCCTATTATCGTCGTTCATTGGGATACCATTTCTCCATTAACTCTCTCGCCTCTTCTTTGTTTACTAGCCCTGCCAGTGTCAATGCTATAAGCAAAGTACTGACAAAGGCTAACACTATATAACCAAATATTGCTAACATACCTTAAACTCCCTCCATTTCTTCTCTGTCATTTTAATCCTACATGGCGGCGTAATTGCGTACCCCCTTCTATGCATCCATACTATCTTAAGCGCTACGTGAGCAACCCCCTTGCTGTTAGTATAGTGTGTCTTCTTTACAACCTCCATACGTACATCTATGAATCTCGGGTGGGTGTAGAGCATACAACCTCCTGTCCGGTCCTCTTTATAATCTCTCCTAGCTCAATAGGTACCCCATATAAACAATCTACATTGACATTGAAATACCTTGTGTCTAGGGTTGGGTCTGTTTCCGAGAGGGTTACCTTGCCATTATTGTGTATATGTCCATGGATATTTATTAGACCTCGAAGCTCACTTGGGTGTAAAGGTGAGTGACTTAGCCACATACCATACTTCTTAATGATACCCCCTACCTTATTGAAGTAGGGAGAATACACCTCGGGATTAAAGTTGTCATGATTACCCATAATCAACCTTTTCTGGCCCCTCATTTGCTTAAGATACTTTAGTCCTGCCTTTGAAAAGGAAACATCCCCAAGGATGAACACAGTATCTCGCTTACCTACAACACTGTTCCATTGTTTTACAATCCACTTATTGTGTTCTTCAAGTGTACTTCCACCCCTCAGGCCACCTGAAAACTTGACAATATTCTTGTGATCCAAATGTAGATCTGCGATGAAAAATACCTTGCTCATCTCTTCTCCTCCAATTCCTTTATCCTCCAGTAAACCCTTTCTAATAAGGTATCCGTCATCATACGCATACCCCCTGTAGACCACCCTTGCCAACCTCCCCGTGGGAATAAGAGGTCATCTATATTACGGCATTCATCCAACATAAAACTAGATAACTCATCCCAATCTTCTTCTGAAAATGGGGGTCTCTCTAAACCAGATAGGAAACTCATATCTTCTCCTCCATAAATGTCTTGACCTTCTCATACAGGAATGGTCCGGTCATACCTCCAGATAGCCCCCCTATGAAAGCTATTAGGAATGTCCAAAATATAAACTTAATCATTACTACCTCCATACTTGATTAACATTATCTTACCTATCACTATCACATTCAAGCCATAATTAGCTAGTAGTATGTAGTCCATCGAAGTGAAATACACGTATACGAATACGAACACCTCGCCTAGAAACCACATCCAAAGAAAGCCCAAAGATACACCATCAACGTGCTTATCCTTGAGTGCCTTTAGAAGCATGGGAAGGCCACAGAGAGCGAGTAGGACAGATCCGAGTATTCCCAGACTCTCAATCATAAGATACTACCCACTCTTTCTCTATACTATAGTACCCCTCACACATGAATGGCATAAGCTCCTCTAATTCTTCATAAGTCTCGCCGGTACAAACTATTGAAATAAGTCCTTCTCTATCAGGGCATATCTCTTCTTTATACAGTACAAATCGTTGCTTGCTTTTCATAATAACTCCTCATATTCCTTGTCCATTTCATGAATTCTTTGTACCAAGTAATCATACCGTCGATCCGACTCCTTCTCATCGAGGTCATACCAAGGGTGTTGTGTGTCACCCTCCCTATACATCTCGTTAAGTCTAGCTACTACTACCTTCAAGTCCTCAAGTGTCTCCCATTCAGCCCACCATATGTCTGACTTAACATAATCTTTGGGTGTATGAAACGCCTCAGGTCTACAGGATCGACACATAGCATTGTTATCGTGATACTTACACACCCTCCTCCACCCCACGAAAATCTAGGTGTAAGTGTAGTTTACCTAAGTTTAGTTGGGCACTATACCTATAGCCAGCACAACCACCCTTACAATATAAGAAGTCTACCCCGAAGTTATACAATGGCTCCCAATCTGGATCTAACCCATAACCTACCCTAAGCACCTTACCCAACTCAAATGTCTTATATTTCATACCTTACCTCCATTCTATACTGTTTACAAATGAATCCCCCCACAGTGATATTGTCTGCTGGAATAAGCCCCTCCTCCTTAGCCTTACATTGCCAAAGGCGCTATCTAACATATACGTTACACCATAGTCTGACGGACCTCTAACTATACGCCCCTTCTGCTGTCTAATAGTCCTCACGGTGTCCCATAGAATCCTAGGCATATTATTCTTATATCGATAGTCAATGAGCTTATCTTTCTTGTTAGGCCACATGACTTTAGTTATCATTTGAAACCCGAAGGCTTCCCCTGCGAGGTCGAGACCCTCACTCATACCACAGGCCACCAATACCACAGGCTCCTCACTGGTTAGGAAGGTCTCTAGTACCTCCTCCCTGTTCTCAGATGTATGATACAGAACTCTAGTATCGTTTAGTTGTGTCTGGAACTTCTTAGCAAGTCCATACGTGGTGTGAATAACCCCTTTAGTATCTGCGTGCCTGCTCATGATATCCCGGATCTTAGCTACCATCTTGGGTAGGTTCTTATCCTGATACTTGTAACCCATATTGATTAAGTTCTCTACAACAAAGGGCTTCCGCTTCAAGTCTATAGGATCTTGAGCCTTGATAATGGCACAGGTACGTCTACCTAAACCCATATCCTGTATATCAATCTCATTGATTGTACCACTCATGAGAATCAGCTTCCTGGTGTGCTTACCCCACAACACAGGGGGGAGGCCGTCTAGGGTGGTAGGTCTTATCTTCAATGCGGGTTGCTTACGTCCTGCATACAACTCCTCCACACGTTCAATAAAGAAGTTATCCGGTGCCTTGTCTAACCCACGTCTCACCTGTTTATACTTATTGATCTGTCTAGATAGGTTTGTGTGACTCTTTCGTAGCTTCATAACATCCCGTTTGATAGCGCTAGATACAGATGCTAGGTCAGTCTCCTTGTGGGGAAGTATAGCCTCTTCTAGTAACTTAAACTTAGCTGTCTCCTTTTTGATAACCTCCTCCAGCCATATCGCAACCTCTCCGCACGTATTCATATTATCAGGGTAATTAAACTTATGTTGCCATAAAATGGTAGTGTAACTATCCTCAAGAACACCTAGCGCATTGTGAGCCTCGTCTATAATAACTACATTCTTGGTACACTTGTTAAGTAGGTAGCTCTGGAAGTTGAATATAGCGTTATTGCTTCCTATAGTCTCCTCCTTAGCTATCTGTATGGGACACTCAGAGCAATATGCGTGAGAGAGTCCCCCCAACAACTCCTTACCTTCAGAGCAGGACATTTTAAGTTGTTCGCACTGGTACTTACCCCTGCCCTTCAGAGAAGGTACATCAGGGAAGCTGTCTGTGTATTGGTCTTGAAGTTTGTTTCTAGGTGTGATTGTACCCACCGACAACTTCTTTGTATTGGCCCACCTTGCGATAGTTTGACCTATCAGAGACTTACCTGTACCTACACCTGCGGGGATAGTTATGACGAAGTGCTTATCCCATGCGGCCTCGACTTGCCGTAGTATCTCTATTTGATGCTCCCTAAGTTCAAACTGCTTAGGGCAATATTCAAGTATTGACTTCATTTCTTCTCCTCCCTTAGCCCATACAAGGCTATTAAACACGCATCCGTCAGACCGTCTGACTCCTTACGGCACCCCTTAGGTATAAAACTCTCATCAGGGTAAAGTCTCTTCACTGTGGAAATAGACCTATCTTTAGTGTCTCCACTCCCTTTATCTAGCAGTTTACTTTGCCATGTTCTTGGTGCTACGTACTTGATAGGTATACCTATCGTTTCTACCACACCTATCAATATACCAAAGGATTTACCAAAATTAAAAGTAGCTACACTTGATTGCTTAGGTTGACCCCACACCCTCTCTAACCACAATGTAGGGTTGTATACTGATAACCCGTATAACAACTTAACTAACTCTCTAACATCTAACTCCTTACCGTTCTTGGTACCTACTTTCTTTTTAAGTGGCATAGTGTGTTTGCTTATTATATTACCTTTATCATCTAACACCACAAACGCTCCCATACTTCCTGGGTCACAGCCGATTACGTAACTCACATCGTCTCCTTGTAAACTGACCTTATCATAGTCACTATCTCAAACTCTCTCTTAGGAGGACTAACCAGCAGATTGTTATACCCCAATAACTTGCTGAGGGTGTCTTCATAAGATAACCCTGTCTCCTTACACATACTAGCCATCCTAAACAGATGCATATGCCTGTCACCTTTACTCACAGGGGTGAATATCATACTATTGATTCTATTTGAGATAGTACTTAAGTCTGTCTCTACCTCCCTGCTTGGAGTGAATATAGGCATGTCTATCTGTACCTTTAGTGAGTATTCCGTCAAGTCTAGTTTAGTTCCTGTATGAGAGTACAGGAGGTGTTTGCAGCAGCCGGGGTTACTTTCATGGTAAGTGCCTGCCATCCTGATAACATGCGAAGTTGAATAAAGAGACATATCAACTCCGGTATATGTCTCCTTTACGTACTGCTTCTGTACCTCAGGCACGTCACCACCTACCATCTCTACTATAGGTATATGAAAGTGAAAGCCGCCCGGACTACCAGAGCTATACATCTCGAAAATGTGACCTGCTGCTATCAGATCCCTCTTGACCTTCATAGCAACCTCCTCAGAGGCGTCCACGTCGATGTAGAGGATGTCAGAGGCTACAGGTAACCCCTTCATACCCCTAGTGGACTCAGTGGCCGCTATAAGCTCCTGCGCGTCCCCTAGGTAGCGGTACATCGAAGTGTACCCTGTATAGCTTGCCATTTCCTCCCTAGTTCGTAACCTTGGGGCCGATGTCCTGACTTTACCCCATCTATGTTCGTACATCACACCACCTAATCACACCGTATTGAGCAATCCTCTCCACTAGTAACCCCTCCATGTTTAAATTTTATATTCCAACCTAACTCATCATTCAACTTATTGAATGAATTGTTTACGATATCTTTATACGCCTGTACATCCTCATACCTAACCATGAAGATACTCTCATCGTGTAGTGAGGCTATATAAGGTTTCGCGTCAATACCACTAAACTTAATAGCGGTATTGATATGAAACAATAGGCGGTACAGTATATCAGAACCTCCACTTTGAGTCACCCTGTTTACAATGTCCTTCAATTTATTCTTGGGTACACACACAGGTCTCCCTCTAACATTAGTTACCCATCCGCCGTTCTTAGTCCATTCCTTGACCAAATGATTGTGTAGCAACCCCTTACCGGGAAATGCCTGCTCAATAGAGTTGAGCATTGTCACAGCTTCCTTGTAAGTAATTTGAGCATCGAATGACAAGGCCTCAGCACCAAGCCCATATATTGAGCCTAAGTAAGGTGCCTTGGTCATTTTACGCTCCTTCTTGAGTATACCCTTGATCCTCTCTAAGTTCTCCTCTGTGCCATTACCATCTAGATTGTAGTGTTCAAGTACCTTATCCCTAATGGTGGGGAAGAAGGCGGCCACAAACAGGTATACACAATGAGGCTTAGCATCCGGCCCGTATAGTTTCAGCATATTCTTGTCTTGTGTCATATAAGCCAGTACGTGAGGTTCTAGGGATGCAAAGTCGAAATGAACTAACTCGTAACCTTCGTTAGGTATGAAGCACTCCCACAACTCTGGTCGCTTAGGGAGCGCCAATAGATTCGTAGCCCTCCCCTTACCCTTACCCTCCAGATTCCCGGAACTACATCGGCCTGTAATTGTTCCACTCATCTTGATAGGTATGTGTATCCTATCCCCATTTAAATTCTCCTCAATAGCAAGTAGGAATCTCTTCTGTGCAACCAAGTCCCGGTGGTCAAGTATCAGCTTACCAAAAGAACCTAGTCGCTTCAGAGATTTGCTATCGAGAGAAAAGCCGGTCTTAGTGGCTTTAATCTCTGCCTTCATATTAATGTACCTCCTTCTCTGGCTCCTGCTTCTCTGGCACCAGCTTCCCTAAGTACTTTAGATAATCCGCCGCCAATTCCGAGATATCCTCACCCTTACCTTCCAGCCTTGCTAGAAGGAACTCAATGAAGACCTCTGAGGCCTCTACATCGTTCACTAGTGTCTCATACTCCTCTGTCTTAATCATTGTGATATCTGCATCTGTGTCAAACATTGTTTTCTCCTTACTTAAAGTTGTTTATCCCTATATATCTCTTTTAAATAATCTCACAGGAGCCACCACCACAAGCTACCTGCTCTGTTTTATTTGTCTTATCTGTTAGCTCTACCACCTTAGATAAGTCTAGATCTTTTACATTCTTCATGTATGCCTCATAGCCTTCCTTAGTGATACTCTGATGAGGTAGAAACCTAAAGCCCGCGTCTATCATATCCTTCTCACAAGTCTTAGGGAATAAGGATATACCACAATACCCCTCTCTATTTTCCCACATAGCTTCCACTAACTCAGTTTGAGACTTAACATCCTCTGGGAGGTAGTTAATAGTACAGCTTACATTGTTATAGTTCACACCTGTGACGTGACCGGGTTGTATCCAATTCTTATTCAACCATAAGATCCTATTTAGTGTGTCCATAGGTGTCTCTTCATTATCTAGAATAGACCCCTCAGGCGATTTAATAGGTATCTTGACATAGTGAGTTGTTTCACTCTCTATCTCCATGAGTAAAGGTATCTCCTTCCACAGATACTTCGTTAACTCGTCGTCAGGGTATAGACCTATACGGCGTAGGTAGTAGGCGTCATACCTAGCACCACCACCTGAGGATGTACCTAAGGCACATGAAGTACTTCCCTCGGGCTTCATAGTGGTACTTCTCTCAGATGAGTTTATACCAATACGGTCAGCTATCTCTTTGTTTGTCTCTATTACTATCTTTGCTGCTTTGTGGTAAGACTCCTCAACTAACATGCTCGGGTTGTCACATACACCTGTTTGTGATACCCCAATTAAGGCGCTCTCCTCTGTGGTTTCCCTCCATATATCTCGTAAGAAGGGGAAGTCTGTGTATGAGGCTTGTAAGGTAGCTATGAATGTAGCGGCCTTAGCTCTCTCTAAGAAGTCCTCCTCACTTGTTACGGTAGACATATTAATAGATACCAAATTACAAAACTGATGAGGCTTTAGCGTTACTTCATGGCAAGGATTGTACCCGTGGTCACAGTCACTTGTCCAACTTATACCCGGCTCCCCTGTCTTGTTACCTAGTAGGTTTTCCATTAGTCCTACAAACTCATCCTTACTTACCTCCCCCCTAGGTAATATAGCACTGTTGTTAGCCATAGCTCTGTGGGGGTGTTCAACGTACCAATCTCCTGACTTGGAAAAGATCATGTCTTTATCGTCCCTATCAAACAAAGATATCAGGGCTGCACGTCTAATCCCGCCCGCTCTCACACATTGAGCTATTAGGCACATTATATCGTGACACTCTAGGGATGTTAGTGTCCTCCCTACCGCCAGTTTTAATCTTCGTTCTACGTCCTCTAACATCTCCTTCAGAGGTACATGGCCGGGCGCCTTAGCCCCTGTAGACTTTATCACCTCCCCTTTCGCTCGTATGTCTGAGTAATCAAACTCAGGTCTAATCTGCCCTAGGTAGTACGCATCGACTAACGCCTTCAAAGCCGTAGCCCAACCTTGGGTGGAGTCATGTACTCTATAGTAACCTGACTCAGACGGACCCTTAATCTTGGGTAATTTACCTATATGCCTTTTCTGTACGGAGAACCCCAACCCTGTCCCTGCTAACAATAGGAATAACCCCTCACTGAATAACTCAATACTTTCGACTGGGGCATAGGCACAATTATAAAGTCGAATGTTATTCGCCTCAATAGCTTTACCACCAAACTGGAAACTCCTCATACTTGGTAATAACTCTAGGTTATGTACATGTGTGTAGGCCTCCAGTATCTCTGTAGAGAGTTTAGGGAACTTCTTCAAGTGCATCTGAAGGTTCCTATTAACTATCTCTTCGAAAATCTCTCGTCTATTCTCTTCTGGCACCCAATTCGCATAGGTTCTATATACTGTTATGTCAGATAATAACTTATCTGACCCTGTCAAATGCTTACTCACTCTCGCCCTCCCAATCTAATTCTGTTTTTAATTTATACACTGCCATACATATCGCCATCGGTAACTCCTCGTCCTGTCCCCTAGCTGTAAGGGTGTCCTCAGACCTCCACATATCATTATCCCTAATATCAACAAACCATATTGAGTCATAGAAGATTTCTATCCGGTCATCTCCCTTGAGTACCTCCACCACATCCCAAGCTGCTTCTATGTCTGTGGAATAAGCTGGTATCCTATCATTAGAATCCCCTACAAAATAATCTAAAGGGTCTGTCTCTGACTTATGGGCAAAAAACCCCCTTGTTATTTTATCCTTCTGTACATCTATACCCATCACATGCTTACCGATCCAAGCGTCTAGCTTCCTGCTCATTCCATCCCTCCTAAATACGTTTATAAAATACTACTAATACCCTTATGGGTATGGAAACAAATGAAACCTACTTCTTGATAAACCTCCCAAGGCACTAGATACCCAAAGAACTCTGTAGAAGGCCACCTGACATGCTCAAACCCCCATCTACATAAACCCACCTCAAATGTGCGTCCCTTAATCATAAAACTCATTCTTCTACCTCCTTCAAGTTTACGTCATCCTCACGTATTTGTGAGAAGTGCTTACAATCCTCCTCGTCAAACACCCCATACGTCTGAAACATAGGCGACGGGATTACTCGGTATCTGTAACATTCATTCTTTCTACTGCACTTCTTGTTGCGGCACTTTGAGATATCAGGCATCACACACCTCCTATTTCATCTTTAGTTCATAAAGTTTACCATCTATTTCTACGGTGTCTCCGTTGAATTTGATTACTCCTGATGTTTCTAACTTCTTGGCTATGCTGTAGTACGTATGGCCCTCTTCCTTCAGTATTGTTTCTAGTACGTCAGGATTGCATTGTAGAAGTCGTAGTACTACTTTCTCTTCTTGATTGTACCAGTCTATAAGGTAAAGTACTCCAATAAGAAATCCAACTATGGTAAGGAAAGGTATAGATATTGGCCATATTAACGCAAGCCCGTGTGCAGCCGCTGTACCAACAGAGCCTCCAACCATTAACACACCCCCAGCGTCTTCAAATATCCAATGAGGGCGGGGCCCCCTTCCATTAGATAGTTGTCTAAGTTGCTCCACTTTGTGTTTATCTACCAATCTCTTTACAAGAATAAGCCCAACAATCCACCCGACTGTAAGGTATACCCCCAATGTTATAAGGAACATAATATAACCATATTCATTTATAAGTCCGTCCATCACTTCACCTCCATTAATGTTTCTACTTCGTCATGCTCTTCGAGCCACTTTTGTTTACGTTGTATCTGCGAGCATTGCTCGAGGAATCCTTTGAGGTCTTTCTTGTCTTTCGATCTCTGTTCCTCGACCTGAGATCCAGATATCACATACTCATATTGGTCTATGTCATATGCTTGCTTAGTTACTGTGCATGGTGGCTTTGGTGCGCAGTCTGCATAGAACTTAAAAGACGAAGTAAATATAATTAAAGCAAAGGTCACCAGTATGGCTGAGATACCTTTTTCGTCGTCGTCATATGCCAAATAAGCCAACCACCCTAAGACCCCAACAATAAGGAGCATACTAATACCTGTCACTACCACTAGCATCATACACCTCCCTTATCTGTTGAGCCAAACCCACCGGCACCACGCTCAACTTCCTTTACACTGACATTATCAAACTTCAATACAGGCTCCACAATCAATTGAGCTATCCTAGTACCCGCAGGTATTGTAACCACGCTGAAGTCACTAAAGTTATACAAGGCAATTTGTATCTCGCCCCTGTAGTCACTATCAATAATAGCTACTGAGTTTGCCATACCTACACCTAACTTCTGTGGTGTGCTTGATCTAAGATACATCTTGACTACTGGCTCAAACCCTAAGAACGTTAGCTCTGCCGGTAGTGAACACGATTCTAAGTAACAGCCTGTGCCTACTCTGCCAACCGCTCCCGGTAACAGGACTAACTCGCCGGTGGTACTCACATCAACCCCAGCAGATCCCGTAGTCTGGTAAGCCAGTTCACCGTTTTCACTTCTTAATACTAGCATAATCCCTCTCGCTGAAAAATATAAATGGACCTATATCTACATACAAATACCAATATAATCTGTATCCCTCTCCTTTTACGTATATGATCTGACCTTTATTGTGTCTTATACCAAAGCTATAATAAGAGACTCTCTCCACCCCCCAAGATCGCTTACCTATCTTCATACTTCCTCCTCCTCGTAGTTATCTATTAGTCTATCTAGGTAATACCTGGCTTTTAGTAAATCCTCCTTACCCCCTTTTTTCTTGTACCGGCTCACGTATTTTACACAGTTCCCCGCTGCAAAACACATACCTTGACTCTCAATGTAGTCCATAGTCTCATTGCCTTGGTAGTGAGGATTGGGTGTATCCTTAAAGGTTTCCCCTACCTTAAAATCACTCATTTCTTCTCCTTATCTCTCACAGTTACTATCTCACCTCTTATCTGAACATCAAATATAGTAGAGGTGAGCCATTTTAAATGATGCGTACTTCCAATATTGAAAGCGTTCTCTCTGATAAAGTCCTCTCTGCGGCCTTCCCACCTATTCAGTGAGTTGAGATATTGCCCATGATAAGCCCCGGAAGCTATAAACCTCTCCTTGGGCTTAGCTTCCTGATAAGCCTCAAGTACCTTGATATCCCATAGCTTCATAGCCGCGCTTACCCTAGTGTCCGCGAAGAAGTTGTCTAGTGCCGCATCTATCTCTACATCAAGAGTATCACTATACACTTTGAGTCTAGTCTTGTCTACCTTCAGGCCGTTATATAAAGCCTCCATCTGTAGCTCAAGTAGATTCATAACATCCTCATTATGTATCTGCCAGAAGTATTTGCCCCAAGTATCTTGATACTGCTCTACCACTTCCTTGAATCTCTTGTATGCCTCCCATGTGGCGACTGTATCAAGCTGGTTGTACCATCCTAGTACCTCCCAATCTGCATGACACATCTCACCTTTAGATAGCCCTCTCTCTTTCAGATGGTTATCAAGTACCTCGGAATACCTGTCCCAACTCAGTACCTCAGTACATAGGTAGTCAAGTCCCCAGTTCTGCCCTAGGAAGCCCTCATTAGATAGGTACTTGAATAGAACATAGGTATCTGCTAGCGGCTTAACAAATATCCCTATAGCTCTATATAGACATGCGCACTCATAGCTGCTATTGTGTGACACCATATTTCCCTGTTGTGTACCTAGCCACTGGAATAACTTTACCTCAAGTTCAGCGTCTATCTGCTGCCCCTCAAAGTCCCTTATCTCTACTGAGAAGGATAGTTTATCATTGGTGAATGCCACAGACCTGATCCAAAAAAGGTCTGCGTGAGTGTCTAGGGAGTTGGTCTCAAAGTCGAAGCCAAAGGGTTCCCCATCAAGTATCTCTAGATATACATCATTGTAAAGATCCTTGATAGAGATTAGGTTAGGCTTTGGTTGTGGTGCCTTTGCTTGCCACAGTATCTTGAACTCGCTCATACTTCTCTCCCCTCTTTAGACAGCCCTTGCAGACTACTTCCTTCCTGATTACTACACCCAGTTTACCTATATCTACTAGGACGCAGTTAGCTTTTATTTTATCGCATCTACAACAGACATCAAGTTCATTAATTGTGGTACTCATACAATTTCCTTAGGTGAGAAAGGGAGGGTCGCAATGCCCTCCCAAGTATTATTAAACAGGGTCACACGAAGAATACTCATCATCAAACTTAGCGGTATCATTACCACAGGTAATAATTACTTCTTTCTTAATGTATCTCATGTAGTTTCGGTAGCATTTATCAGCAACAACTACTTTACTGATTACACATTGATTAGCTTCCAACTCTCTAATACGTCGCTTGATACGCTTCTTAAATTTCTTAAATGAGCGCTTGTTCTTCTTCTTAGATAGTTCAATTCTAAGTTCAGCATCTAGCTCTGCAATACCATTGTCCGCATATACCTTAGCTGCTGCTAGTACTGCGTCATCAGCATCTTGTAGGCCGCTGATGGCTAGGTCAAGTGCATTTTGCAGCTCAAAGATATAGAAGTTGTTTAGTGCAACGGCTTCTTCTAGGTCAGATACCCGCCCTTCTAGTGAGTCTAGTCTAGCTTCTACCTCGTCCTCATTAGAGCCAGTAACTTGCTTCGTTATGAAGTCCTTACCATCTACGATATCAGAGTTTAACTTACGTCCAGCCATGCTAAGGTGATTTCCACCATGGTTAAGAGTCTCTTCCCCTTTACGAAAGATATGCCCTACACCCATTTCGAGATGCTTGCCACCGTGTCGGATAGCGTCTATACCTTTACCGCCAATATAACGTGCACCGTCTGCTGCATCCATACCCATACTTTCAATACCCTTTGCGGCACCTACCACAAACTTCTCTGTGTTCTTACCTAGCTTAGTAAGCTCACTGTTCTCTCCACAACCAATAAAACCAATTACTGCTACTAATAACAATGCTTTCATAAAATACCCCTTGAAATAGAAAGGGAGAGGACAACCCCCTCCCAGTTAATTAATTAAAGTGATGCGATAGTTGGGCGTGTTGGCTGTAAGCCATTAGTCAGTATCTTCTTGATAGCCGCTACGTTGGTAGTCTGATTCTCCTCAGATGGCTCCGAGAACTTACCTAGGGAATCCCAACACTTTGATAAGTTAAATTCCTTGATAGCCTCATTGGCAGACTTGAAGTCAGCGTATACGTCATCCGTTCCTTCTGGCTTCAAACCTGTGACTACATCCCTTAGTACCTTACCCTGAGGGTCAGCACTAAGAACCTCAACACCCGAGTCACCTTTTACGATAGTCATTGATACTACCATACCATTTAGCGCGCCTAGAAGAGATGGGTTCCTAGGGACAGCCTCCACAAAGAACTTGAGTTGTGTGTCAACATCGCTACTTGCAATCGCCCCACACAACCCTACATAGTTCCAATGAAGAACCTGCTTGCCCGTCTTCTTATCAACATAAGAGATAAGTATGGTAGGGCTGAATGTCTGCCCCTCCCCATTCTCAAATGTAACCTTGATCATGTCATTACCGGCTTTAGACTTCTTAGGCTCAATAGAGGTTATCTTGACGTTCTCATGAGTACCTATACTCATGTAACGACTACCCCCTACCTGCTCATTAAAGGAAGTCTCGTTTAATTCTAGTCCACCGAAACTCATGTTTGACCATTCACTCATATGTATGCTCCTTAAAATTAGGGTGCTTAATTGCACCTCTGTTTATTACTTTAGTAATTCAACTAGAACGCTTAGATCCGCGTCCAGTGTCTTGGGGTTGTCCTCGTCTAGTAGGCTATCTAACCTTGCAGGTAATACTGCTGTTGAGGCTGTGCGTAACTTACGTACTTGGTTGCCATCCTCATCCCAATCCGAGTCTACAGCTACCACGATAGGACACAATCTCTGAATCTCTGCTATGGTTACATTGCCTTTACAGTCTGGCTCAATCTTAGCTATATTGCCATTGGCATCCAACTTGGTTTTATATGCTAGGGTTATAAAGATATTCTTACCCTTATCCCTTGTGATAACCTTAGATGCCAGTAGTAACTTACGTACAGAGCCGCCAACTTCTCGGTAAGCATCCCAGATTGACTTCTTACTTAGCTGCACCACATCTGGAGCGTTCAATTTCATCTCTGTTACGGCTGAGATAGAATCAATATAGATGTTATCATAATCACTATCGGCTGCGGCTGCTAGGTGTTGTACAAGCTCCTCCAAGCTACTGAAGGATTGAGGTACTACCTCATTCCCTTTCTTCTTAGATAGTGCCACGGCTGCCTTGTAACCTGTCTCAAGCAAGTCAGCATACAATAGCAGTGTCTTGCCCGGCAATGTACCCGCTAGTGTGGTCTTCCCGCCTAGTCGCATACCGCCAACTATACCAAACAATCCTTCTTTATTACTCATAATTTAATCTCTCCTATCGGGTTTGTATCAATACCTGCCACGCTGGCAGTGACCTCGTTCTTATCAAACCTAGCTGTGTTATTGCTATTTGGGTAAACGGTACAATTCAATACACCTGTCAAATACATAGTCAGCTTACCTGTTGTGCTGAATCTGTTGAAATTGCGACCGGAGTATTCAGACTCAGCCAGTGGGACCAACAAGGGAAACATCTTGGCAATCTGCGCGCTGTACAGATACTCAGGTTTCTTCGGCTTACGTGCCTCAGCCAACTTGAGCTTAGTTATCTCGTGCCTAAGCTCCTCCCTCTCCAACTCACCCTTGGTGACGGTGTGCTCAAGGTCTTTAATCTTGATCGCTTTGGTGAATGTGTCCATAGTATCTTGAGTAGTGATAGGATTCTCAAATCTGTTCTTGTAAGCTAACTCCTCACATTCAAGAAAGTAGTCCCTGATTTGATCGCCTTTGGTTGTCTTTGCCATCATACCTAACTTCTTGGCTGCCTTGATGGTAACCCAGTACTCTACTACAGGTCTACCACGAGTTCTTTTTATCCTTTCAGGGGTAATAATACCGAAGTCATTGTTTTCATTAAAGTTAGGTGTTACAAATTCAATAACCCAAGTACTAAATTGCTTCTTATACCCTAGCGCCTTCCATACATTCCGTAAGCTAAGTGTCTGCTCTTGAGTTAACTCTACCACTGTCTTGAAATCTACCTTGATCAAATTTGTCTGCGTATTCATAATCTATCTCCTTAAAGTTTAAACCCACCAACTGGGTTATCTATAAATATCATTGCTTCCTCATAAGTGGGGAACCACTGAACTACCTCACCATTCTCAGTCACTTGATACTGTCTCACCTTCTTCACAGACCTGACCTGTAACATATACGGTTGCTCTGTAA
>Ga0255049_10000945_pt1 | contig 16781 bp, 11 predicted proteins | sample JV7_2_3_MG_FD_183615 | JGI IMG/M metagenome (GOLD analysis project Ga0255049, IMG submission 183615) | Seawater microbial communities from Jervis Inlet, British Columbia, Canada - JV7_2_3 | ecosystem: Environmental > Aquatic > Marine > Inlet | place: Canada: British Columbia | collected 2016-10-06
CTGGACCCGCTTTCAAACCCACCAGGACACCCCGGCCACGCCCCCCGCGGCGGAGGATGTGACTTGAGCGCCGGGGTCGATGACCCGATCGTGCGTGCGATCCGCGCGGGCAATGCGCCCGAGCATGTGCGCGCCGCCGCCGCGCGCGGCGCCCTCCCGCTTCCACGCGGGACTCTCGTTCAACTGTTCGTCGGGTTGCTCCAGGACGACAAACCGGAGATTCGCGAGGACGCCGAAAAGAGCATCGAGGGGCTCGACGTCGAGGGTATCCAGGAAGCACTGCGTGACGAAACATGCCCGCCGGAAGTTCTGCTCTATTTCAGCAAGCAGGCCGCGGGCACCGATTCGCTTGCGGAATGCATCGCATTTCATCCGAACTCGCCGGTATCCGCGATGACGATCCTGGCCGCGCTGGGGAACACCGCCGTGGTCGATCTGGTGTTGACCAACGAAGAACTGTTGCTGCGAAAACCGGGGCTGCTCGAAAAGATGATGATGAACCCGGCGCTCGGCCACAACCACCGCGGACGGTTGCTCGAGTTGCTCGCGCGCGCCGCAAAGCTCGCCGACGACACCGCCGCCGTGGATGCGGAATCTACGGGTGACGAGGCCGAAGGCGAGAGCGTCGCGGAAGAGCGCGAAGAAGACAGTCTCGAAGATCTCGCCGCCCTGCTCGAGATCGACGTCGGCGAACTGTTGTCGGCGAGTGAAATCCTCGGAGCCGAGGAACTGGAAGAATCCGACGATCCCGAAATCCGCAGCGCCTACCAGAAAATAGTCGCGCTCAACCCGGCCAAGAAAGCCGTCCTGGCGATGAAAGGCGGGCGCGAGGAACGCCTGATCCTGATTCGCGATTCCAACAAGGTCGTCTCGATGGGAGTTCTGAAGAACCCGCGAATCACGGAGACCGAAGTCGAGGCCATCGCCAAGATGCGCAATGTGACCGACGAGGTGCTGCGCCTGTTGGGCAGCACCCGGGAATGGGTCAAGAACTACACGGTGATTCACTCGCTGGTCACCAATCCCAAGACGCCGCAATCAATTTCGACGAACTTCATCAAGCGGCTGAACAGCAAAGATCTGAAAAGGATCGGCTCCAGCCGTGATATTCCCGAGTTGATTCGCCGCATGGCGCGTAAGACAATCGACCAGCGCACCCAGCGGCCCCAGGGTTTCAGGAAAAAGTAACGCCCCCGGAGGATTGGAAACGAGATGCGCCTGTTAAAGGAAGTCCGCAACCTGACCGAGAACTACCACGTCAAGTCGGGCAGGTTCCATTACCTCCGAGGCGAGTACCACCAGGCGGAGGAGTTCCTCAGGAAAGCGTTGAAAGACGAAGAGGAGCTTTCGCCTGCCGATCTCCGCGACGCGCGCTGCTACCTCACGTTGTCGCTGATGGATCTTGCGACTCGGCTGCACGGCGGGGGTGATGTCGAGCAGGCGGCTGAGCAACTGGAACGTGCGGCCGACGTCGGCGTGGGATTCCCCGACGTCCATTTCCGTCACGGCGGTGTGCTTGAAGAGCTCGGGCGGATCGACGACGCGATTGCGGCGTACCGGCAAGCCACACTATGCCACCCGGGTTATCTCGAGGCGTTCGTGGCGCTGGGTTTCTGCTTGCTGCGAGCCGGCCGGATCGAGGCGACCGCCGAAGCGTTCGAGAACGCGCGGCAGTTGAAGACACAGGGAATCAACCAACCGCATGCCATGGGACTCGAATTACTGCGCAGCGGCAACACCGAGGACGCCTCGGATCAGTTTCACGAGGCCTTCCGGGCAGCCCCCCAACTGTGCGATGCATTGCGGTTGACGGGGCTCGAACGGCTGGGCGAGGAAGAGTACGAGGCCGCCGTGGCCGATTTCGACCAGGCCATTGCATTCTGCCCCAAGTACCCTGATTTGCATAACTTACGTGGGATCGCCCTGTTCGAGCTCGAACGTGTCGAGGAAGCGGTTGAAGCTTTTGCCCTTTCCGCGGAGCTCGGTCCCGGCTATCTTGTCTCGCGTCTGAACCTGGCGTTTGCTTTGGTAGCGGCTGAAGAACACAGGCGAGCGGAGGAAGTCCTCGAGCAGATCCTCGCGGACCACCCCGCCGAGCCGGTCGCGCTCGCCAAGCTGGAGGAATTGCGATCCGGAGGACGCTCCGAAAAGCGCCGTCCGGTGAACCGCGGCACCACTCGATGAAAACTAGAGTCCACGGGCTGACGGATGTCGGTCGGCGCCGCGAGAACAACCAGGACCAACTCCTCGTCGACGAGCAGCGCGATGTCTACGCGATCGCCGACGGGATGGGCGGGCATGCGGCAGGCGAGGTCGCGTCGAACATCGCGATCCAGGCGCTCGCCGAAACGATCGACGAGGCCTCCGGCTCGGAAGCCGACAAGTTCCTCGTCGACGCGTTCCAGGAAGGCAATCGGCGGATCTGCGAATCGGTGCTTGCGCGCGGTGAATGGCGCGGCATGGGCACGACGATCGTCGCGCTCGTACGGCGCGGCGACAAGGTGTTCATCGGACACGTCGGCGACTCCCGTAGCTACGTGTTGCGCAACGGCGTGCTGGTCCAACTCACCGACGATCATTCGTGGGTCGCCGAACAGGTGCGCATGGGCTTGCTCACGGACGAAGAAGCGCACAAGCATCCGATGCGCAATATCGTCACTCGTGCGATGGGCAACCGGCTCGAACTGGAAGTCGACGTCTCCGAACAACCGATCGAGCCCGGAGACGTGTTCCTGCTCTGCTCGGACGGGCTCAATTCGATGCTGGGCGACAAACTGATCGGGGAGATCCTCGCCGCCAACAGGGACGACCCGGCCGAGGCTTGCCGTGCGCTGATCGATGCCGCGAACGAGCACGGCGGCGATGACAACATCACCGTGATCGTGCTGGCCGTACCGAGTTCGGACTAGCGGACGGGCAGACAGCTAACTGCTTTAGCGACAACAACTTCAAAGTTGACGCCCCGCCAAGCACCCCGTATATTGGACGCTGTTCGAGAGGTTTGTCCGGGGGCACGGGCAAAGGGGAAGGTGTGCGAAAAAACAGTCATTTCGCTTCTTTTCACAGGATCGCGGCCCTCCTGATCGCCGCGACCGCCTCCTTTCCGATCCTCGCGGCGGACCTGTTCCCCGAACAACGACCCCGGTCGAGCCCGGAGGCGAGCCGAACGCTGGCCGGATCCGCGGCTTCCGATCGCGGGTGTCTGACGCCGGAGTTGCGACTGGCGGCGAGCGGGAGCGGACAGTTCTCGGCCAGCCAACGGCGGTCCGCCGGCTGGCTCCACCGCCACGCCGATGGGGCGCACGTTGCCGTGCTCGAGCAGCATCTCGGGGTCGACCTGAAGATCACTCGCTTGGCCGCGATCCGGCTGGGCCCACTCCCCACGGAAGAACGCAATTCCAGGTTGCAGGAGATCGCCAGGGGCATTGCCGATGCCCGCCGGACGTTGAGCGGGGCCGCCGGCCTTCCCGCAGTCGATGTCCAGGTTCTTGTCGCCGATCTCGGCAGGACCACGAACGGGTACACCTCGCGCTCCTCGGCGGGCGTCGGCCCGACGGTCGTGATCGGCGTTGAAACACCGCATGCCGACCTGTACCGTGCCGCCGCGCACCAGTACGCGCACGGCTTGGTCCAATCGCTGTCCACCGATTTCCCGGCTGCGTGGGGCGAAGCGCTCGCGGTCTGGACGACCATGCGCTCACTGCGCCAGGACCGGCCGGCCGAATACGATTCGATCGACGCGCGACTTCACGCCATGCACGCGGGCCTGGCATCCAACGACCCGGCCCACGCGACGGGCAACGCCGTCTGGCTGACCTTCCTAGAATCACGCTGGGGTGTTCCCGCGGTCCGTATGACCGTCGAGGAGCTCGCGCGTGGCGGGGATACCGCGGCGGCCCTCGAACGCGGTGTTCGCCGCGTGTCGACGCTGCGACTTCGCCAGGCCTACGCTGATTTCCAGCTGTGGTCCCTGTTCACCGGCGAACGCGACGACTCGAGGCACCTGCGTGGAGCGGGCCGCCTCGCGACCCCGCGCTTTACCTCCGAGGCGTTCGGCCTACCCGCGCTCTCGATCCGGCGTGATCCGGCCGTCGCTCCGTGGGGCGGCAGCCGCATCCGGTTGTTCGACGGAACAGGCGAGAGCGGTGGGTTACGGGTCGGTTTCGAGGGAGATTTTTCGGCCCAGTGGGAAGCCGACCTGGTGTTGACGTCTGTGGCGGGTGCAATCCATCGCATCCCGCTCGCGCTCTCCGAGGGCCGCGTCGAGACCACGGTGCCCCTTGACGGGCTCGCCGAGGCGGTGTTGCTGGTTCGCCGTGTGGATGCCGGCGATGCGGTGGCCCGCGGTTACTCGTATTCGGCGCACCGCGAAAAAGGCTACCCCTTCGAGCTGGCCGAGGCCTCGGTCGAATCGGTCGACGGTCTGGGGTTGCTGGTCCAGTGGGAGACGACGCACGAACACCGGCTGATCGGGTTCAACGTGTTGCGTGCCCGCGTCGACGGCGGTTTTCGGGTGCAGGTGAATCCGGTCTGGATTCCGGCCCTTGGCGCGACCGATCGCGGTGTGGGATATCGCTTCCTGGATGCCGAGGCCACGCCGGGAGTGCGCTACGAGTACACGATTCAGGCCATTACCGAACTGGGCCTGACGAGCCACTCGGACTCGATCGCCAGCAGCCGGGAGTAACCCCGACCCCTTTTTTTGGGTGTCTCGCCGGCGCTGGATTGAAGCGCTTGGAGACGCTGCGTTATAGTGCGGCGCCGAATGACGAACATCCCGGAAAAAGCGTTCCGCCAAGCCCTGGCCGAAGCGATCGCGAGCGCCTGGGATCACAGTCCCGGCTCGATCCCGTTGACCTACCCGCCCAACGCGGAACTCGGGGATCTCGCCTCCCCCGTTTGTTTCGAACTCGCGAAGGAGCTCAAACGCTCACCGCGCGAAATCGCAGCCAGGGTCGCCAAGGCGTTCAACCCCGGCGCCGGGATCGAACGCGTGGAGGTCGCCGGCCCCGGCTTCCTCAACGCGTTCCTGGATCGCGACGCCTTCCTGCGCGGCCAACTCACGGGCACGTTCGAGCCGGCGCCGCCGTCCGATCGCAAGATCATCGTCGAACACACCAACATCAACCCCAACAAGGCGGCCCACATCGGCCATCTCCGCAACGCCATCCTCGGCGATACCCTGGTCCGCTTCCTCAAGCGGCTCGGCCGCAGGGTCGAAACGCAAAACTACATCGATGACACCGGTGTCCAGGTCGCCGACCTGGTCGTCGGATTCCGACAGCTCCGTGGCGAGGGCCTGGAAGAAGTGCGCCAGCGCTATTCGGAGCAGGCACTTCGCGAGCGCGGCGAGCGTTTCGACTACCTTGCGTGGGACCTCTACGCCGAAGTAACCCGCTGGTACGAGGAAGACCCGGAGCGTCTGGCGCATCGCGCCGCGAGCCTCGAAGCGATGGAAGAGGGCGGCAACGAAACGTCCGAGCTGGCCTCCCACGTGGCCCGGAGGATGGTCGGACATCATCTGGAAACGATGAACCGCATCGGCGCCCGTTACGACGTGTTGCCGCGCGAGAGCGACATCCTGCGCCTCGAGTTCTGGAAACACGCGTTCGAGCGGCTCAAGGAGAGCGGGGCCATCCATCGGACCGACAGGGGCAAGAACGCCGGGTGCTGGGTGATGGATCTTGCCGGCGCCGACGCCGACGCGGGCGAGGATCAGAAGGTGATCGTGCGTTCGAACGGGACCGTCACCTACGTGGGCAAGGATATCGCGTACCAAATGTGGAAGTTCGGCCTGCTCGGAAAGGATTTTCACTATCGGCCGTTCGACTGGTCGCCACGGGCGGAGTTGTACACGGTGTGGGCGACGTGCTCGGAAAAAGGTCCGAAGAACACCGAGCCCGCCGCAGGCTTCGGCGCGGGAACGCGCGTGTACAACGTCATCGACACGCGCCAGTCGTACTTGCAACGGGTCGTCACACAGGGTCTGCGCAGCCTCGGGCACGACGAGCAGGCCGATCGTTCGATTCACTACGCCTACGAAATGGTGGCGCTGACACCCGCCGCGGTGGCCGCGATGTTCCCCGATCATCCCCTCAGTGATGAGGATCGTGGGCGGGCGTACCTGGAGATGTCCGGACGCAAGGGGCTCGGCGTCAAAGCCGACGACCTGCTGGATACGCTGATTGCCCGCGCCCGCGACGAGATTGCCAAGCGCAACCCCGACCTCGACCCCGCCGAGATCGACGAGATGGCGCGCCGGATCGCGGTCGGTGCGGTGCGTTACTACATGCTGCGTCACACGCGGAACCGCGTCGTGGCCTTCGACCTGGATGCGGCGCTGTCCTTCGAGGGTGAAACGGGACCGTACCTGCAGTACTCGGTCGTGCGCGCCCGCAACATCCTGCGCAAGGTCGAGCAGACGTTCGGTCCCGAAGCAACCGCGGCGGACGCCTTGGCGCGCGACGTGTCGCTGCGCGCGCTTGCCGACGACACACTCGCGGAGCACTGGAACCTGGTGTTGCAGTTCCTTCGCGTCGACGCGGTGATCGAACAGGCTGTCGCGACACTCGAGCTATCGACGCTGGCGAAACATGCCTACACGCTGGCACAGGCCTTCAACTCCTTCTACCACCGCTATCGCGTCGCGCAGGAGGAAGACGACTCGATCCGCCGTGCGCGCTGCGCCATCGTGCGCCTCTACCATGACGGGATGGTCCGACTTCTCGATTTGCTGGGGATCGAGGTGCCCGCGCGAATGTAACCGCGCGTGATACTCTGGTTGCCGGACTGTCACAAGCCATGAAACCTGCTGTTTTCGGGATCCTGATCCTTGCCGTGTGGACCGGAGTCGCGGCCGAATCCGCGCCGCCGACGATGCCTTTCTCCGAGGTTCGCAAGGGCATGCGCGGGACGGCACGGACGGTCTTCGACGGCACGACGGTCGAGAGCTTCGATGTCGAGATCCTGGGCAAACTTCCGAACATCGGCCCGCGTCAAAACCTGATTCTCGCCCGATGTTCCGGCGGCCCGCTTGCCGAGACGGGGATCCTCGCCGGGATGAGCGGCAGCCCCGTGACGATCGACGGCCGGCTGATCGGCGCGATCGCGTACAGCTGGGGGTTCTCCACCGAGGCGATCGCCGGAATCACCCCGATCGAGGAAATGCTCGAGGTCGCGCGGATGGACGCGACGGTGCCCGAACCGACCGCCCTCGGCATGCTGGAACCGAATTGGCGCGAGGTGTTGTTCGACGCCGCGCGTCTGAACGGCGTGTGGGAACAAAGACTCTCGGCCCTCGGCGGGACGCCGCGGGGATCCTGGACACCACCCCTCACGATCGCGGGTTTTGGGGCATCCGGTGCGCGGCGGATCTCGGAGCGGCTCGAAGGAGCCGGGATCCGGACCGTCCAGGGTGGGGGCTCGGGCGGCGACGGAGAACGGAGTCCAGCGCTCGAGCCGGGCTCGGCGATCGGGTTGAAACTCGTCCGCGGGGACGTGGAAATGGCCGCAACGGGGACGGTTACCTGGATCGACGACGACGGGATCCTGGCCTTCGGGCACCCGTTGTTCGGACTCGGCTCGGTCAACCTCCCGCTGACCGGAGCACGGGTCGAGACGCTGTTGCCCAGCCTGCACAACTCGTCCCGGTTGGCGGTCACCACAGACGACATCGGGGCATTGCGACAGGACCGGGCGGCAGCGGTTTACGGCCGGCTCGGTGCCGAACCCGGGATGATCCCGATCCGCGTTCAACTCGACAGCGCGACCGGCAGCCAGACATTTTCCTTCGATGTCGCCGACGATCCCCTGCTGGCCCCGGTCCTCTTCTATTTGGCGCTGAACGGGATCGTCGGCGCGGCCGAACGCACCGCGGGCAGCCTGACGGTGCGCGTCGCCGAAGGATCGGTGATCAAGATGGACGCCGAACAGGATGTAACGCTGGACAACGTGTTTTCCGGTCCGCAGGCGTTGGACTATGCGAGCGGGCTGCCCGCGTACATCCTGCACTTGTTGATGAACAACGTCTGGGCCGCTCCGAGGATCGTCGGGGTCAACCTGATCCTCGAGTACGAGGCCCAGCCGGACAGCGCCCGTCTGATTCGAGTGGTCGCGGACCGCTACCGCGTTGTTCCCGGGGAGGCCGTCGACCTGGAATTGATCGTCGCGCCTTTTCGTGGGCCCCGGCGCACGCTCCGCACCTCGATCCGAATCCCGGATGAACAACCGGCCGGGAAACTGACCCTGCTGATCGCCGGAGCAGCGACCGTGCAACGCAACGAGCAGGCCGACGCGTCGGTCCTGCCCAAGGATCTGGATCAACTCGTCCGGCTGATCAACCAACTGCGCCGAAACGACCGTCTGTACATCGTGGCGTCGGGTGCGGATCCCGGTGTCTTCGTCGAGGGCGTCAGGATGCCGAACCTCCCGCCCTCGGTGGCCGCGGTGTTGTCCCGCCCCGGCGGGCGCGGCAACGGGGTGCGCGTCATGCGGCGCCATCTGCTGGAAGAGTCGCTGGCCGTCGGGGACGTCGTGGAAGGCCTGGCCCGAGTGGAGTTGGAGGTCTTGCCGCGGTGAGTGCGCGTCTTTCCGTCGCACTTCTCATCCTCGCGACGTGCTTCGCGGGAAGCCTGCCGCTGCGCGCGGTCGAGACACGCTCGTGGTCCGCGAGCCCCACCGAACTGCTTCAAGGACGCGCGGACGGCATCGCCGTCTCGATGCGCGGGCAAATCTCGCTGGCGCCGCGAATCCAACGCCTGGACGACGCGCTGGACGACGCGGCGGTCCTGGAGACGTGGTCCGCGTGCACCGGTCGTGGCGGCGAGATCTTCTTCGGGACGGGGCCCGACGGCGTTATCTTCCGCACCGACGGGAATGGCCGTGGTAGGGAGTATTTCAAGACCGGCGAGGCGATGGTGACCGCGTTGATCCGCATCACCGGCGGAGACCTGCTGGCCGGAACGTCCCCGGGCGGCCGGATCTATCGCATCGATCCGACCGGTCGCGGCGAACTCTGGTCGGAGACCGGCGAGCGCTACGTCTGGGCCATTGCCGAGAGCGACGGGGGGAACATCTACGCGGCCACAGGCGATCGAGGCAGGGTCCTGCGCATCCGGCCCGACGGATCCGCCGAGACACATTTCGACAGCGACGAACCGCATATCGTTTCGCTGCTCCACGACCGCGGTGGGGCATTGATGGCGGGTGGCGGCGGGATCGGGCGGGTCTACTCCATCGACAGCGACGGCAACGCCCTCGTGCTGTACGACGACGAACTCGACGAGGCCAGGTCCGTCGTCCGCGACGGGACGGATGGATGGGTCGTCGCGCTGGTCGGCGCTCCGCCTCCGGCCGTCGAGCGTCCGGAGTTGCGCCTGCGTCTGCCCGACGGGGTCGAGATCGAACCGAATGTCCCGTTGGAACAGCGCCGTGGCCCGACGCTGCGCGGATTCATCGAGGGACTCGAAGACGAGACGGGGACGGCGCGCGGGTTGCGCGGCCGGCTCGTTCGCCTGAATGACGCCGGCCGTTCTTCCACGCTGTGGCAATCGTCCGTCGAGACGCCGCTGAGTCTGGCGACGGACGCCACGGGGAGGGTGCTCATGGGCAGTGGCGAACCGGCCCGTCTGCACCGTGTCGAAGCCGACGGCGACGTTTCGCTGCTGGCCACGCTGCACGAGGCGCACCTCACCTCGCTGGTTCTGTCCGATCGCACGGTGTTTGCCGGCACCAGCAATCCGGCGTCGGTCTGGCGTATCGAAGCGATCGATGCGGAACAGGGCGCCTACCTGTCGCCGGCCCACGACGCCGGGACGTTGGCCCGCTGGGGTTCGATCTCATGGAACCCACGCAACCGGCTGGCGCGAACGGAGGTTTATACGCGCACGGGCAACAGCCCACGCCCCGACGCCACGTGGTCGGCCTGGAGCCCGGCGCAGGTCCTCGCCGACGGCAGCCCGGTCGACAACCCGGATGGACGATTTGCACAGTTTCGAGTGCGCTTCATCGGCAGCCAGGAGCGTGCGGCTCGATTGGGCGGGGTCACGCTCCGTTACGAGACCTACAACCGCCCACCGGTGCTCGAATCCGCACCCGGCGACGAAGGTCGTGCGGTCTCCGGGACCGCACGGTTCGAGTGGAAAGCGCGGGACCCCGACGGCGATCCGCTCGAAGTGGTGCTCGAATACCGCGCCACCTTGTCCGACGAGTGGACCCTCCAGGTAAACGACGGAATGATTCTCGGCGGGAACACGCGCTCCCCCGCCATCCAATCGGGGACGGTGGAATGGAACACGGTGGAACTTCCGGAGGGACGGTACGACGTCAGGCTGTCGGTCCACGATCATGCGTCCAACGACCCGGCCGAGGGTCGTCGTGCGAGCGGACCGATCCGGCGCGTCACGGTCGATCGGTCGGCACCCACGATCGAGGCGCGACGCTTGCAGGACGGCCGTTTCGAGGTAGTGCTCTCGGACGAGGCCAGCCGTGTCACACGGTTGACCCTGCTGCGGGACGACCGGCCGATCGCACGAGTCCGCTCGGCCGACGGGGTGTGCGACTCGCGCCGCGAGCGATTCGAGGTGGCACTGCCGGCGACCGGGGGAAACTGGAAAGTCCGCGGTGAGGATCTCGCGGGCAATTCGGTCGAGGCCGAATTGGCGCGCAAGTAAGGAGAGAAAACACATGAAACAGGACCCACGACGATGCCTGGCGCTCGTGTTCGTTTGTCTACTGGCGGCCTGCGCCCCGGCCGAGGGCCCGCCGGACGCGGGAACGGCGGCCGCTGGCGAACGTGTGGTGCGGATGCACATCACGCAGGATCCCGCCTCGCTTTCGCTGATCGGCAAGACCGATCTCAACGCCGAGGTGGTTGGCATACGGCTGACCGATGCGCTCGTGCAGTACGACGAGAAACTCGTCATACGCCCGTTGCTTGCCAAGTCCTGGGAGTTCTCGAAGAGCGGGCGCAGCATCACGTTCAAGCTGCGAGAAAACGTGCGCTGGCACGACGGCGAACCGGTGACGTCCGCCGATGTACTGTTCACGATCGACAAGTTGCGCGAGCCGGAAACGGAAAACCGAACCTGGGCCCCGGACCTGCGCAAGCTGGAGAAACTCGAAGCCCCCGACGAGCACACGGTGGTGGCGACGTACTCGGAACTGAAAGCCGATGCGCTCGAGGCCTGGCGTACGCCGATCCTACCCGCCCACGTCGCGGGGCGCGACGAGGATCTGTTCAACGGAGAGTTTGCCCGACAACCGATCGGCTGCGGGCCGTTCAAGTTTGTGCACTACATCCGTGGCCAGGAGATCGTCCTGGAAGCCAACGACGACTACTGGGGCGGGCGTCCGGAAATCGATCGCCTCGAAATCAAGATCTTCTCCGATCAGCAGACCGCCTACCAGGCGTTGATGACCGGCGACCTGCACATCATGGTGATGTCGGCCAACCTCTGGCAGCAAGCCCGCGAGAGCGAGCACGCCGAGCGTTTCGAACTGACCAGCTACAAGCGTTACAGCGCGTGGACCCTGGGATGGAATCAGAAAAACAACCCGTTCTTCGGCGACGCCAGAGTCCGCCGGGCGATGGTGTTGGCGCTCGATCGAGAAAGCTTCATCGAAAACGTCGCCAACGGGATGGCGCACATCGGCGCAACAACGTTCCCCCCCTCGTCGGCCTGGGCCGCGCCGGACGTCGAGCCCTACGGCTACGATCCCGATGAAGCTCGACATCTGTTGAGCGCCGCCGGCTGGGTCGATGCCGACGGCGACGGCGTGCGCGAGCGCGACGGACAGCGGCTTGCGTTCACGCTTCTGGTACCGGTCAGCACGCAGCAACTCACGCAGTGGATGGCGGACTGGCAGCAGCAGTCGTGGGCCGCTATCGGCGCCGAGGTCACGATCATCCAGCTCGAGTGGCAGGCGTTCCGCGAACGACGCAAGGAACGCGACTTCCACGTCGTGGCGCAGACGTTCCATTTCACCGACCCGGATATGTACGTGCTCTACCATTCCAGCGAGATGGAAAGCGGCTACAACTTCTGGAGCAACGACGACCCCGAGATCGATCGCTTGCTCGACGCCGTGCGCTACACGTTCGACCCCGACCAGCGCCTCGCCGAGATGCATCGGCTACAGCGCCGGCTGCACGAACAGGAGCCGGTCACCGCGTTGTTCTTCTTCGATGCGCCGCTGATCTACGACAAACGTTTGCAGGGCGTACGACCGTCGCCCCTGGGATACGCCAACACGATCAACGGACCGCGCGCGTGGCGTTGGGCCGAGGAAGCGAGCCCGTAGGATCGTGCTGCGCCGCGTCGCGATCCGCATGGCCACCGGGGCGTTGACGTTGCTCCTGGTCACGCTGCTGGTCTTCGGTTTGATCCAACTCGCGCCGGGCAGCCCGCTGGCCACCTCCGATGACGGGCTGACCCCGTTGTCCAGCGCCGATCGGGAAGCGCTCGAGGCGTACTACGGGTTCGACCAACCTCTCGGGGTGCAGTACGCTTCGTGGCTCGGCAAACTCGCGCGCGGCGATCTGGGAACATCGATCCGCGACCGGCGTCCGGTCCTGGACAAGATCGCCGAACGGCTCCCGGTCACCCTGTCGCTCAACGCGCTCGCGCTGTTCTTCATCGTCGGCCTCTCCGTGCCGATCGGCGCTGCTGCGGCTCTCAACCCGGGCTCGATCGCCGATCGCTGGAGCGCGACCGCCACCTACCTACTGTATGCGATCCCGGTTTTCTGGGCCGCCCTGCTGCTGCAACGCCTGTTCGCCGTAAGGCTCGGCTGGTTGCCGCTTTACGGCAGCGGCGGGGTCACGGGAATCCCGCGTGTGGCGAACATGGTGCTGCCGGTGGTTTGCCTGACGTACGGCGGGCTCGCGTACGTCTCGCGTTTCGTGCGCACCAACCTGATCGAATCGACCCGCATGGAAACCGTCCTGTCGGCACGTGCGCGCGGTCTGACGCGGTTCGCGATCCTCGTACGCCACGGCTTCCGCCTGGCCGCCGTGCCGATGCTGACGCTGGCGGGTTTCCTGATCCCGGCGCTGTTCGCGGGCTCCGTGATCGTCGAGACGATTTTCCAACTTCCCGGACTGGGCTGGCTGTTCATCGAGGCCGCCTACCAGCGCGACATCCCGGTGCTGCTCGGGGTCACCCTGATCTCGGGGGCGGCGGCGCTGGCCGGGATCCTGTTTGCCGACGTGACCTACGCGTTGGCCGATCCACGGGTCCGCCGTGGCTAGCGCGCGGCACTGGCCGGCGGCGCTCAGGCGCGGCCTGGTGCTGGTTCTGGGCCTGAGCGCGCTGGCGGCATTAGCTCCGCTGTGGCTCGACGACCCGCTTCATATCGACCTGTCGGCGACGCTCGAGAACCCTTCGGCTGCACACTGGCTCGGGACCGATGCGCTGGGCCGCGACCTGACGTCGCGGGTCCTTCATGGCGGGCGAATCTCGCTGGGGATCGGCGTGCTGACGTCGTTGTTCTCGCTGGCGATCGGGGTGCCGCTGGGCGCGGTCGCCGGCTTCCGTGGTGGCTGGACGGACGCCGCGGTCTCGCGGCTGATCGAAACGGTTGCCTGCGTACCGAGCCTACTTCTGGCGATCGCGCTGCTGGCGATGTCGCCCGCGATCCTGCGCGGCGTCCCCGACGTCGTGCGTGTCGCACTCGTGCTGGGTTTTGCGGGCTGGATCCCGGTGGCCCGCTACATGCGCGGGGAGTTCCTCCGTCTCAAGAGCGCGGTGATGGTCGAGGCGGCGCGTGCGTCCGGCGCGTCGGACCTGCGCATCATGGTCCGCCATCTGTTGCCCGCGGCCCTGGCACCGGTCCTCGTGACGGCATCGTTCGCGGCCGCCTCGGCGATCCTGGTGGAGGCGGCGCTCTCGTTTCTCGGACTCGGTGTCCGGCCTCCGCAGCCGACCTGGGGCGGGCTGCTGTCCGACGCGCGCGAACAGATCGCCCAGGGCTGGTGGCTCGCGGTCGTTCCGGGTCTCGCGCTCTTCGCCGCGGTGCTCGGCTTCAACCTCATCGGCGAGGGGGTCCGCGACCTGCTCGACCCGAGAACCTGCCAGCTCGACAAGTCGGGGGGCCGGCCCTAAAGGGGGCAGACCTCAGGTCCGACCCCGCTCATTCTTGCTTGACGGGATCCACGACGTTGAGGCTACCGCTGCGGAAACCCTCGAGATCGACCGTGACGAATCGGAAGCCCGCGGCGCGGACGGCCGCAACCAGCCGGCGCCGCAGCTCCGGGTCCTGGAGCCGCCGATTGCCCTCGGCGTCGAGTTCGAGCCGCGCGATGGCCCCGTGGTGGCGGACGCGAAACTGACGAAAACCCAGGGCGGCCAGGCCGATCTCGGCCCGATCCACCTGCGACAGGCGCTCTTCCGTCACCTCGGTCCCGAGCGGAATCCTGGAGGCCAGGCAGGCCGCCGCCGGTTTGTCGCTGACGGGAAGTCCCATCCGCCGCGCGATGGCCCGCACGTCTCGTTTGGTCAAGCCGGCCTCCAGTAGCGGGGCCCGGACCCCCAATTGCTCCGCCGCCGCCATCCCCGGGCGGTCGTCGCCCAGATCGTCGACGATCGCCCCGTAGGCGACGATGCCGAAGCCGCGTTCGCGGGCGATTCGCCGCAGCGTCTCGAACATTTCCACCCGACAGTGATAGCAACGATCCCCGGTGTTTCTTCGATAGTCGAGGTTTTCCAGTTCCCGTGTTGGGACCTCGTGATGGCCCACCCCGACGAAGTCGGCGACACGGCTGGCCGCGCGGCGCTCCGCGACGGGGACGGAGGCCGAAAAAGTGGTGACGGCCAGCACGTTCTTCGGGCCGAGTGCCCGCTCCGCCAGGGCCACCAGAACGGCACTGTCGACCCCCCCGGAGAGGGCGATCAACGCCCGCTCGGATTCTTTGAAAAGCTTCAAGACATGCGCTGTCGAGGGGTCGCTCGAAGGGCTCATAGAACGCCGACTTCCTGCAATTCGTGAAGGGCGGATTCGGTCGCGTGTGCGGTCGATCCAACCGCAGCACAACGCCGGAAAACATCGAGAACTAGGCCATTCTAGCATCAGTTTTGTTTCAGGTCGGTGCGGTCGAAAGGACCGCTTTCCCATAGGGTTTACGCCTTGACAACCCTGGGGTCTCACCGTACAAAACACGGCATCCCAACAGGGGGGGATGTGTACGAGACGTACGCGAACAGTCATTTAGCAAGAAAACAGTCCCAACTGTGTGTTGCAGGAGGAAGGTATGCGTAATCGTTTACTCTCCGGCTGGCGGCTTTATGTCCTATATGCCGTCGTCGCGAGTTTTGCCCTGACCCCGGTTTTTGCGGGCGCCAAGGATCAGCTCACACCAGCGGTCGACAGCCAGCAGGCCAGCCAAGGCATGCAACGGGTCGACCGTGGCGGTCAGGAAACCGTCGGCACGGTTGAACCGGTCACCTTGTACGCCCGGTCGAACTACGCCTGGCCATGGGCACCTACGTACGGCACGGTCAACCCCGATAAGCTGCGCGCCCAGGGCGTGCTGCGGACCATCGTCGGGACGATGCCGATCGGCGAACTGCAAACGCGTTTGCCGGAACAGTTGCGGACGATCAACAAGCTCGACGTGCTGCCCATGCAGTACTTCATTATCGATCTCGACCACGCATGGTTGAGAAACGGTGGAGCGGCGGACTTTTCCGCGATCGTCTCCGCCGGCGGCGGTGAAGTCGTCGGCGCGATGCCGGTCAGTGCGGTGATTGCGCGGCTGAACCAGGCCGCCCTGGTCGACGTGTACGCGCATCCGGGCGTCAAGGCGGTCGCCCCCTTCCCGTCCGCCTTCAAACTGCATCCGGAAATCGGCAAGCGACCGCTTGCCAACCCGATCAAAGCGACCTCCGAAGTTTACGACCTCGACATCACGTTGTTCCCCGGTGAAGACGGCCGTCTGGTGGCCAACCAGATCGCTCTGCTCGGCGGAAACGTCACGTCGGTTTCCGGCCGCGCGATCCACGCCTCGGTGAACCGCGCGAAGCTGGTACAGCTCGCCGACATCCAGGCGATCCTCGTGATCCACGAAGCGGTCCCGAACCGGCCGGCAGGTGAAGAAACGACCATCACGATGCAGACCGGCGGCTTCCAGGGCCGCGGGACCATCGGCCCGTACCACCTGTCCGGCATCAACGGTAGCGGCAACGGCATCATCAACACGACCAACCAGGTCCTGATGGTGATCGATAGCGGCGCCCAACTCGATGGCGCCGACCTCGCCAACACCGACGCCCTGGCCGGAGTGGCTTCGGGCACGCACCGCAAGGTCGTCGCCTACCGCCCGGCCAGCGATTTCTCCGGGACCGGTGACGGCCTCGGATGCGACGCGGGCCCCCAAGGCGGCTCGACCCACGGCCACATCGTGGCCGCGGCCGCGGTCGGCAACGCGACCGAAATCGTCGACCTGTCCACGGGTTGGAACGCCAGCGTCAAGTTCTTCGCTCCCGACCAGAACAATCTCGACTGGGCGCTGGACGGTGTGGCCCCGGGCGCCAAGGTGTCGATTCTCGACGCCAGCGTGACCCCGGCTGCGACCTCCTGCAATGACCCGACCGTCAACAACATCACCATCGGGCCGAACTACTACACGGGCTTGAACCCGCTGGCGACGTGCCCCAGCGCGACGTGCCCCGGTTTCCTGCAGGTCGGCTACCGCGCCGCACCCGGCGGTGACGACGCTCGCGTGTACAACATGTCCTACGGCTCGACGAACCAGTATTCGAACGACGCCCGCGAGATCGACCAGT
>Ga0255049_10000946_pt1 | contig 16773 bp, 10 predicted proteins | sample JV7_2_3_MG_FD_183615 | JGI IMG/M metagenome (GOLD analysis project Ga0255049, IMG submission 183615) | Seawater microbial communities from Jervis Inlet, British Columbia, Canada - JV7_2_3 | ecosystem: Environmental > Aquatic > Marine > Inlet | place: Canada: British Columbia | collected 2016-10-06
ACACGGCCCGTCGCTGCTGGCCAGCGTCCAGGGATTCCAGCAGCGTCCGCGCGGCCGCCGCCTCGCGGGCGAGGGGCTGGGCTTCGATCTGGCCTGAAGCGCCCTCGCGCCGCATCGGTTCGGTTCCCAGGAACAGAGGAGTCGTGCCGACTACCTCCCCGTTGAGAAGAGTGAGATTGACCGATATGTGATGGCCCTCGAAACGCCAGCCCCAGCCGCCCTGCCTTCCGGGCATGTTGAACAGGGTGAGGAAATACCAGTCCGGATCGCGGGTCTCGTCCCCCATCGTCTCGAAGACATAGCGTTCGAGCGCGATGATGTCGCGCGCCTGACTGGCGCCGCGCGAGCCGAGAGCCGACTCCAGCAGGTCCCACAAGAGCTCGCGATCACCGTCGTCCAACTCGAACAGCGGCAGGCCCACGCGACCCGCCACCTGGTAGTTCCAGACGTACCGTTCCGGATCCTCGAGCGCGGTCCTGCCGTATCGCACCTGTTGCGGTGTCAGGTCATCCAGCAAGGCCTGCATCGCCGCGGCGATCTCGCTCCCAGGGCCATCTCCCTGGGTCGGGAGGGCAGTGCCAGTCGCAGCGGCGCCGATCGCTGCGCTGCAGATGAGCGCCAGCGCGAGGCGGGCACCAGAGGGGCCGTGGAGATGCATGTCGAGTAGGCGTTGAGATCGAACGGCGTCGTGCTTGCGTTCCGACCCTACCACCGGCGGTTGCGGGCGCGTCGGAGCAGGTCCAAAATAGCCGGCGCAGTCCGATTTTCCCGGCGCCTCAGGGACGCCTTTGCCCGGAGATGCAACATGAGTATGTGGCAGCGCGCACGCAGCGCTTCTTTTCTTGCCGTGATCCTGGTCGTCGCGCTCGCGATGCCTGTAGCTGCGAGCGACGAGGCGGTCGATCTCGACGCCGTCTACCGCATCAAGAGCGAGGGCTTCAACAACTCACGGGTGATGAACATCCTGCGCGAGCTGACCGATGTCCACGGTCCGCGCCTTACCAACTCGCCCGGGTTCTTTGCCGCAGCGGACTATGCGGTCGAGTTGCTCACCGAATGGGATCTCCAGAACGCCCGCACGGAGGCGTGGGGCGAGTTTGGCCGTGGCTGGAGCAATCAGCGCTTCTACGCCCATGTCACGGAGCCCGTGCAGTTCCCGTTGATCGGCTACCCGAAGGCCTGGACACCTGGCACCGAAGGCCGTGTCGAGGCGGAGGCCGTGATCGTGACCGTCAACGACGAGGCTGATCTCGAGAAACTGAAGGGCACGCTGGGTGGCAAGTTCGTGCTGACGCAGGCGCCGCCCGACATAGAGCCTCGTTGGGAACCTCAGGCGCGTCGCTACACGGACGAGGAACTGGCCGACATGGCAGCTGCGCCGGAGCCTGGCGGCGGCGGGTTCGGCAACTTCGACATCGCTGCCTTCCGCGCGAGGAGGGCCTTGCGTGCCAAGGTCAACAACTTCCTTCGCGCTGAGGGCGTGGCCGCGGTTCTCGAGCCCTCCGGTCGCGCCGAGTCGGGAACGGCCGGCACCCTCTTCGTTTCCGGTGGCGGTCCGCGCGATCCCGAGGAGCCCGAAGCTCCGGCACAGGTCGTTCTCACGACCGACCACTACGCTCGCGTCTGGCGTCTGCTGGAGAACGGCAAGACGGTGCGCCTGGAGATCGAGATCGCGAGCCAGTTCCACGACGAGGAACTACAGGGCTACAACATCTTCGCCGAGCTGCCAGGTACCGATCTGGCCGACGAGGTCGTCATGCTCGGGGCGCATTTCGATTCCTGGCACGGTGGCACCGGCGCCACCGACAACGCCGCCGGGTCGGCCGCGATGCTGGAAGCGATTCGTATCCTCAAGCAGTCTGGCCTGCAGCCGCGACGCACGGTCCGCATCGCGCTCTGGTCGGGCGAGGAGCAGGGACTGCTGGGGTCGCGTGGCTGGGTTGCCTCCAATCTGGCGGACCCTGCCGACATGGACACGTATCCGGAGCACGGGAAGGTGTCAGCCTACTACAACCTCGATAATGGTACCGGCGCGATCCGCGGGGTCTACCTGCAGGGTAACGAAGGAGTGGCGCCGATCTTCGAGGCGTGGATGAAACCATTGGCCAACCTGGGCATGACGACGCTGTCGATCCGCAACACCGGCGGCACGGACCATCTCGCCTTCGACGCGGTTGGCGTGCCTGGCTTCCAGTTCATCCAGGATCCGATGGAATACCGTACCCGTACGCATCACTCCAACTTCGACACCTACGAGCGCTTGGTGCCGGCGGACATGATGAAGAACGCGGTGATCATCGCGACCTTCGCGTACCACACGGCGATGCGTGACGATCTGCTACCCCGCAAACCGCTGCCCAAGCCCTCCACTGGACGGGGGCCATTCGGTTCCTAGGGACGACCTCTTCCTGCAGCGGTAAAAGGACGACCCTGGCATCCGCACCAGGGCAAACCGTCCAGACGAGAGCGGAGGCGCCGTGGCGAACAGCGTGCGATTCGGTGAGTTTCGGTACGACCGGGACGCCGGCGTTCTCTACCGTGGCGGCGAGCTCGTGCCCCTGCCTGGTCGGGCGCTGGCCGTGCTCGCCTGCCTCCTGGCGGCGGATGGGGATGTCGTTCGCAAGGAGGAGATTCTAGACACCGCCTGGCCCGACAGCTTCGTGGGCGAAGACGCGCTGACGGAGGCGATCAGCAAGCTGCGTAGCGGGCTCGGTGATGATCCGAAGCATCCCGAGTTCATCATGACCGTGCCCCGTGTCGGTTATCGGTTCATCAAGTCCTCTGGCGCGACGGCCGCTGACCCCCACCCGGAGGAATCACGGTCCTGGCTCCCGTTGGCGGCGCTTGCGGCGGCCGTTCTGGTAGTGGTCGCGCTGTGGGTCGGGACGTCGCGCGAAAGTGCGCCGGGGTCGCCCGAGCTTGGCTACGAACGCATCCGGACGCTCGCGCTGATCCTCGAAACAAGCGACGACCTCGACGACGACGCCACCCGCGCGGCGCTCGTTGACAGGATCGAGCGCGAGGCCAGACTTACCGTAGTGGCGGCGGACGCGGCCGCCGATGCGAGGCTGCGGGTGGTATTTGAGAGCGTCGGGGAGCGACTGCAGATCACGGCGCGCGTGCACGGCGCGGACGGTGCCAACTGGTGGGGACAGGAATGGGATCTGCCAGTGTGGATCTATGCCGACGATCGCTTTGCCAGGAGCATGCTGTCGCGGCTGCAGTTCCTGCTGGACGCGACCAGCGCGTTCAGCACGGCGGTGAACGGCTCGACCAGTTACGAGGCGATGCTCCTCGCGGTCCGAGCCTCCGACCTGATGCTCGACGAGGCGCAGCACGACCTGCAGCTCGGACGACAGGCGGCGGCCGACTTGGCCCGGGCGCGGGACCTCGATCCTGCTTTCGCCCGCGCGCGCGCGGGCTGGATCGCGGTCCGAGCCGAGACGGCAGAGTGGCGAGACTGGAGCGCCGAGGAACTCGAATTCGCTCAACGCGAGATAGAGAGCCTGCTTGCGGAAGCTCCTCGGGATCCAGTGGTTCACGTCGCAAACGCACTGCTGGCTGGCCTTGAAGGCGATCTCGAGCGGATGGCCGCCGCGCTGGACAGGGCGGAAACGCTCCGTCCGTCGCTGTTCTGGATCTACATGGCCCGCGTCGGACTCGAACTCGCGCTGGGTCGCGACGAAACCGCCCTGGCTACGGCGAACTTCGGCGTCGAGCAGGACCCGTATCTACCTTCGCTGTTGGGTGGGCTGATCGATGTGCAGTTCAGGCTCAACGACCTGGACGCCGTGGAAGCGACTCTCGCCACTCTGACCGCGATCGATGTGAAAGAAGGGCAGGAGGGCTACTGGTCCGGGCGCGCGCGCGCCCGGCTCCTCCTCGCTCGCGGCGATCTGGACGGTGCGGAGACACAGCTTCTGGCGCTGCGTGAGCGCTGGGCCAATACTTCGTGGATTCATCAGGAACTCGTCAGGTTCTACACCGCACGCGGGGACACGGCGGCTGCCGCAGCTGCCACGGAGCGCTTCGATTCCCTGATTCGCGAGTAGAGGGTGCTGCCACAGGCCCGCGGGCCTACCGGCCGGCCGGTTCCTCCATGGCGCGTTCCAGCTTCGCTTCGCGCACCATCTCGCGAACGTCGGTCCGCATCTGCTCGGCGTCATAGACGACGCCGTCCTTGATGACCCACTTGATGCCACCCACCCTAGCCACGGTGGTGCCGTCGTCGAGAATGCGCTCGTGCCCGGTGCCGTAGAGGACCTTCAGATTCGCCAGCGGGTTCTCGTCGACGAGGATCATGTCCGCCAGGTAGCCGGGCCGCACGACACCGATCTTCAGCTGCCGGTTGGCCGGCCGTTGTTTGTTGATCTCCATGGCCGAGTGCATGGTGGCCGCGCGAATGACCTCGAGCGGGTGGAAGCCGGCCTCCTGCAGCATCTCGAGTTCGAGGATGTAGCCGAAGCCGTAGAGCTGGTAGATGAAGCCCGAGTCCGAGCCGGTCGTGACCTTGCCGCCGCGATCCTTGTACTCGTCGAGAAACTGCATCCAGACCTTGTAGAAGTTCTTCCAGGCGATTTCGTCCCAGCTGGTCCAGTCGAACCAGTAGGAACCGTGCGCCTGGCGCGACGGCTGATAGAAATCCCACTGCGACGGCAGGGTGTATTCCTCGTGCCAGTCGGCGTTACGCGCGCGCATGACGTCGCGACCCGCCGAGTAGATCGTCATCGTCGGGTTCAGGTAGAAGTCGAGGTCGAGCATCTCCTGCATGACGGCCTTCCACTTGTCCGAGCCGGGCGTGACCATGGCCCATTGGCGCGCCACCTGGCCGAAGCGATGCTGCTCGTCATTGGTGTTGTGGTCGGCGGGGTAGGGCTGCACGCTGTAGTTGTCGTACATCGACTCCATCAATCCGTAGTAATGGGTCATCGAGTCGAGACCGACGCGGGCCGCGTCGAGCGCGTTCATCTGCGCCACGCCGCCTTGCCCGAGATGGGCTGTCGTGCCCATGCCGTACTTGTGTGCCTCGTCGATAAGGGCGGCCATGATGTCGGGCGGGTAGGAGCCCAGCTTGAGGCCGTCGGCTTCGCGTTCTGCCGCATACCGGACCCACTCGCGCGCCGACGGGTCATCGACAACGTCGGGGCCGTCGTAATCGGCGCCAGATCCGGGACGTACGAAGCTGATCATGCGCGGCGCGACGATCGCGTTCTCCTCCGAGCGCTCGCGCTCGTGCAGGGAGAACTCGAAGCTGCCGTGGCCGACGCCGCGCGAGGTCGTGATGCCGTTGCCCATCCACAGCTTGTAGGTGTACTCGGCGTCAGGGGCCTTGCCACTGCCGCCGGTGTGGGCGTGCAGGTCGATGAACCCTGGCATCAGGTACATGCCGGCGCCGTCGACCTCGTAGTCGGCATCGCCCGGACGCCGGTCCTCGTTGATGGGCAGACCGGGGAAGCCGACGGTGCGGACCTGTGCGATGCGGTTCCCTTCGACAACGATGTCGACGGGCGACGACGCCGGGCCGCCGGTTCCGTCGATCAGCGTCACCCCGCGAATGATCAGTCGGTTGAACGGACCCACGCCCTCGTCCGAACGTCGATCCGGGGCGGGAATCATGCCGCCGAAGTTGTTGTCTTCCTGATCCTGGGCGGCGAGTGGGGCGCCGACACCGAGGATGAGAGTGAGCACTAGCAGGGCGCGGGTGAGCCTGGCGAACATGGTTCCTCCGGAAAAGGGGGCCACGCCGTTCATGGGGCAAAACGCGCGGCTGTTCTGCAGAGTCTGCGGCGCCACTCTAGCAGACAGGGCTTTCGCCACGGCCTGCTGGCAGTCCTGCGATTGGGGGACGCGTTGTTGTGCCGGGATCGCTGGCTGTGCGGGCCGCACTCTGCCACCATGCGGCGCGATGGATATCTCAGCTTCTCGCCGGGCAGCAGCTTGGATGGTCCACCTGTTTACCGCGGGCGGAGCGCTGTGCGGCTTGCTGGCGCTGGCCGCGATCGCCGATGGCCAGCCGCGCATGGCGTTCGCGTGGATGTTCGCCGCCGTACTGATCGACGCGCTCGACGGTTATCTCGCGCGTGCCGTGAATGTCGCCGCCGCGACGGTGGGCTACGACGGCGTGTTGCTCGACAATCTCGTCGACTACTTGAACTACGCGGTCGTGCCCGCTTTCCTCGTTCTCCGTCTCGAGGTGGTACCGCCGGGCGCGCGGGCGGCGGCCGCGTTCGCGATCGTCCTGACCTCCGCGTATCAGTTCGGCCAGGCCGACGCGAAGACCGCTGACCATTTCTTCCGCGGCTTTCCCTCCTACTGGAACGTGGCGGTCTTGTACCTGCACTACCTTGCCCTGGGCGCAACAGCGAACCTGATCGTGCTCGTCTGCCTCGCGATCGGCACGTTCGTGCCGGCGAAGTGGGTCTATCCCACGCGCATGACGCGACTGCGCGGTCTGACGCTGCTGTTGGCGGCGGCATGGGGCATCGCGCTCGGGTACGTACTCTGGAGTCAGCCCACACCGGTCGGTCTGCTCCGGGCCTCGCTGGCGTTCGTCGCGTACTACGTTTCCGTGAGCGTCTACTTGTCGCGCGGATAGCAGGCCGAGGCAGCCGACCTCAGCGGTACAGCTGGCGGGCCATTTCGTAGTAGTCGCGACACCAGCATCAGCGTCGCCAGTCCGCATAACATCGTGAACGTGCGATAGGGGAACATCGACGCCCCCGTGGCCGCGTCGATCATCGGATAGGGGAGAAACCGTGGCAGCCCCAGCATGGGTTCGCCGGCGCCGAGACGCAGGAAGACCGTCACGACGAGAGCTGCCTTGGCACCTGTGCGGGTGGCCCTGGGATCGAAGAGCGCCGCCGTCAGTTGCGGGAAGAGGACGCAGTACACCAGGTCGCTGGAGAGAAACCAGAGGCCGTATACGCTCTGCACACGCAGCGCGAGCACAAGCGCCGTGGCGCCCACGATGGCGATACCCGTCCTGATCGCGCGGCGCAACTCCGTGCCGTCCGCGCGGGGGTTCACGAGCGGTCGGTAGAGATTCCAGGCTCCCATCGAGGCCGCCGACAGGATCGAGGAGTCGACCGACGACATCACCGCCGCGGCGATCGCCGCAAGCCCCACCGAGGCAACCAGCGGGCCTCCCAGATAACGAAGCACCCAGGGAAGCACCAGACTCGCCTCGGGCGCCTGCAGGCCGAGGCTGCCCCAGTCGGTCATCGCTCCGACAGCTCCGATGAGCACGGCCGGGACGGCGGCGACAATACAGACCGGCGCGGCGAGCAGCGAGAGCCAGCGCGCCGTGGCGGCGTTGCGGGCGGCGAGGACGCGCTGGAAATACACATGCCAGGGGATCCCACCGAACACGAGCAGGAGCGCCGAGTCCCACCAACTCCAGAACGAGCCGGACCACTCGGGTCGACGCCAACCATCGAGTGGCGGCACGAGTCGAGCGGCGTTGCCGAAGTGCTCGGTGTAGGCCGACCAGGTGCTTGCCACACCGCCGAGATGCGATGCCACCAGCGGTGTGGCGATGGCCAGACCCAGCACCAGAACACCCAGCTGGACAACGTCCGTGACGGCCACTGCCCAGAGACCGCCGATCAGCGTGTACCCGATCGCGACCGCGGCCGAAACGATGATCCCCGCCTGGACGTCGATTCCGAGAACCACACCGAACGTCGACCCCAGCGCGGTGAGTATGGCCGCGCTCCAGAACACCTCGCCCGTGAGCGCCGGCACGTAGAGCACGGCACCGAGCCGTTCACCGAATCGTTGCTGCAGCGGATCCAGCATCGTGGTGAACTCATGCCTGCGCATGATCGGGGCGTAGAACAAGCCACCGACGACCAGACTGAGGGCGTATCCCCACGGCGCCTGCACCCAGACGAGCCCCGAGGCGTAGGCGCTCTCCGCCGAGCCGTTCACATAGCCGCCGCCCACCCACGTGGCGGCCATCGTCGAGGCAGCCAGCCAAAGGGGCAGGTTGCGCCCTGCCAGCATCAGATCGTCGGCGCCGGTAACGCGACGGCGCGAGGCGAGTGCGGCGAGCGCGAAGATCGCCGCGTAGAAGACGACGAGCGCCGCCAACGCGCCCCAGTGGATGTCCGCCGAACTCGACATGGTGGGCTAGTGAACACGTTCGCGGCGGCCCGAGCAAAGCCGTGCGTCTCGACGGATGGCCATCCGATCGGCACAATCCGTTTCGCGAATACTGTTTCTGTACTGACCCGAGGTCGACTGCCCATGCTCGAACGCCACGCCCTGCGCGCGACAAGTGCCCTAGTAACCGCGTTTCTTCTCGCAATGCCCTCGGCTCCCGTTCGCGCCCAGGCGACGGCCGAGTCCGCACCGTCGTTCGACGGGCTGCGCTACCGCAGCGTTGGCCCTTATCGCGGTGGTCGCGTTACCGCGGTCGACGGCGTTCCCGGGAAACCGTTCACCTTCTTCCACGGCTCGACCGGCGGGGGCGTCTGGCGCACCGACAACGCCGGCCATACCTGGGGCAACGTGACCGATGGTTTTCTCGAGGTCGGTCCCGTCGGGGCGGTCGAAGTGGCGGCCGCCGATCCCAACGTGATCTATGTGGGCACTGGTTCGGCGTGCATTCGCGGCAACGTATCGATCGGGCGCGGCATGTACCGCTCCACCGACATGGGACAGACGTGGAGGTTCGTTGGCCTCGAGGACGCGGGCCAGATCGGTCGCATTCTCACTCATCCGGCGGACGCCGACCTTGTCTATGCGGCGGTTCTCGGCAACCCGTTCGGTGCCAGTGAAGAGCGCGGCGTGTACCGGTCGCGCGACGGGGGAGAGAACTGGGAGCGCGTGCTGTTCGTCTCCTCCGAAACCGGCGCGGTCGACATCGCCATGAATCCGGCGAATCCGCGCATTCTCTACGCGGCGATGTGGCGCGGCGAGCGCAAGCCCTGGACGGTCGTTTCGGGTTCGGATGACGGTGGGCTGTTCCGCAGCAAGGATGGCGGCGATACCTGGGAAAGCCTCGAAGGCGGTTTGCCACAGGGGCTCGTCGGACGCATCGGGGTGGCGGTCTCGCCGGCCGACCCAAGCCGCGTCTGGGCAGTCGTCGAAGCCGATGAAGATCGCAGCGCGGTGTACAGGTCCGATGATGGCGGCGACAGTTGGAGCAAGGCCAGCGCCCAGTCGCGACTGGTGAGCCGTTCCTGGTACTACATGCACATCGAGCCACATCCCACCGATCCTGACACGGTCTTCGTACTCAACAGCGGCTTCTTCCGATCGATCGATGCTGGCGAGAGCTTCGAGTCGATCTCCATGCCGCACTCCGATCATCACGACCTGTGGATCGATCCGACCAACCCTGACGTGATGCTGATGGGCAACGATGGCGGCGCCACGGTGAGCCTCGACGGCGGCAGGACATGGTCGCCGCAGTTCAACCAGCCGACGGCCGAGTTCTACTCGGTGACCGTCGACAACGGCTTCCCGTATCGGCTCTATGGCCCACAGCAGGACAACTCGACGATCTCAGTGCCCAACATGGCGACGTATTCGGGGATCTCCATGCAGCACTGGCGAGCCGTCGGCGGCTGCGAGACGGGGCCGATAGCGATCAATCCCGCCAATCCCGAGGTCTTCTATTCCGGCTGCTTTGGCGGTCGACTGGCGCGCTTCGACCAGAGTACCGAGCAGTTCAGGCAGATCCGCGACTATCCGGAGAACATGGCCGGCATGCCCGAGAGTGAGCTGCGCTTTCGCGTTCAGTGGAACGCTCCGATCACGACATCGCGCCATGATCCAGAGGTGCTCTATCACGGCTCGCAGTACGTACACCGGTCGCGCAACGAGGGCCAGAGTTGGGAGGTGATCAGTCCCGACCTCACCGGCAACCACACCGAGATGTTCGGTCCGGCGGGCGGCCCGATCACCCACGACATCACGGGCGTGGAGATCTACTCGGCGCTGCTCGCGATCGAAGAAGACGCGCATGATGCCGCGGTGATCTGGACGGGATCCAACGACGGTGTGGTCTCGATCAGTCGTGATGGCGGCGACACCTGGGCCGACGTGACGCCTCCAGGCTTGCCCGAGTTGTCGACGGTGAACCGCATCGAACCGTCGCCACACCGGGCCGGGAAGGCCTACGCGGCCGTATATCGCTATCGCGTAGACGACTGGGCCCCCTACATCTATCGAACCACCGACTTCGGCCGCAGCTGGAGTCGCATCGCCGACGGTAGCCGCGGCATCCCGGCTGACTCGCCGGTGCGCGTCGTTCGGGAGGATCCGGAACGCGAGGGCCTGCTCTACGCCGGCACCGAGTTCGGTCTGTACGTTTCGTTCGACGACGGTGATAGCTGGGAGAGCCTGCAGTTGAATCTGCCGATCACTCCGGTCGCGGACCTGCGCGTGCACTTCGACGATCTCGTCGTGGCCACGCAGGGGCGGGCGTTCTGGGTGCTCGACGACCTGAGTCTGCTGCACCAGATCAGCGACGAAGCGACCGCCGCCGGCGCCTGGCTTTTCGCGCCGCGCCCGGCGTACCGAACGAGCGCTACGACCTCGAGCCGCGACTACGACCGCGACCGTGTGTTCGGCGCCATGATGCCGCGCGGCTGGCTCGGTGAGAATCCGCCGGACGGGGCGATAATCTACTATCTGCTCGGCGCCGACTCTGCGGCTCCTGAACTCGAAATCCTCGACGCCGACGGCGAACTCGTGCGCGAGTTCTCGTCGAAGTCGCGCCGCGATTCGTTGCCAGCGGCCATCGGATCGAACCGATTTGTCTGGGATTTGAGCTACCCGGGTCCGGATCTGGGCGGCCCCTTCTCGCCTCCCGGTCCGCGGGCGGTGCCCGGCAACTATCGTGTCCGCCTGACCGTAGGCGATGTGGTGCAGGAGCGCGAACTCGAGGTGCGCAAGGACCCACGGCTCACGTACATCACAGTCGCCGACCTGCAGGAGCAGTTCGATTTCCTGCAGCGCGCGATGGGCGAGGTCGAGCGCATCCAGGCGGGTCGTCGGCAGATCGCTTCGCTCCGTGAACAACTCGACTCCGCGCAGACGCGGCTGCGCGCGGCTGGGTCGGGCGACGACCTCGGCGATGCGATCGAGTCGGTGAGCGAGCAGCTCGCGACGATCGAGGGCGATCTGGTCAACACCGAAGGCGGCGGCTGGGCGAGCGAGCCACAGATCCAGGGACACCTGACGTGGGTGCTGACTGCGGCTTCGAGCCAGCGCGGCATGCGCACCGACGCGCGGCCGACCGATCAACTCGTCGAGCGGCTCGACGACCTCACGGTGGAAATCGACACGCAGTTGGCGGCGCTTGCCGCGTTAGGGGCGGGCGAAGTCGATGAACTCAACCGCCAGCTCGAGGCTCTGGCGCTGCCGGCTGTCGTGGTGGGCGAGGCGCGGTGAGCTGAGCCTGCGGACGGAACGAGGGGTCACCTGCTAGTCCGTGGCTCCCGATCCGTCGCCGCGCACGTCGTAGACATGGATCGCATCCTGCTCGCGCACGTAGAGCAGGCCTTCGGCGATGACGAGATGGGCCCAGGAGAACTGGGCAGGGTTCGGGATCGTGAACGAGCCCTTCTCGATGTAGCCATCGCGAGTCGCTTCGGCCAGCACCATGACGCCGTTCTGATAGCGGTAGTAGAGATGGCCGTCGGCATACATCACGGCCCCGGAACCGGTGCCGTCGTTGCGCTCGGGACCCCAGAGGACATCTCCCGAGCGGAAGTCGACGGCCTGCGGGAAGCCCCGGTTGTGCCCTTGGCCGAGGTAGACGGTCCCGTCGAGCAGGACCATGCCGCCGTGGTGGTTCTGCATCGTGCCGGCGTCGTTGAACCAGACTTCGTCGGCGCGAATCCCGTCGCCATCGGGAACGAGCCGCAGCAGCGCGGCACCGGCACCGTAACCCGTCGCCGACAGGACATAGTCATCGTGGACGATAGGGGTGGGAATGTTCGCCACGCCGTTGGCCATGCGGCCGTACGTCCACAGCAGGCGTCCCGTGGCAGCCTCCACGCCGACCACTCCATAGCCGACCAGTTGCACGTACTGGCGGATGCCACCGGCCTCGGAGATGACGGCCGAGGAATAGCCCGCGCCGGGAACGCCACTCTCGCCGAACTGCGGAATGGTGGTACTCCAGACCAGCTCGCCCGAGTGCCGGTCGAGAGCGACGATCAGAGATTCTGGCCCCCCCGGCGTGACGATCAGGCGATCGCCGTCGACGAGCGGCGACTCGGCGTACTTCCATGTGTAGTCATCCTCGCTGCGCGGCAGTGTCCCGCCGAGGTCGGACTGCAGGTTCACGTGCCATCGCGCGTCACCGGTCGCGGTGTCGAGCGCCACCAGGTCGCCCTCGGTGCCGAGGGCGTATGCGATCCCGTCGATCACCGTGGGGGTGCCGCGGGGTCCGCCACGGCCATCGATCCAAGCTGGGCCGATCGCAGTGCGCCAGAGAGGTTCGCCGGTGGCGCGGTCGAAGGCCAGGACGAACTGGTCGTCGCCGTGATCACCCATCGTCAGGATTCGTTCGCCGGTCACGGCAATACTCGAGAAGCCACCACCGGCGCCGGCTATGGAGAACAACAGCGGCGGCCCGCCCTCGGCCCAGGCATCAAGCAGTCCAGTGTCGGGAGCCACCCCGTCGCGGTTCGTGCCGCGCCACTGGGGCCACTCGTCGGCGGCGGCCTGAGCGAACGCGATGCCGGTCGGCAGCATCACGGAAGTTGCCACAGCGGCAATCAGAGCGGCGCAGGAAACCGGTCGGGCGATGAGCGTGTTGCGCGCGAGCATGAATGCAGATTCTCCAGAAGCTGACGGGCGTTCGTGCTTTCCGACGGCGACGGAAGGGGCTGTCGCGGCGAGCGCGGCGATGTCATGCCGCGCCCAGAGTGTGCCGAATCGGAGTGTCGGGATTCAAGGACACCAGCTGCGGGGGGCGGCAACCCCGCCGCGCTTCCTGCCCGCGCGCCCGAGACCGGATCAGCGGATCGCCGTCGCCAGTGTGTCGTTGTGCCGCGCAATCAGCGAGCGCAGGTAGGTGCCGATCGTCGACGACGATTCGAAGCCAGCGGCAACTGCCGCGCGCTCCTCCACCTCGTCAGAAATGTTCGCGCTTTCCGCGAAATGCCTGATATCGCGATAGAAACCAATCGTGTAAGAATCCCAGGCCGCGCCGCCGGCGCGCTCGAAGATCAGGTTGCGGGCGCGGCCGATGCCGTCGAGATAGACGTTCTCCATGGCGCGCTGACGCAACAGTTCCGCGCGCTTCCCGGCGATGGCGAGGAAGACCTCGACGTGGAAGTAGCCGGCGTCGGCGAAGCGAGTCGCCACGAGTTCAGCCGATGGACCCCAGACCCAGAGTTCCTCACGCCAGGATACGTGGGGCAGCAGCCGGGCCTCGAACTCGTCATCGGTCTCTCCGGCGTCGGCCCAGGCACGGGCTACCCTTTCGCCGGTCGCCTCGCTGAAGTAGTCCTCGAATCCGTCGCCGACGTGGAAAACGAGCATCAGGTCCCATTGATCGCCCTGGCTATGACGCATGCGGAAGGGACCGACTTCGCTGGCCGCTTCCCAGGTGGGCCAACGTTCACCGAGCAACTCCAGGACAGTCGCCAGCTCGCCTGGCGCGGCTCGCAGGAACAGAGTGCGGTAGAGCTGGCGGCCTTCATCTGCCTGCGGCAGCGCATCGGACGGCACAGAGAACACCCCACAAACAACGAGGAGCATCATGGCGAGGGTTCGACGGAGGTTCGACATGGATCTCCTTGAGTTGTCCGGGGCCCACGGACACGGTCAGCGGCAGGCGGAGATCTCCTGCGCCGCGTTGACCGTCGTATCCCCGCCAGCGGTGAGGTAAGCGCGATGATTCTACGCGATTACCCCGTAGCGAAACGGCTCCCCAAGTTGCTAGCATTCGTTCGGGGCGGCTTGCGGTGAGCGTGGGTCGCCGAGTGAATCACGTAATCCTGGAGGATTGACGTGGCGGTTCTGCTAGGGCATCGAGCGGCCCACGATGAACCGGGCGGCACTGGGACCCGCCGACACGGTCGCGCTCAGAGAGGAGGTGATTTGGTGTTATCTGACAGATACGGCTTTACGGAGGTGGCAGCCCCGTAGGGGTCTTCTTTCTGAGCCTTTGGCTCGTGTGTGGTAGCACCCCACAAAACGGGGAGTCCCACTGCCACTTGCAAGAAGCACAAAAGGGCCCCGGCGTCCTGGTGGCGCCGGGGCCTTCGCATGTCCGGCGGCCGCCGTCTGCTGCCGGCTGCCAACTGCTGCTAGGCTCAGCTGCCGTCATGCGTGCACTCATTATCGTCAATCCCGTGGCCGGCGAGCAGCGACCCCTGCAGATCGCTGATGACGCCGCGGAGCATCTGCGACGAGCCAAGTGGCACGTGGATGTTTCGCCCACCGAGCATGGTGGTCATGCGACAGAACTCGCGCGGCAACGCGGCGCGACCGATCTGCTGGTGGTAGTCGGCGGCGACGGGACACTGCGTGAAACCGTGGCGGGCCTCGACGGCGACCAGACCCCGGTGGGCTTCGTGCCTATCGGGAAGGCCAATGTCATGGCTCGTGAACTCGGCATTCCGAACAGCCCGCACGCTGCCATTCGGCTCTTGACCACGGGGGCCACTGCCGCGATTGACGTGGGCACGGTAGGCGATCGGATTTTCCTCGCCATGGTCGGCGTTGGCTACGACGGTTGGGTTACAGCGGGAGTCGATGCCTTTCGTGCGCGGCCGTGGGGCCAGTGGCTCTACCGCCACGGCGCTTCGACGTTGCTCTACGTGCTTGCCGGGATACCCGCATTGTTACGGCTGCGGCCCACCAGGGTCGTGCTCGAAGCGGACGGTGTCGAGCTTGCCGGTCGCTACCCCTCCGTGATCATCAGCAACGCGGCAACCTACGCTATTGGCTGGGAGATGACTCCGGGGGCCGATGTCCACGACGGGCAACTCGATCATCAGGCCAATCGTCGGGCCGCGCCCTGGTTTGTCGCCTGGACAACCCTTGCCTCGATGGCGAAGGCACGGCTTCCAGCGCTGGTGGCGGAGTACGGCAGGGCGCGCTACTACCGAGTCAGCGCTGCGGAACCCTTCCGATGGCAGGTCGACGGCGATCCGATGCCGCCGGCGACCGAGTTGGAGATCGGACTCCATTCGGGCCGCGTGTGCCTCATCGTTCCGGCCGAGGCCGACTGACGTTCGGATTGTCCGCGATGGCGAAGCGCAGCTGCTCCGCGGCCCACTCGCCCGCATACTCGACGCCTACTCTCGGTCCGGCGGCAATGGCGCCAGCCGGTAGTGGTCGTTGCCGCAGCAACTCCACGAACAGGCGGTCGTCGGTAACCAGATCCACACCGTCGAGTTGGCGATCGATCTCCAGGGCCTGGCACAGTTTGCCCGGGCCCGAGCACAGGTCGGCGTCGCGCCGCGCCGCGCCGCGCCGGCGGTACATGCCGTCCACGCCTTCGTCGGGCTGCAGCGCGCGAAGCAGGACAGCGACCGGCTCTTCTGCGAGGCCGGCGACCACGTTCATGCAGCAGTGCATTCCGTAGATGAAATAGACGTAGGCATGCCCGCCGTCGATCCACATGCTCCGGTTCCTTTCCGTCCGCCGCCCGCCATGGGTATGGGCGGCGCGGTCCGGAATGCCGAGGTACGCCTCGGTCTCGACAATGATTCCGGACGTACGGCGGCCGCGCCGCATGCGCACCAGTCGTTGCCCTAACAGGCGGCGTGCAAGAGTCACAGGGTCGCGGGTGAAGAACGCTCGATCGGCTCTCTCCGGATCGCAGGACTCAGCCATCGGTCGCCGTCGCCCGCCGCAGACCCGGTTCGAAGCGCCGCGCCGCCAGGTAACCGGCTGCACCCAACAGGAGGCCGAAGATCGGATCGAGCGCGTGGTGATAGCCCAAGTAAACCGTAGCCACGCTCATGCCCAGTAACAGCGTCACGAGGAGCCTGCCGACCCGTGGCAGAAATCGCAGAGCCACGAGCGTGCATACCATCGATCCGGCAATGTGGGACGAGGGGAAGGCTGCTCCTGTGACGCTATCCGAGGCCTGCAGCGAGCGGATCAAATCGCCGAGCACGAAGCCCGTGAACGGGCTGGGCTGAAGGTCCGGGTACTGCTGCAGAATCTGTGGCGGACTCTTGGCGGGCAGGAGAACGAACAGCGCGAAGTTTGCGGCGTAGGTGAGCAGAATGGCGCCGTACCCCGCGATCGCACTGTCGAAACGGCGCCTGAAGACGAGCAGCACCGGCACCGCCAGGAACAGGTAGTAGCTCAGGTAGCAGAACGCCATGACTTCGTCGAACCATGGTGTGAAGAGCGTCTGCACGAGCACTGTCGGATGACCGCCGAACAGAGCCTCATCGCCGGACACGAGCCAGTCGGTAGTCCAGTAGGAGCCCCACAGAAGAGGGATTTGCTGCTCCAGTTGGCCCCACCAGAACAACAGAAGCGGCAGTGGGTAGACCGCTCGTGGGATCGCCCAGACGCCGTGGCGCGGTGCTGCCCGGGTAAGTGCCAGAACAGCGGCAATGACGGCAAAGTGGACGGCGACGCGGCCCCAGCGACCAGGCACGGCGCCACCCGCCATCACGAGTAGCAGGGCGGCTGCCGCGGTATAGACGATGGCGGTGCGGTCGGCCAGTTTCAGGTTTTGCACTGCTGCAACCCGGGCGTTGTTGGTGTGAGATGGAGTGTAATTAAAGTGGTGCAGCCGCGAGAACCATCGGATACCATCTTTTGGACCGCTAGTAGCCC
>Ga0255049_10000951_pt1 | contig 16731 bp, 11 predicted proteins | sample JV7_2_3_MG_FD_183615 | JGI IMG/M metagenome (GOLD analysis project Ga0255049, IMG submission 183615) | Seawater microbial communities from Jervis Inlet, British Columbia, Canada - JV7_2_3 | ecosystem: Environmental > Aquatic > Marine > Inlet | place: Canada: British Columbia | collected 2016-10-06
GTCAGATGCGCTACGGCGTCTGCGCCCAGTGCTACGGGCGTGACCTCGGCAGAGGGCACGCTGTCGATAAGGGCGAGTCTGTCGGTGTCATCGCCGCGCAGTCGATCGGTGAACCCGGTACGCAGTTGACCATGCGCACGTTCCATATCGGCGGTGCGGCGTCTCGTTCGGCGGCCGTCAACAGCGTCGAAGTCAAAGGGACCGGCACGATCCGCATGCACAATGTGAAGGTCGTCAAGCATGAGGAGAAAGGCCATCTGGTCGCGACCTCCCGTTCCTGCGAGCTGGCCGTCATTGATCAGTTCGGCCGCGAGCGAGAGCGCTACAAGGTGCCTTACGGCGCGATTCTCATGATCGAGGACGGTGAGGCCGTAGAGCCGGGCCGACTCGTAGCGACTTGGGATCCGCATACGCATCCGGTCGTAACGGAGGTTAGTGGTCGAATCGAGTTTGAGGACTTCATCGATGGAGTAACCGTTACTACCCAGGTGGACGACATCACCGGACTGACCAGTACCGTGGTGCTGGACCCGGCGCAGCGTGGCGCGGGTACGGACTATCGGCCGATCGCAAAGCTCGTCGATGAAAAGGGTGAGCCGATGTGTTTCCCGAACACCGACATCCCCGCTATTTATGCACTGCCGTCAGGCGCCGTCCTGAGTATGGCGAGCGGCTCCCGCGTTGTTGTCGGTGACGTCCTGGCGCGCCTGCCGCAGGAGACGACGAAGACGCGCGACATTACCGGCGGCCTGCCGCGGGTAGCGGATCTGTTTGAGGCTCGCAAGCCCAAGGAGCCCGCGATTCTCGCCGAGCATACCGGTACCGTGAGTTTCGGCAAGGAGACCAAGGGCAAGCGCAGACTCGTCATCATGGATGAGGAGGGTGAGCGGCATGAGGAACTGATTCCGAAGTGGCGGCACCTCAATGTCTTCGAAGGCGAGACGGTCATTCGCGGCGAGATAATCGCCGATGGTGAGCCTAACCCACACGATATCCTGCGTTTGCAGGGCGTCGAGCGGCTGGCGGACTACCTGGTCCGGGAGATCCAGGACGTTTATCGGCTGCAGGGCGTGAAAATCAACGACAAGCACATCGAGGTCATCATTCGGCAGATGCTCCGCAAGGCGGAGGTCAGGACGTCCGGCGAGACACGCTTTCTGCGCGGTGAACAGGTCGATCGGGCCAGAGTTCTTGAGGCTAACGAAGAGGTCGCGACTCGCGGCGGGGAGCCGGCGACGTACGATCCGGTCCTGCTGGGGATCACGAAGGCCTCCTTGGCAACGGAGTCATTCATCTCGGCTGCGTCCTTCCAGGAGACGACACGAGTTCTGACTGAGGCGGCAGTCCGCGGCATGCGGGACGATCTCCGCGGGCTGAAGGAGAATGTTATCGTCGGCCGGCTGATACCGGCCGGGACCGGCTTCGCTCATCACGAGGAGCGCCGTCGGACTGAGGAGGACATCCTCGGGCAGGAATTGAAGGATCTGGAGACTGCGCTGACGGAAGGCATGCAGAGTTTGGAAGGCGCGGAAGGCGCGGAAAGCGTGGAGAACGCGGAGAACGCGGAGAACGCGGAAAGTGCGGAAAAGCTTGTCGAAGCGCCCGATGGGGAGGCTTCTGAGGCCCAGGCAGATACCGAGGAAGCCGGGGCAACAAGTATTAGTTGACAGTCCCAGAGTCGCGCCTCTAAAATTTCCTGCTGCGCAAGGTCAGCGAGGCGCTGACTCGAAAAACTTGAAGCCCGACAGCAGGTCGCTGGAGGGCGAACGTAATGAGGCCCGGATGCCGAAAACATAGGCAGCGGGCCGCTCTTTATTTATAGGCAAGAGATGGCGACGACAAATCAGCTGGTTCGCAAACCGCGATCGACGAAGAGAGCCAAGAGCAACGTTCCGGCTCTCGGCGCGTCTCCGCAGAAACGCGGGGTCTGTACGCGGGTCTACACCACAACGCCGAAGAAGCCCAACTCGGCGATGCGTAAAGTCGCGCGAGTCCGGCTGACGAATGGGTTCGAGGTAACGAGCTATATCGGTGGCGAGGGGCACAACCTCCAGGAACACTCGGTCGTACTGATCCGTGGTGGTCGCGTGAAGGATCTGCCCGGCGTGCGTTATCACGTCGTACGCGGAACTCTGGATTGCGCCGGCGTAGGCGATCGGCGTAAAGGCCGATCGAAATACGGATCTAAGCGTCCGAAGAACTAAAGAAAGCCCAGGAACTACACATGTCGAGAAGAAGCCGAGCGCCGCGCCGCACTGTATTGCCTGACCCTAAATACGGCAATAAGCGGCTCGCTAAATTCATCAACATGGTGATGTTGAGCGGCAAGAAATCGGTCGCCGAGCATATCGTCTATGGCGCTCTGGCGAGAATTTCCGATCGATCCGGGCAAGACGACGAGAAAGCGCTCGAAATTCTGGGCCAGGCGTTAGACAACATCAAGCCGTCGGTTGAAGTGAAATCCAGGCGCGTGGGCGGCGCGACCTATCAGGTACCTATAGAAGTTCGGGCGACACGAAGAGAAACTCTGGCGATGCGCTGGGCGATCGACGCGGCGCGAAAGCGGTCCGAAAAGACGATGGCGCTCCGTCTAGCACATGAGCTCATGGAAGCAGCCGAAAATCGAGGGTCTGCGGTTAAGAAACGAGAGGATACCCACCGTATGGCAGAGGCCAATAAGGCCTTTGCCCACTACCGGTGGTAGGTAATGGAGTTGAGGCAAGGACGTGGCACGGCAGACCCCTATCGAGCGTTATCGCAATATCGGCATCATGGCTCACATCGATGCTGGCAAAACTACTACGACTGAACGAATCCTTTTCTATACGGGCGTTTCTCACAAGATAGGTGAGGTGCACGACGGCGCAGCCGTTATGGACTGGATGGAGCAGGAGCAGGAGCGTGGAATTACGATTACTTCCGCCGCGACGACCTGTTTCTGGAAGGGCATGGACCAGAGCCTGCCCGAGCATCGCATCAATATCATCGACACGCCCGGCCATGTCGACTTTACGATTGAGGTAGAGCGCAGCCTGCGGGTGCTGGACGGTGCGGTCGCGGTATTCTGTTCGGTCGGCGGCGTGGAGCCGCAGTCGGAAACGGTATGGCGCCAGGCCAACAAGTACGGCGTGCCGCGAATGGCGTTCATCAACAAAATGGACCGGACGGGCGCCGACTACTTTCGCGTTGTGGAGCAGATTGCGGAGCGACTGAAGGGGCTTCCGATTCCACTACAGATTCCGATCGGCGCCGAAGAGGGCTTCGAAGGGGTCGTAGATCTGGTGAAGATGAAGGCCATTCTCTGGGACGATGCGACTCAAGGTACTCGGTTTGAGGAAGCGGAAATTCCCACGGATCTCGTTGAGTTGGCGGCCGAGTGGCGGGAAAAGCTCGTCGAGGCGGCCGCGGAAGGCGACGACAAACTTCTAGAGAAATATCTCGAGGACGGCACGCTTACCGAGGAAGAAATGAAGCGCGGCCTGCGGACACGGTGCGTTGCCGGAGACGTTACTCCTGTTCTTTGCGGATCGGCGTTTAAGAATAAGGGCGTTCAAGCCATGCTGGACGCGATCGTCGACTACCTTCCCTCGCCGAAGGACCGTCCGTCGATCAAAGGGACGCTGGAAAATGATTCCGAGGCCGACCGGCCGTCGACAGACGACGCACCGTTCTCGGCGCTGGCATTCAAGATAGCGACGGACCCTTTCGTCGGCAATCTGACTTTCTTCCGCGTGTACTCCGGTGTGTTGAGCTCCGGCGACACGATTTATAACTCAGTTAAGCAGAAGCGCGAGCGCATCGGTCGTCTGTTGCAGATGCATTCCAACGATCGTGAAGAATTGAAGGAGGTCCGTGCTGGCGACATCGCGGCGGCCGTGGGCCTCAAAGACGTTACGACGGGCGACACTCTCTCCGATCTAAAGGAAATCATCCGGCTGGAGCGCATGGAGTTTCCGGAGCCTGTTATCTCGGTTGCCGTTGAGCCGAAGACGAAGGCAGATCAGGAAAAGATGGGTATCGCATTGAGCAAGCTTGCGAAGGAGGATCCGTCATTCCGTGTGCACACGGATGAGGAGTCGGCGCAGACGATCATCTCCGGAATGGGCGAGCTTCATCTCGAGATCATCGTCGATCGGATGAAACGTGAGTTCAGCGTTGAAGCCAACGTCGGCAAGCCGCAGGTCGCTTATCGGGAGACGATACGAAAACTCGTCGAAGAAGAAGGAAAGTTCGTTCGCCAGACCGGTGGCCGCGGACAGTACGGCCATGTCTATCTGCGAATCGAGCCGGCGGAATCAGGCACGGGTTACGAGTTCGCCAACGAGATCGTTGGTGGCGCTGTCCCGAGGGAGTACATTAACGCGGTCGACAAAGGTATCCGCGAACAGATGGGCAACGGCGTTATTGCCGGCTATCCTGTCGTGGATTGCAAGGTAGCGCTCTATGACGGCTCTTACCACGATGTTGACTCCAGTGAGGTCGCGTTCAAGATCGCCGGTTCCATGGCGTTCAAGTCAGGCGCTGCCAAGGCACGTCCGGTGCTGCTGGAGCCCGTAATGCAGGTCGAAGTGGTTACGCCGGAGGACTACATGGGCGATGTCAACGGCGATCTAAGCCGTCGCCGCGGTGTGCTTCAAGGGCTGGAGGAGTCGCCGGCCGGAAAGATTATTCGTGCCGAGGTACCGCTGGCGGAGATGTTCGGGTATGCGACGGATCTACGTTCGATGAGCCAGGGCCGCGCGACCTATACGATGGAATTCGGTCAGTATTCCCAAGTGCCCGCCAGTGTTGCAGACTCCATCATTAAGGATCGAACTTAAGCCAGCGACGAATGCTGATAGGTTTTTGAGAGGTTATGAATCGTGTCCAAAGAAAAATTTGAACGAACGAAGCCACACGTAAACGTGGGGACGATAGGTCATGTGGATCATGGGAAGACGACGCTGACGGCGGCGTTGACGAAGGTGATGTCGGCTAAGCATGGTGGTGAGACGATCGCGTTTGATCAGATTGATAATGCGCCGGAGGAGAAGGCGCGAGGCATCACGATAGCGACGGCGCATGTGGAATACGAGAGCGACGATCGGCACTACGCTCACGTGGATTGTCCGGGACATGCGGACTACGTCAAGAACATGATCACGGGTGCGGCGCAGATGGACGGTGCTATTTTGGTGGTTTCGGCGGCTGACGGCCCGATGCCGCAGACACGAGAGCATATTCTGCTGTCTCGGCAGGTGGGTGTGCCGTTTATTGTGGTGTACTTGAACAAGGCGGACATGGTGGACGACGAGGAGCTTCTGGAGCTGGTAGAGCTTGAGGTGCGTGATTTGTTGTCGATGTACGAATTTCCGGGTGACGACACGCCGATCGTGACGGGCAGTGCGTTGAAGGCACTGGAGGACGACACGTCGGAGATCGGGGTACCGAGTGTAGAGAAGCTGGTAGCTGCGCTGGATTCGTATATACCGCTGCCGGATCGAGCGGTGGACGGCGCGTTTTTGATGCCGATTGAGGATGTGTTCTCGATATCGGGACGCGGCACGGTGGTCACGGGTCGAATTGACCGAGGGATCGTGCGGGTTGGTGACGAGATTGAGATTATCGGCATCAAGGAGACGATGAAGACGACGTGTACGGGCGTGGAGATGTTCCGCAAGCTGCTTGACGAGGGGCAGGCGGGCGATAACGTGGGTGTACTGTTACGGGGCACGAAGCGAGAGGAGGTGGAGCGGGGCCAGGTACTGGCGAAGCCGGGATCGATTACGCCGCACACGAAGTTTGAGGCGGAAGTGTACATATTGACGAAGGAAGAGGGTGGACGACATACACCGTTTTTCAAGGGATACCGGCCACAGTTTTACTTCCGGACGACGGATGTTACTGGGGCGGTAGAGTTACCTGAGGCGACCGAGATGGTGATGCCTGGGGATAACATCCAGATGAAAGTTGAATTAATCGCGCCGATTGCGATGGAGGATGGGTTGAGGTTTGCGATCCGGGAAGGTGGCCGCACGGTCGGTGCCGGCGTGGTCGCGAAGATTATCGAGTAGATCGCGGCTAAGCGTCGCGATTGACGGATGAGAGTGACATAGACGGAGTCGGACAGAGGCCAGTAGCTCAATTGGCAGAGCAGCGGTCTCCAAAACCGCAGGTTGGGGGTTCGAGTCCCTCCTGGCCTGCCATCTCGGTCATCGAGCGTTGGGCCTCGCACTCTGTGTGCAGTCACAGCCGAGTCTGTCCTCGCTAAGTCTCGCCGCTCGTATGCCGTCGCTGAAAACTCGTCGAAGGAACTGATGGACACAAAAGTAGACGCTGAAAACTCTGCGTTGGATACGCTGAAGCTGCTGGTCGCCGGCGGTATTCTCGTGGGCGCGATCTTTGGCTACTACTATTACGCGGACGTGTCGGTGCTTCTCCGTGCAATCGGTGTGTTGCTGGCTTTCGCAGCCGGCGTCGCAGTAGCGCTGCAGTCGACCCGTGGCCAGGACCTGATGAAATTTGTGCAGGGGTCTCGAGTCGAGCTTCGCAAAGTCGTCTGGCCGACTCGTGAGGAGACGATCCAGACGACCGTGACTGTGTTGGTATTCGCGCTGATTATGGGAGTGTTCTTCTGGTTACTCGATATGTTCCTCCTGTATGCCACACGGCTGTTAACCGGCCAGGGGGGCTGACGCGATGTCGCTGCAGTGGTACGTAGTACACGCGTACTCGAATTACGAGCACAAGGTGAAAACCTCTTTAATCGAGCGCATCAAGCGTTTCGATTTAGAGGCTAAGTTCGGTGAAATTCTCGTTCCGACCGAGGAGGTCGTGGAGATGCGGGAAGGCCAGAAACGGCGCAGCGAGAGAAAATTTTTCCCGGGCTACGTGCTCGTGCAGATGGAGATGGACGACGATACCTGGCATCTCGTTAAAGAGGTGCCGAAGGTGCTGGGATTTATCGGCGGCACCACGGACCGGCCGGCTCCGATTACGGAGAAAGAAGCCGACGCGATACTGAACCGTGTACAGGAAGGTGTCGATAAGCCGAGACCGAAGGTGTTGTTCGAGCCCGGTGAGGTTGTTCGAGTAAATGACGGGCCGTTTAATGATTTCAATGGTGTCGTCGAACACGTGAATTACGAAAAGAGCAAAGTCAGGGTGGCGGTTCAGATTCTCGGGCGCTCGACGCCTGTCGAACTGGATTTCGTGCAGGTTGAGAAGGCGTAAGCCTGTAGGTTTTAGAGATGGCAAAAAAAATAGATACGTACATCAAGCTGCAGATCCCGGCCGGGCAGGCGAACCCGAGTCCGCCGGTGGGTCCTGCACTCGGCCAGCACGGCGTGAACATCATGGAATTCTGTAAGGCGTTCAATGCGGAAACGCAGACGCTCGAGCAAGGCATGCCGACCCCGGTCGTGATCTCCGTGTACACGGATAAGAGTTTCACATTTATTACTAAAACGCCTCCGGCTGCCGTACTGCTTAAGAAGGCGGCAGGAATCCAGAAGGGCAGCGGTATGCCCAATACGGAGAAGGTCGGCAGCGTGACACGGGCTCAGCTGGAGGACATCGTTAAGCTGAAAGAACCGGATCTGAATGCCGCCGATATGGATGCCGCTGTGCGCATCATCGCCGGAAGCGCCCGAAGCATGGGTTTAGACGTGGAGGGGCAGTAATGGTCAAGCTCAGCAAAGCCCAAAAGACGGTTGCCGAGCGCCTGGAGCTCGGTAAGGCCTATCCCGTTGACGAAGCCCTGGGGTTAGTGAAGGAACTCGCTCACGCGAAGTTCCCCGAGTCCGTGGACGCGGCGGTAAATCTCGGCGTCGATCCCAAGAAGTCGGATCAGGCCGTGCGCGGCTCGACTATATTGCCGCGTGGTACCGGGAAGATCGTGCGGGTAGCGGTATTCGCCCAGGGCGCGAACGCGGAAGCCGCAGAAAAAGCCGGTGCGGATCTGGTCGGAATGGACGACTTGGCGGAAACCATCAAGGGTGGTGAGCTGAACTTCGACGTCGTGATCGCCAGCCCGGACGCGATGCGCGTTGTCGGCAAGCTTGGCCAGATACTCGGCCCGCGCGGACTTATGCCGAATCCCAAAGTGGGGACGGTGACCCCCGATGTGGCAGCGGCTGTCGAGAATGCGAAGGCAGGTCAGGTCCGTTACCGCACGGATAAGTCGGGAATAGTTCACTGTTCGATCGGCACGGTCGGTTTTGAGGCGGAAGCGCTGAAAGAGAATCTCGCGGCCTTGTTGGCGGACTTGAATAAGTCGAAGCCGGCCTCATCGAAGGGCGTGTTCGTTAAGCGCGTCACCGTCTCATCGACCATGGGTCCGGGTATCGTCGTCGATCAGGCGACTGTTGTAAGCGCATGAGGTACTGGCGTCGTATGGACGCCGATTAGTTTTTTAGCTTGCCCATGGATGGGCAGGCAGTGAGCCAGCGGTTGCTGGCTATCATCGAAGACCGTAGGTCCTCGCGGCGATTCCGAGGGGGTAATGGTGGAAGCCGCCTGCGCAGGTGGTGTTACCTAAGTCAGCTTTGCCTGGTGGAGGGCGCACCGTCAAATGTTGCGAACACGCAAGAGGACTGAAGCTCGCAGCGAAGAAGTGGCGGTAATCCGGCTCGTTCGGGTTGCGTTGTTATCTACCAGGAGAAAAGTATGGCGCTAGATCGCAAAGCTAAAGCAGCGCTGGTCGAAGAGGTCAACTCGGTCGCGGCTACTGCCCATTCGGCAGTCGCAGCGGAGTACCGTGGCTTAACGGTCGCCGAGATGACCGAACTGAGAGCCGAAGCCCGTAACTCGGGCGTGTACCTGAAAGTAATCAAGAACACGCTGGCCCGCCGGGCTGTCGAAGGGACGGACTTTCAATGCTTGCAGGAGTCTCTTCACGGGCCGTTGCTACTGGCCTTTTCAAAGGAAGATCCTGGTGCCGCCGCGCGCGTCGTCAAGGGCTTCTCGAAGGAGCACGACAAGCTTGTTACGGTCTCGGTCTCGATCGGCGGGGAGCTGTACGCAGCGACCGATCTCAATCGTCTGGCGGCTCTACCGACGCTGGATGAGGCCCGCGCGATGCTGCTCAGGGCGTTTAACGCGCCTCTGACACAGCTCGTCCGGACCCTGGCTGAGCCACCGGCGATGTTGGCGCGAACACTACAAGCGCGTGCTGAGCAGACCTCTTAGTCTGTCGGCGATACGTCAGATAAATACTGTTAACTAATTGAATTAAGGAGAAATGAAGATGGCTTTATCGACTGAAGAGCTCATCGAAGAGCTGAGCAATAAGCCGATCATGGAGGTCGTAGATCTCGTGAAGGCGCTTGAAGAAAAGTGGGGCGTATCCGCCGCCGCACCAGTTGCCGTTGCCGCGGCCGCCGGGGCAGGGGACGCGGAGGCTGCCGAAGAGCAGACCGAGTTCGATGTCGTTCTGAAGAGCTTCGGCGAGCAGAAGGTCGCCGTCATTAAGGTTGTTAGAGCCGTCACGGGGCTTGGTCTGAAGGAAGCGAAGGATCTCGTCGAGAGTGCCCCCAATGCGGTGAAGGAAGCCACAACCAAGGACGATGCAGAGGATTTGAAGAAACAGCTCGAGGAAGCAGGCGCAAGCGTCGAGATCAAGTGATACGGCGTAGCCGATTGCTCGCCAACGACGCAGCCCACCGTTGTTTGGGGCTGTGGGCGAGCTTCTGTGCAGACAACCCGGCCGTCTTTGGGCGGCAGGGTTCTGCGTTTTACAACCGCGAACGTGCAGCCGCACGTACTGACTGACCGTAGTCGAGGAAAACCGCGATGGCGTATTCGTTTACAGAGAAAAAGCGTATTCGAAAGAACTTTGGAAAACTTCCAAGTGTCTTGGATGTTCCGTACTTACTTTCGATTCAGCTTGCGTCTTATCACAAGTTCCTGCAGCAGGAAGCTCCCGCGGACGAACGCCAGGAAATGGGGCTGCACTCCGCGTTTCATAGCGTTTTTCCTATTGTCAGCTATAACGGCAACGCAGCGCTGGACTACGTCAGCTATCGGCTTGGGGAACCAGTCTTCGACGTGAAAGAGTGTCAGCTTCGAGGGCTCACCTATGCTGCCCCTCTGCGTGTGCTGGTTCGGCTCGTCATCTACGACAAAGAAGCCACCGGCAGCAAGAAGAAAGTTAAAGACATACGCGAGCAAGAGGTTTACCTCGGCGAGATGCCGTTGATGACCAATCACGGCACGTTCGTGATTAACGGCACGGAACGAGTCGTTGTATCGCAGCTGCACCGATCGCCTGGCGTCTTCTTCGATCATGACAAGGGCAAGACACACTCTTCCGGAAAACTCCTGTTCTCTGCTCGGGTGATTCCCTATCGAGGCTCGTGGTTGGACTTCGAATTCGACCCGAAAGACAGCGTGTTCGTGCGTATCGATCGCCGACGTAAGTTGCCGGTCACGATTATTCTGCGGGCGCTCGATTTTACGAATGAGGAGATATTGGATCTGTTCTTCGACAAGAACGAGTTCACGATATCGTCCAAGGGTATGCAGTTGAAACTCGTCGCAGAACGGCTCAGAGGAGAGACGGCCAGTTTCGACATTAAAGTTGGTCGAAAGATGATCGTGGAGAAGGATCGTCGTATCACCGTCCGGCACGTTCGTGAGCTGGAGAAGGCGAAGATCAAGCATCTCGATGTCGAGCCGAGCTATCTCGAGGGACGGATTCTTGCGCACGATATCGTTGACGAGGAGACGGGTGAGGTAATTGCCACCGCGAACGAGGAGCTAGCCGCGGAGTCGATCGAGAAAATCCTCGCGAGCGGGGTGAAGAAACTTCAGACCCTGTTCGTCAACGACCTGGACCGCGGTCCCTTTATCTCCAATACGCTGCGGATCGATTCGAGCCAGACGCGCCTTGAGGCGCTGGTCGAGGTCTATCGCGTGATGCGTCCGGGAGAGCCTCCGACCAAGGATGCGGCGGAGAACCTCTTTCAGAATCTTTTCTTCAATCCCGAGCGTTACGATCTGTCGGCCGTGGGCCGAATGAAATTCAATCGCAGAGTCGGGCGTCCGGATTCCGAAGGTGCTGGCGTTCTTACCAAAGAGGACATCATTGCCGTACTGCAGACCCTCGTCGATATTCGTAACGGCAGTGGCGTCGTAGACGATATCGATCACCTTGGCAATCGGCGCATTCGCAGCGTCGGGGAGATGGCCGAGAACGCTTTCCGTATCGGACTCGTACGCGTGGAACGAGCCGTCAAGGAGCGTCTGACACTCGCCGAGTCCGAGGGGCTGATGCCGCAGGAGATGATCAACGCCAAACCGGTCGCTGCGGCCGTCAAGGAATTCTTCGGTTCCAGCCAGCTGTCGCAGTTTATGGACCAAAATAATCCGTTGTCTGAGGTCACTCATAAGCGCCGTGTGTCGGCGTTAGGGCCTGGCGGACTGACGCGCGAACGCGCCGGTTTCGAGGTGCGTGACGTTCATCCGACGCACTACGGCCGCGTCTGTCCGATCGAGACACCGGAAGGCCCGAATATCGGGCTCATCAACTCGTTGGCCGTCTATGCGCGAACGAACGATTACGGCTTCCTCGAGACGCCATATCGTAAGGTCAACAAAGGAAAGGTGACGAACAAGATCGAGTACCTGTCGGCGATCGAGGAAGGGCAGTTCGTTATTGCCCAGGCGAACGCCAATCTGACACCGAAGGGTGAATTTGTCGACGATCTGGTCTCCTCGCGGTATCAGAATGAGTTCTCGATGCTGCCATCGGATCAGATCGAGTACATGGACGTATCGCCGAAGCAAATCGTTTCGGTCGCCGCCTCACTGATTCCGTTTCTCGAGCATGACGATGCCAACCGAGCCCTGATGGGCTCGAATATGCAGCGCCAGGCCGTACCGACTCTGCGGACGGAGACTCCCCTGGTGGGCACCGGCATGGAGCGGGCCGTGGCCGTGGATTCCGGTGTGACGGTAATTGCTCAGCGCGGAGGAATCGTCGACTCGGTCGACGCGTCCCGTATCGTCGTGCGGGTTCATGATGCCGAGACGGATGCCGGTCAGGCGGGTGTCGACATCTACAACCTCACCAAATACACGCGGTCGAATCAGAATACGTGTATCAATCAGCGTCCCCTGGCGAAAGCCGGCGACGATATTCAGGCCGGCGATGTACTGGCGGACGGTCCGTCAACATCCTTGGGTGAATTAGCTCTCGGGCAGAACTTGCTCGTCGCGTTCATGCCCTGGAATGGCTATAACTTCGAAGATTCGATTCTGATCTCCGAGCGAGTCGTACAGGAAGATCGCTTCACGACGATCCATATCGAGGAGCTGACCTGCGTGGCCCGCGACACGAAGCTCGGGCCCGAAGAGGTGACTTCCGATATACCCAACGTGGGCGACACGGCCCTGACGAAACTGGACGAATCGGGAATCGCCTTTATCGGCGCAGAAGTTCGTGCCGGAGACATACTGGTCGGCAAGGTGACGCCGAAAGGCGAGACTCAGTTGACGCCCGAAGAGAAGCTGCTGCGCGCCATATTCGGCGAGAAGGCATCGGACGTTAAGGACACGTCTCTGCGAGTGCCACCGGGTATGGACGGCGCCGTCATCGATGTGCGTGTATTCACGCGCGATGGCATAGAGAAGGACAGCCGAGCGCTTGCAATCGAGAGGCAAGAGCTCGCTGCGGTTCGTAAAGATCTCGACGATCAGCAGCGAATCCTCGAGGAGGACATCTATCAGCGTGTGGAGACCTTACTACTCGGCAAAATTGCCGCCGGTGGGCCCGCGGGACTGAAGGCCGGCGGGAAGATCTCGAAGGCCTACCTGGATGACTTACCCCGGGAGAAGCGCTTCGAGGTCCGCCTCAAGAACGACGCGGCCAACGCTCAGCTCGAGCGAGCGGCCGAACGTCTGCGCGCACAGACCGAAGAGTTCGAACGCCGCTTCGAGGAGAAGAAGCACAAGATCACCGCAGGTGACGATCTTGCCCCGGGCGTCCTTAAGATGGTCAAGGTCTACCTGGCGGTCAAACGGCGAATTCAGCCCGGTGACAAGATGGCCGGCCGCCATGGGAACAAGGGTGTCATCTCGACGATCGTTCCTGTTGAGGATATGCCGTACATGGAAGATGGCACGCCGGTAGATATTGTGCTTAATCCGCTCGGCGTACCGTCGCGAATGAATGTCGGTCAGGTTCTGGAAACACACCTTGGTTGGGCCGCCAAAGGCGTCGGTCTGAAGATCGGCGCAATGCTTGCGGAGAAAGAGTCCACTGCCTCGGTTCGTGCATTCCTGACCGAGCTTTACAACACCACCGGTGGTCAGACGGAGGATATCAAGAGCTTCAGCGATCAGGAGGTGGCCGAGCTTGCCGAAAACTTGCGCCATGGCGTACCGATGGCGACACCTGTCTTCGACGGAGCGAGCGAGACGGAGATCAAGAATCTCCTGGCGATGGCTGGATTACCCGAGTCGGGACAAGCAACGTTGTACAACGGTCGTACCGGCAAGCAGTTCGATCGGCCGGTAACGATCGGTTACATGTACATGCTGAAGCTAAACCACTTGGTGGACGACAAGATGCATGCGCGTTCGACTGGACCGTACAGTCTGGTTACCCAGCAGCCTTTGGGTGGCAAGGCCCAGTTCGGCGGGCAGCGGTTCGGAGAGATGGAGGTGTGGGCGCTAGAAGCTTACGGCGCCTCGTACACGCTCCAGGAGATGTTGACCGTCAAGTCCGATGACGTCCAGGGCCGTACCAAGATGTACAAGAACATCGTGGACGGGACGCATGAGATGCAAGCGGGTATGCCGGAATCCTTTAACGTACTCGTGAAGGAGATCCGATCTCTCGGCATCAATATCGAGTTGGAGCAGACGGACTAGGTTCGTGGCAACGGCGGCGAATAGGTTAACGGAATAATTTTGCAGTAGGTGGTTCCCCGATGAAGGATTTACTGAAGCTTTTCAAACAGCAGACCCCGGTTGAGGATTTCGATGCGATCCGGATCGGCCTGGCTTCTCCGGACATGATCAGATCCTGGTCTTACGGCGAGGTTAAGAAGCCCGAGACGATTAACTATCGGACGTTTAAGCCCGAGCGGGACGGATTGTTCTGCGCGAAGATCTTTGGCCCGATAAAAGATTACGAATGCCTGTGCGGCAAGTACAAGCGACTCAAGCATCGCGGTGTTGTTTGCGAGAAGTGCGGCGTCGAAGTCACGCAGACGAAGGTGCGCCGCGAGCGGATGGGTCATGTTGAGTTGGCCAGTCCGGTCGCCCATATCTGGTTTCTGAAGTCGTTGCCTTCGCGAATCGGCCTGATGTTGGATATGACACTGCGCGAGATTGAGCGGATTCTCTACTTTGAGGCGTTCGTCGTCGTAGAACCTGGCATGACGCCGCTGGAGCGTGGTCAGCTGCTAACGGATGAGACTTATCTCGAGGCTATCGAAGAATACGGTGACGAGTTCGACGCCCGCATGGGCGCAGAGGCGGTTCGCGATCTGTTGACGAGCCTCGACCTGAGCGTAGAAGTCGCTCAGGTCCGCGAGGATATCTCCGCGACCAATTCCGAGACGAAAATCAAGCGGCTCTCAAAGCGACTGAAGCTCTTAGAGTCCTTTATGGAATCGAAGAATCAGCCCGGCTGGATGGTTATGACGGTCCTGCCGGTTCTCCCGCCGGATCTTCGGCCATTAGTACCGCTGGATGGCGGCCGCTTTGCGACGTCCGACCTGAACGATCTCTATCGACGGGTCATTAACCGGAACAACCGGCTAAGGCGGCTGTTGGAGCTGAACGCTCCGGACATCATCGTGCGCAACGAGAAGCGCATGTTGCAGGAGTCGGTCGATGCGCTCCTGGATAACGGTCGGCGTGGACGAGCGATAACCGGCACCAACAAGCGACCTCTCAAGTCCCTGGCCGACATGATCAAGGGCAAGCAGGGTCGTTTTCGGCAGAATTTGCTCGGCAAGCGCGTCGACTATTCCGGTCGCTCGGTGATCGTGGTCGGTCCGACGCTCAAACTGCATCAATGCGGTTTGCCCAAGAAGCTGGCCTTGGAATTATTTAAGCCGTTTATTTTCTCGAAGCTTCAGCTTCGCGGCGAGGCGACGACTATTAAAGCGGCCAAGAGGCTGGTCGAACGCGAAGGCCCCGAGGTCTGGGATATCCTGGAGCAGGTAATTCGCGAGCATCCGGTCATGCTGAATCGAGCGCCGACGCTGCACAGGCTCGGTATTCAGGCGTTCGAGCCGGTACTGATCGAAGGCAAGGCCATTCAGCTTCATCCGCTCGTGTGCACGGCGTTCAACGCCGACTTCGATGGCGATCAGATGGCGGTACATGTGCCGCTGTCCCTCGAAGCTCAGCTCGAGGCACGAGCGCTGATGATGTCGAGCAACAATATTCTGTCGCCCGCTAATGGCGAGCCCATCATCGTACCTTCCCAGGACGTGGTTCTCGGCCTGTACTACATGAGCCGTGAGCGGATCAACGCGAAGGGCGAGGGCATGAACTTCTCAGATGTGGATGAGGTCCACCGCGCCTACGAGAATCATGAGATAGAACTGCACGCGCGGATCAACGTTCGCGTCGAAACCACGGTCGAAGGCGACGAGTCGGGGCCGCAGATCCGGCGGGTCGAGACTACCGCTGGTCGAGCGTTGCTGTCGGAGATCATGCCAACTGGATTGGATTTCGATCTCATCAATCAGCCGATGAATAAACGCGCGATTTCCCGGGTCATCAACGCCAGTTATCGTCAGCTCGGAATCAAGCAGACGGTCGTGTTCGCCGATCAACTGATGTACACGGGCTTTAACTACGCGACGCGAGCGGGAGTCTCCTTCGGTGTCAACGATATGGTTGTCCCGGAGCAGAAGCCCGAGATTCTGAGTGTCGCCGAGCAAGAGGTTAAGGACATTCAGGATCAATATGCCTCTGGTCTTGTGACGGACGGTGAGCGCTACAACAAAGTCGTCGACATCTGGTCGAGAACCAATGACCAGGTCGCCAAGGCGATGATGGACAAGTTGCGCTTAGAAACGGTGAAAACCGCGAAGGGCAAGGAGGTAGAACAGGACTCCTTCAACTCCATTTATATGATGGCGGATTCGGGTGCGAGAGGCTCCGCCGCTCAGATCCGGCAGTTGGCCGGAATGCGCGGCCTGATGGCCAAACCGGATGGCTCCATCATCGAAACGCCGATTACGGCGAATTTCCGCGAAGGACTGGACGTACTGCAGTACTTTATCTCCACGCACGGTGCGCGGAAGGGCTTGGCCGATACGGCATTAAAGACCGCCAACTCGGGTTACCTCACCCGCCGACTCGTGGATGTCGCTCAGGATCTCGTGGTGACCGCGCCGGATTGCGGTACCGACACAGGGCTGATGATGACCCCTCTGGTTGAGGGTGGCGATATCGTCGAGCCGTTGCGGGAGCGCGTCTTAGGCCGAGTTACGGCGATCGATGTGATCGCTCCCGGATCTGGCGACGTCGTCCTGGAAGGCGGTACGCTACTCGACGAATCTGCCGTCGAATCGCTTGAGGAGTCGTCAGTCGACCAGCTTCTCGTGCGTTCTCCCATTACCTGTCAGATGCGCTACGGCGTCTGCGCCCAGTGCTACTGGCGTGACCTCGGCAGAGGGCACGCTGTCGATAAGGGCGAGTCTGTCGGTGTCATCGCCGCGCAGTCGATCGGTGAACCCGGTACGCAGTTGACCATGCGCACGTTCCATATCGGCGGTGCGGCGT
>Ga0255049_10000953_pt1 | contig 16694 bp, 30 predicted proteins | sample JV7_2_3_MG_FD_183615 | JGI IMG/M metagenome (GOLD analysis project Ga0255049, IMG submission 183615) | Seawater microbial communities from Jervis Inlet, British Columbia, Canada - JV7_2_3 | ecosystem: Environmental > Aquatic > Marine > Inlet | place: Canada: British Columbia | collected 2016-10-06
ACCCGATCAGTCCTGACATTCTGGGGCCAGCGATCCGGTTGGCGGCGGCGCACGTCGAGATGGGGATTCTGACGTTCCAGGAGTTCATGGCGTCAGTTCGGACGAATCTAGGCGGTGATGTTGATGAGGCGGTTTTCCGGGCTGCGTGGCAGGAGCAGAAAGACTCTGGAGCCCTCTCTGGTCCGGACGCTGAGGATATCGCTGCGAAGACGAAGCTGGCGAAGCAGATCCAGAAGTCACTGATCGAGGCGGCTGTGGCGGAGGGGAATAAGAAGCCGGATCGGGAGACGATCGTCAACTCTGTGCATGCTGGTATGCAGGAGTGGTTTGAAGGGACGAGCCTGGAAGAGACCGAGAACGCGCTGTCCGGGTACGGAAAGTACAGTCCACCCACAGAGGATACGGTCCGGAAGATTATTCAGGACCATGTCGCACAACTCACGAAGGTTGGGCAGCTGAAAGATCTGGAAAGAGGGCAGGCACCAAAGAGAACCGGTCAAGGTCGTCAGGTTCCCAGCCAGGAAGAGCGCATCCTGCAGCAGCAGGTTCAGGAGGCAATGCGGGCCGGCGAGTACGAGATTACGGATCCGGAAACCCAGCTCAGGACTCCGCAGGAGGCTCGCGAGAGAGCTGTCGACAATCGAATCAAAGACCTGAACTGGGAGATCGACAATGAGATGGCGATCGTCAGGGAGAAGACTCCACTTAAGGAGACCCCTGAGTTAACCGACAAGATCAAAGAGCGGGACAGGCTCCAGAAGATTCGTGATGAGCTTCTCAGGATGCCGCGTGGTCCGGCGACTGAGGCGCAGCGGGAAGCGGCACGAGCGCGGGCTCTGGACGTTGCCATCAAGGGGGTCGAGGCGGACATAGCGGCGGGTGGTAAGGCACCGAAGGCGAAACCACGAGCGAAGGCGACCAACGCTGAGATTGAGGCGAAGGAAGCACGACTGGAAGAACTCAAGGCAATCCGTGATGAAATCCAGCTGCTGAACAATCCGAAGCCGAGCGAACTGGAGGTGAAGAAGGCTGCCCGTAAGCGGCGACTGCATAGAAGTCTGGCTATCTGGAAAGAGCGATTGGCGACTCAGGACTTTACTCCGAAGCCGAAGCGCGAGGAGATCCCGCTGGATGAGGAAGACATGCGGATCCGGAAGGAAATTCAGGATGTGATCCGGCAGTACGAGGAAGACGCGCACGAGGCTCGCAGGAAGTCGTGGTCTGCCCCGGTCCAGGCAGCGGAGGCTGTGCAGCAGATGATGTACGCATCCCGGGCTGCGATCACTGCGGCTGATTTCAGTGGTCTCGGTCGGCAGGGCGGGTTTGCGGCAGCAGCACATCCCAAACTGGCGGCTAAGGCGGCGGCAGTGATGTATAAGGCGATGGTCTCTGAGGGCGGCGAGTTCCGGGCTGCTGAGAATATCAGCCAGCGACCGAACTCGAAGAACGGCCTGTATGCTCGGGCGAAGCTCCCCATCACGACGAACAAGGCACGGCTTCAGGATCAGGAAGAAGTGTTCATGGGGCGGTATGCCAAACTGATCCCCCTCGTGAGTGCGTCTGAGAGGGCGTATGTCGCGTTCCTGAATGAGCTGCGGGCGAATATGTTCGATTCACTGGTAGCGACGATGGGGCGAACTGGGCGCGTTACGGATGTGGAAGCTAAGGCGATTGCTCGGTTTGTGGGGATCGCCACTGGGCGTGGTGACCTCGGTAAATTCAATGGAGCGGCAGCGGGAGCGGCCGTGGTGATGTTTGCGCCGCGATACACAGCATCCCGGTTCCAGCTTCTCGCAGAACTTCCGATTGCCTTGTTCACATGGCGTGACCCGCCGCGTGTTCGAAAGATGATCCTGAAGGAGTATGTGCGAGCGTCTGCCGGGACTGCGACGTTCATTGGGATGTACCTGGCTGCCGCAGCTCTATTGGTGGATGACGATGACGATCGGTGGAGCCTGCCGAGTATTGGCTTCGATCCCGACGACCCGGAAAATTATCTGGTACTGAGGTTCAAGAACGAAGACATGCCGTCAGTGATGCTGGATCCGCGATCGAGCGAGTGGATGAAGACCAAGGAGGGGGAGACTCGGCTCGACCCGTTGTACGGGCTGTCACAGACGGTTGTGTTCGGGGCTCGCCTGATAACTGGGCAGTACCGGAATGCCAAGGGTGAGATTAAGTCGCTGCGGCCGGCGGACGCGACCAGTCCGCTTGACTTGAACTACACCAAGATGCTGACCAACTTCGTGCGTACTAAGGCGGCTCCGTGGCCGGGCACGTTCTGGGATTGGAAGACTGGTGAGAACGTTGTCGGGGAGACGGTGACAGACGAGTCAGCAGCGATGAGCCTGATAACGCCCCTGTCTGTGCGGGATGCGGCCAAACTGTTCAAGGATCAGGGGATTTACAGCGGGATCCCGAAACAGATTCTGGGACTGCATGGGGTGGGCCTGCAGACGTATGGCCCGAAGTCGAAGGACGAGAGCGTCCGAGTGATGGGGATGGAGTTCGGTGCGTCTCCTGAGGAGAAAGAGAAGACGTTCGCGTCAGCCCTGAGGGGAGCCCAGTACGGTGACGAGCCACCGGAATACCTCGCGGCGCGTCCTGCTATCGACAAGCGCCGCTGGGAGAATGTCCAGAAGAAGAAGTTCGCCAGTCTGGTCGGTGATGCCACGATGGCACCGGAGTCCCCTGACGGGCGCGAGAGGAAGGCTAAGGCTCAGGAGCGACTGAAGGCTCACGGGAACCTGGAAGCCGCTCAGGCGTACCTCAGGACCACTCGCAGGAGCAACTGGGATGCAGGTCAGAAGAAGAAATACCGGTTGCGACATGCGGCACTGAGGCGACTGTTCCCCGATCAGGGCCGGAAGAAATAATTCGGAAGTTGCTTGCGTACTTCCGAATTGTGGTCAATCATCTGAACATGCCTCGACCAGACGACCTGCTGACGACGACTGCTGTGTGCCTGATTCTGGACTGCACTACCCGGACGGTCTGTGACTGGTGTGACGCAGAGATGCTCCCCTGTCAGCGGACTGCTGGTGGGCATCGTCGGCTGATTCTGAGCGACGTGCTGAAGTTTGCTCAGGACCGTGGGTTGCCGGTCCATCTTCGGAAGCTGTCCGAGGTGAACAAGCGGGTGCGACCTCTGAAGAAAAGGTGACCCATGCGATTTATCCTGACATCTCTGGTAATCCTGAGTGCGTGGGATGCGTACGGGCAGGTAGTGCGCGTGTCAGGTCGTGAAATTGTCTGTGAAAACGGGGTGTGTCGGACCCTTTACAGCTATGGGACCGGGTTCATCGTGCATGAGACTCCTGAGTCGCAGTGGATCGTGACAGCGGCGCACCTGTTCAGGGATAAGGCGGCGTGGGTCGGGCTCGGGGCGCGCACTATGCGACCCTGCGAACTGGTGCATGTGGATAATCGGTGCGATGTGGCGCTGGTGCGCACTGCGAGGCGATTCTCCGGGGGCGTTCTGCCTCTGGATGTCCGACCATTATCTCCCGGTGAGGCAGTGTCCTTCATGGGGTATGGCGGTCAGAACGAGTATGTGCCTCGCCCTTTGAGTGGTGTGTCGATCGACACGGAGCGGCTGACGTTTGCCAGTGACAGTGGCGACAGTGGCGGTCCGCTGGTCGTGAACGGCAAGTGTGCCGGCGTGATGATCACTACGGCTCGGAATGGGCAGTATTCCCGGATGGCTCCGTGCCACTGCTGGTTTCCGTGGCTTACCAGATATGTACCGGTTCCAGTGCGTCAGGCGGTGCCAGAGCCGCCACCAGAGCCGATCAGGATTGTGGAGTCAGGCAGGGAGCTGGAAGCGTTACAGAAGCAGGTGCACGATCTGACGCGGTTAGTGCTTGATTTGAGCGAGACAGTGAAGCAGATCCCAAAGCCCACGCCTCACCCGGACGTTCGGGTGGTGCTGACTGAGGGGAACAAGATCCTCGACGATGAAACGTACAAGGCTGGTGAACCAATCGTGCTCGATGTCGAGCGTATTCGGAAAGGCGGCAAATAGTGCCACCTCCTACTCCTGATGACGGCGTGATAACCGTCGAACTCCCGGAAGGGGACAATCTCATGGCTGAACCTATCGACCTGCCGTCCAATGTGGCTGCACAACTGCAACTGGAGAGCGTTGGCAATATCCAGGCCAACAACCGTGACGGTCGGAACGTCGCCACGGCTTCGATGGGTGTGCTCCAGGCAGCGGCAGCGCGGAACTTCGACGAGCTTGGTGCCGTCGAGAGTCGTGCTACCTCAGGCATTGTGGCGACTCCCATAGCGGGACCGACCACAGCGCAGCCAGCCTGATGTCAACGGAAGATCAGATGCGGCAAATGGTCGCAGACAACAAAGCCAAACGGGACAGAGCGAGCGTTCGCATGTCCCGTTTGGTCTCTGCCACGCTGTCAGGGGACGACAATGACTTCCGCGAAACCGCCCGCTCCATCCTCGACGAAGCCACAGACGACCTCCAGCCACGACTGGAAGACGAAGGCGATCAAACGCCTGAATCAGAGACAGGGGCTTGAGGTTGCCGCTGGAGCGCTGGGACTGGAGCGGCTGCAGGATGAATCCGACCGGCAACAGCGCATGATTCGCGCTGAAGATGAATCAGTTGCCAGAACAATGGGATGGGAAGTCACGGATGACAGGCCAGACGAAGGGGAGGGCGGTATGTCTCGGCAAACAGTTATCGGTGACGTCACCAACCCGCCGCAGGTTGTCGTTGTTGGCGACCAGAAAAAGCCTATTCTGGGTACTTTCGCAGCTTTAGCGCTTGGGGCGGCTATACCTGGTGCTGGTATTGCCGGGATGGGATTGAATCATTTCCTGTCGTCCGACACAGGTCAGGCGATCGTGGAACAGGCAGATGAAACCGTGAACCTCGGCTTGAAGCGGATCGGAGACATTTCTCCAGACCTGTAGGGTGCTGACTTTAGTCGTGCAGATTCATATCGGTCTTGTTACGGTTCTGACGTGAAACATGCCCGTCTGGAGGTCCGACGTCCAGACGGGCAAAACGCCAACCGACACCCTTAATTGCTATTCCGCTGTGGAATACGACACGGAATTCTCCCCATGCTGAAAAGTTCACGCCGTGACTGCATTCGAGCAGGCGATGATGGGGGCTGTGGTCTCAATGGCAGCGGCAGTGGTAGCAATGTGGAAAATCTATACCCGGCGCGAGGATAAGATCCATGAACGCTGCCGCACTGAGCGAGCTGAAGACCACGCCGAGCTTCACCGAACTCGTAAAGAGTTTACCGCCGTTCTCATTGAACTCGCTGGTATGCAAGTCCCGGAAGATCGTACCGGTGAGTGACCGTCCTGTGGTCATCGTTGACGACAGCCCGACGTGTCGTGAGTTGTGCAGACGGTTTGTGCTGCAGGTCGACCCGCACGCGGTTGTGGAGTGCTGCGACAGTCTGATGGATGCGGCCCGCTATCTGGGGAATGCCCGGCTGGTCATCCTGGACTGGCACCTGAAGGGGATGACCGCAGAAGAACCCGGTGTGTTTGCCATGCTGAAGAAGTGCCATATCCCGCATTTCGTGTGGACCAGCAGCGAGACGGTGACCGGCCTGGACTGCCCTGTCGTTGTGAAGGGAAACACCAGGAAGTTCCGAGAGCTTGCTGAGGAATTACTTGCCGGAAAATCTGCCTCAGTGTCCGGGTAGCGTGTTGACGAACGTATTGACGTAGTTAAGGTGCGTGCAGAGAGGGCGAGTGATGAGTGAAAGGGCGATTCTTGAGCTTGGCAAAGGTCAACACACCATCGTGTTCGACTTCTCCATTACCAGCTATATCCCGGGGTCTCCGCAGACGTGGGAGCGACCCGAAGAACCTGAAGAGTTTGAATTCGGTGAGTTCTTTGTTGTGCAGTACGACGATTACGAGCGCCCGACCGTAGACGACCCGTGGTTCGTATTTGCGGACGAGTGTCTGATGATGGACGACCTGTGGGAGTCCCTGATGGATGTCGTGGCGAACGTGGATATCAATCCTCCATACGACACAGTTGAAGAGAAATACATGTGAGACGCTCGCGCGTTGGGCGGTCACGTCACTACCCGGCATAGACGCTGGCCCGCCCCGTGTCGGGCATCTATTGGTGGCGTGGCTGCCTTTTTCGGACGGTGGTCAGATGCGTCGTTTTTCATAATCCTTTGGCGGGACAATGGCGGCGGCGCATCTGTTTTTTTGATCCGTAACTTCGTGCCTCAACAGGAGCAGCATCAGTCTGAGACTGAGGGGTCAAGGGGTGAGCTGACTGTCGACTCGAAGTTTCCGGGGTGGGTCAAGGTGGACCGCCCCGGTTTTTCATCCAAAGTGAGGGGGACGTACTGTGGATAGTGTCTTTCAGGAAGTGTTTGACAGCCGTGACGATTTCACGGACGCCTTTATGGACGGCAAGCACGCTGATAACTGCGAGCCGTGGTCTGTGCGGGTGACGATCGGGGTGGGTGGGGAGACTCACAATATCTCGTTCGAAGTGTTCGCTCCGTCCAATCCTGGCGCCTGTAAGCGGGTCATGGATCACCTGGCGAAGATTCCGCAGGCCCAGAGGCTGCGTAAGCGGGATATGGAGACGCGGGTGATGAATCGGCTGGCTGACCGGAACCGTGAGCTGGAGCGTAAACTGGCGGCTGTGGAGGCACCTACAGATGGCTGAGAAGTTCCGAGATATATCGGTTGTACTGAATGAACCGGCGCGGGTCGGGATCTTCGAGAACTTGACTCGGGCTCAGTACGACGCCATCCCTGCGATGAACTGCTCGTCGATTAAGGCGGGTCTGGATATCGCGGGGAAGTCGTACGTGGGAAACCCTCGTCTGATCCGGAACGAGTGGCGGGGGACTCTGAAGAAGCGGGACCGGTCTTCGCAGGATGCGATGGATTTCGGGACTGCGATGCACATGGCGGTGATGGAGCCGACCCGGTTCAAGGAAGAGGTGGTCGCTTTCAAGGGTGTGCGGAGCGGAAATGAGTGGAAGGAGTTTGCGAAAGAGCACGCGGGCAAGATCATCCTGAAGCAGACGTCGTCGACTCCACACAACTACAACAACATCGAGCGTGTTCTGAATGAGGTTATCGAGCTGGAGGAGTGGGAGTTGCTGGCTCCGTATCTGCGTGACGCCTCGCGGGAAGTCGCAGTTGTGACGTATGAGAACGGGATGGCGAAGAAGGGGCTGCTCGATATGCCGAGCAAGGCGACAAAGGCGTATCTGGACCTGAAAACTACGGTCGTGGCGAGTCCGGCTCAGTACGATGTTCATTCATGGAGAATGGGGTACTGGGTTTCGATGGGCTCGTATCAGAAGTGGTGGAACAAGCATTCTCCGTGGAAGATTGAGCGCTGCCTGCAGGTGGTCCTGGTGGTGTCTGCGCCGTACGACCTGCTTGTGCGGCCGATGGATCCTATGACTCTGGATTACGGCTGGCAGAAGCAGCTTGAGGCGTGTGATGCAGTGCGTCAGGCGATCAAGACTGATAAATGGTACGGGGCCGGCGGCGGGTCTGAGTATCCGATCCTGTTCCCGACGTGGGCGGTCCCTGACACGAATGAGGCGGATGTCGTGGACTGGAGCGATCTTGATGGCTGAAGACCTGGACGCTGATGACCATGTCGACGCACTGTTCGATAAGGAATATCTGCGGTGGTTCGATCTGAATAACTACCCGGCTCTAATTCAGATTGATCTGGTGCGGAGGAATGTTGAGTTGACTCTTCCGGGTGGTATGAAAGAGAAGAAGTCGGTTCTGTGGTTCACTCAGTTGCAGGGGAAGATTGAGTCGCGACTTCAGCCAGATAAGCCGGATGGCGACTGGACCCCGATGAAGCCTCTGGTGTTGAACAAGACGAATGGAAACAGTATTGCTCATGTGCTGAACACAGTGCGGCCGAGCCAGTGGATAGGGCAGCAGGTGGTGCTGTATGCGACGACAACGAAAATGTATGTGAAGGAGGCGCGGGCGATGAAAGATGTGGGCTGCATCCGCATCAGAGCGCCTAAGTGAAGTGAGCGGAGTTCACGCTCCAGCTCCGCGTGCTGCGGTTTGCTCGCCCTTTCCGCAGCGCGCTTGCCGGTCAACCTGGGGGGTCGGGCATGACGCCTGGCCTTTGGGGGAACTGCGAGGTTCGACTCCTCGGGCTGGCATTTTGAGGCAGGTAGTTCTTCCGGTGTAGGAAGGTGTCATCGGTAGGAGATGGTGCGACAGCTTCTGTCTCAATTACAGAGAAGGGCGACAGCATGGCACGGAAGCAGGTTGCCGCACGGCGCCACCAGAGTCCGTATCGGGACCATCACGAGCAGTGCCAGTATTCGTGGGCGCTGCGTGAGTTTGGAGTAATGCACCTGCCGTGGGAACTGCTGGACCTACCGTGTCCCAGGCAGATTCCGAAGGCGTATGAGCTGGATCACATTTATGGGAAGCGCGGTCCGTGTGAGGACACAGTCAACTACATGATGGCGCATCCTGTGGCGCATACCTGGAAGACGGACAATACGAAACTCGGTCGGATCACTGCGATGTGGTGCAAGATTCGGCTCCAGAAGATGGGTGGCTCACCGTTCCTGCATTGGGATGAGGATGCGGTGGCTCGGATCTGGGGTAAGCGGCCTTTGGGAATGCTGTCTATCTGGGCGGATGAGTGGGACTCTGATTTGCCGGTGTGGTGTCAGAACATGGTCCTGGACATTCGCGAGATGCTTGGTTCGATGCCGACAGGAGAATGAGGGATGCCGAATCACTACACGACACTGGCTGTATGCAGTCCTGGGTACGATTTCGACGTTGAGGAATTCAACGAGCGTCACGCGAAGACGGACCTGTGCTCTGTTGTGAGGCCGATGCCTGAGTCGATCGAGCAGGTTCCGTCGGTGCATTACCCGGACGGTACGACCGAGAAGGAGCGTCGCGGGGTCGATCAGTCCTGGTACGACTGGGCTATCGAGAACTGGGGCACGAAGTGGGGCACGTACGACGTGGAGGCGTTTTCTCTGGGCGGCGATGGGAGTCCTGTTCTGATTAAGTTCCAGTCGGCGTGGTCTCCACCGTCGTGTCTTGGTGAGATCACTGAGTGGCTATGCAAGACGTACAAGTTTGAGCGGGTTGTATGGGTTGGATTTGACCCATGCGACAACAGTACGACCCCTCTGGAGGTCGATGCGGATGGCTGAGGAAGAAACCTGCAAGTGCCAGCGTGACGGTCGAATCTTACGCTGGAAATGTGAAGTCTGCGATACGTCGTGTCAGTGCCCGGTGGATGCGGTCATAGCGTCATGTTCGGGAGATAACTGTCTCCGCTCGTGGTGGGTGGAACAGTTTCTGGAAGGTGAGCGGATTAAGTGAGAGGGCGAGATCATGCAGGTGCGTCTATTGGTGCCAATTCTGGACGCTCTGGCTGCAGCTGAGGGCCTGGCTTTGTCAGCGCAGGAGATTGCAGATTCCATCGGTGTGTCCCGTCAGTCGGTGTATACGGTGATTTACCGGCATCTTGACCTGGGAGTCATCGAGGGCGAGAACGAGCATGGACGTGCTGTGAATCGGTATTACGTGAAAACGCACTCTGATGTTCGGAGTGGGTCTGGGCTTCCCGTCACAACGTAAAGGGCGTGAGTTATGACTAGCGTTAAAACAGAAACAATCGGTCCCCGTAAGGCAAAGAAGTATCTTGAGGGGGCGACAGTCTGATGCCGTTACCAATCTGCGTAGAGTGCCGTGTGGAGATGCGGTGCGAAAAGAACGACCGTCTGGTGAATGACCCGCCGGCGGCAGGGTTCCCGTCGACCTACTGGGCCGGTGACGAGTTCACGTGTCCAACGTGTGGGGTTGCAGTTGTGACCGGGTTCGGTGAGTCGTGGGTTCCAGCGTCGGTGCCCCCAGACTCCCTTGAGTTCACATATAAGCCTGTGGGCGATCCTAAGGCACAGAAGGCGCAGGACGACATAATCCTCGCACAGCTTGGTCTTGAGCTGGAGACGACACAGGCGCTAGCCAGGCTGGGGGTGTATACGCTCAGGGAAATGCAGGACGACATTGATTCGGTCTGGCTGGGTCTGACTCCGCGTCAGTGGCTTGACCTGTTCAACGCTATGGTGAGGCACGGGCGATGAGCGAGACTGGTGTCGCGTGGCAATCTCTGAACGACTACGTCCGTCCGCCTTGGGATCGGCGTCAGTACATCGTGCCTGCATGTGGGCCTGCGTTTGGTCGCCTGTGGCTGGGATCGTCGACTGAGTTGCTGTGTGCCGCAAAAGATGCGGCATGTGACGAGAAGGACCTCGAACGGGCTGCAGCCATTCGTGACTTTACAGACCGCCTCATCAGAGGGAGCGAGCCATGAGTGATCCACGCGACCAGCGCGCGACGTGAAGTACGGACGGATGTTTAACGACTTGCCTTTCGGCGACTTACTCTTCGTCTTCTTGCCCTGATTCGGGCCATTGGTCTTTGTCATTACGAAAACCTCAACGTAAACTGCAGTGATGAGTTGAGGCACCGGTCAATGTGGGCGACGGGGGTCGAACCCGTACGGGGAGTATCCTTTAGCCAGGGTCCCCACTGGAGTCCAAGTCCAGCGCGTCTACCGATTCCGCCACGCCCACCGGTGCCTACAAAAAGAAGCCCGGGCGCACAGCAACACCTTTCGGTGCCTGCAGCGACGATAAGGAAGCGGACGCAACGAGAGTTTGGACCCATCGTGGATACAGATTGCTGCGATGTGTGTGGGAGCAAAGACAACTTGCAGAGGCATCACCCCGACTATACGTCGAGCGGGTGCTGTCTTCTGTGCCAGAGTTGTCACACAGCGGAGCATATGAGGGATGGTACTTGGGGTGTCGGATTGAGAAAGACAAAGGACTGCGTGATCTGTGGCGAGACTTTTACGCCCAACCATTCCAAGAAGCACAAGGCGTGCAGCAAAAACTGCTTGAGCGAATTGGGAAGGAGAAACGCCCAAAAGAGATGGCATCCAGAGTCAGCCGCCTTAGAGGACTCGGAAACGCCGTAGTGCCTGCCGTTGCAGAGTGGATCGGGCGTCAGATAGTGAGCAGTCTTGACGAATCCAGAGGGGGAGCGATGACACTTCCAGATCCATACTACGACCGCGACGGGATCACGCTGTATTGCGGGGACAACTGCGCCGTGATGTCTGAGATGGAAGCTGAGAGCGTTGACCTCGTGGTGACGTCTCCGCCCTATGACAACCTGAGAACGTACGGCGGTCACTCGTGGGACTTCGAGGGCGTGGCACAGCAGTTGTGGCGAGTCATTAAGACGGGCGGGGTCGTTGTGTGGGTGGTGGCTGATGCGACTGTCGATGGCAGCGAGACTGGTACAAGTTTCCGTCAGGCGTTGCGGTTCATGGAGATCGGGTTTCGGTTGCACGACACGATGATTTACCACCGTGCGCCTCAGTTTCCTGATGCCAATCGATACCAGGCGTCGTTCGAATTTATGTTCATTCTGTCGAAGGATGCTCCAAAAGCGTTTAACGGGATTGCAGATAAGCGGAATATATGCTTCGGTCAAAAAGTACATGGCTCGAATCGAGCGTCAGATGGGAAACTGGCAGCGGCATCGTGTGAAGGCCAGCCATATAAGGAATACGGCGTGCGTCACAACATCTGGAGCTATGCCACTGGCGGTGGCGTGACGACTCCGGACAAATTCGCATTTGCGCATCCGGCGATGTTCCCCGAGAAACTCTCCCGCGACCACATCCTGAGTTGGAGCAACGAAGGCGACACGGTTCTCGATCCGTTCAGCGGCAGTGGCACAACCGTGAAGATGGCCCGCGAGATGGGCAGACGCGGTATCGGTATCGAGATCAACACGGAGTACAACGAGATTGCCGTCAAGCGTGTGCGTCAGGGCCTGCTGAGGTTCGACGACTGAGGTTGACCATTTCGAGGGGGCGGGGTTATGTTTGGCGTTGCCTACAGCAATAAAGTATCGGACGAAGGTGAAAGCCTGCGTCCCTCAGTCGGAACGGTCAGTGAAGCTCGCTTTACTGCTGTAGGCAAACCGGCTGGCGGACGTGGGCTTTTTTCGTTGTCCGACGCTCACCAGCCGGCATCGCCTGCAAAGGACCAACGATGTCAGCGCTTCCCAAATATGGCTGGACAACAAATCACAGGTCGTCGACAGCGATTCGACCGAGAGCAACGGCGTCTCTCAGGGGAAGCGTCATCCGTGGTGGGTACGGAACTCAGAACTCCGAAACAGGGACCAGCGGGGCAATCATTCCTGGCAATCTCGAACCCTGAGAACCAGGCCGGTCGAAACCTCACTCCGCCAAACCTGACCATTGGATGCGTGGCAGCAGGATTCAGTCTCTCGGAGGAGGGAGACCGGATAATGGGACTGGAGCGCGCAGGGGGCGTGGAATGATTTACGTGAACCGGACGACGTCGGCAGACAAGACACGCAGCGATAAAGATGTGTATGTGGAGTCCGACTGCTCTGTCGTGATGTGGCAGTGGAATGGGGACGAGGAGAGATTTGACCAGGTGCAGGTGACATCCAGGTCCGACGTGGACAGGCTGATTGAGGCCCTACAGAAAAAGGCAGCCGAAGCGTTTGGGGGTGAGCCATGAAGATACAGGAACTGGCAGACGGGACGTTTCGGGTGCGGAAGGGGTTTGGATATGTGGATCTTGTTAAACCGAACCAGTCATGGACTCCGTCGTATGCGTCGTATCGATGGTGCGTGGGCACTCGCGAAGAGTGTGAGGCTGTCGTCAACGCTCAGAAGGTGGTGCGGACAGTATCTCGAAAGCGGCCCAGAATCGTGCGTCTGGTGCGTGTATGTCTGCGGGTGGCAAACCGACTGAGGTGGATGTGATGACCGAAACAACGTCCGAGATTGAGCATGACCTGACGTGCGCGATTGGCATTCTTGCCGCTATCCAGCATGACGAGGGGATCGACCACGAAGACGTGATGGAGTTGCTGTGTGGGGTGAGGTCTGCGGTTCACGAGTTGGGGAAAACCGGTGAGTGACGAAACAGACATCGGGTTGTTGCTGCGGCTGCTACTGTGGCTGCCGTGTGGATTCTGGTTCACGCCACCGACTGCGGGGGCATGAGGGGGACTATCTATGTGTGAGCCGCGTGGCGTGCAGTCGTACCTGAAGGAAGTACCGTTCATGGTGACCAGTCTGGCTCACGTGTTACCGAAGGGGAGTCATGAGCAGGCGTTGGCGTTTGCTGTGGCTCAGGCTGTGCGGCAGAACATCGACCGTGCGATTGAGAGGCTGGACGCTGGCCTGAAGGAATGAAATCGCGTGGTCAGGGTAAAAACGAATCCAGAAAGCGGTCCTGAGGAGGAGAGATGGCAAGGGAGCTGAATAAGCCACCGCTGGGGATCATCCCACGACAACTGTACGAGGAGGGCATGCTGAACGACCGGATCGACGGGATTATTCAGGCGATGTCTGAGTACCGGCGGCAGAAGTACATCATCCCGGTCGAGTGGGCGGATGAGTTGGCATGCAGGCTTCGAGAGTTCGAGCAGCTACGCAAGCGGAATGGAGGCATTTGATGGCGGGACTGTTCGACGGAGCGACAGAGGGGGATGTCATCCAGGCGGCAGAGGACTGGCTCGGAACCATGCCCACAGACAAGGAGAGGTTGGCACTGCTGCGTAAACTAGGCAAAATACTCGAACCTCAGGACGAGCTGGAGTTTCCTGAGGCACTGCAGGGCACCACATTCCAGTCTCAGTGGCAGAAGTATCTGGAGTACCGCAGGAATCGCTCTGTGCGGCTGCCTGTGACGCGCCGAGCGCTCGAAGGTGTAATCCGTCGCCTGAAGGACTGCAACGAGGAGAGAGCGTGTGAGGCTCTGCAGAGAGCTGAGGACAATGGCACCCAGGGCGTGTTCCCGGAGAAACAAAATGGGCACAACCGCACAGACGACATCAGACAGCGAGATTGGTCCTGAACTGTGGGGCATTGGCCCCGGTTCGATCAGGCGTCCGCTGCCGGTTGGTTTTGACGACGCCGAGCTGGAACTGTGCCACGAGCATGCGCGTGACGTGGTCCGGGACATCGTCGTTGGTGGTGAGCGGGTCAACGGCAAGAATCCGTATCCCCTGCTGCTCTGGGGGCCTACGGGGACGGGCAAGTCGTACGTGGCTGCACTGATGCACGCGCACTATGAGGGCGTGTCGTGCTTTGTCAGGGCCAATCGGTTCGTGCAGGACATCGTGACGTGCCGCAGCAGCCGAGGAAAAGTGGCCAGTCAGAGGTATCAGGGCGGCGATCCACAGTACCGAGGGACGTCGTACGAGCGGACTGAGAAGCAAATCTGGAACATGGTGTGTCGACAGGATTCGCTCTGGGTGATCGATGAGCTGATGCTCGACAACCAGACGGCGACGGGCAAGGAGGTTATCTACACGCTGCTGGACCTGCGACAGAAGAAGCCGACAATCATCACATGCAATCGTGACCTTGCCGGCATCGCGAAACAGTTTGATGATCGGGTCGCTACCCGAATCTCTTGTGGAACACAGATCAAGGTCGACGGTGATGACCGACGCAAACTCAATGGGGAGAGTCGGTAATGGCTGAGATTCAGTATCCGATTGACGGCAGACAAACACGCTTGATTGATCAGCTTATCAACGAGTTCGCGAATGCAGAGAACGCGCGGCTTGAGGGTATGTCATTTGGCTGAACGCTTGTGATTAACCGCCACGGGCACAATCAGTTCATTTCGTTCTGGGTTACGCGACGGGATATTTTAACTGTTCCCGTGGCAGAACTACGGACGCGGTTTCGGATTCACGTGGATTCAGAAGCACGCAAGCTAGGATGGTTGTAGCAAATAACGCTAGTGTTCACGGGGTTGCGACGAAAGACATTGCCATGAAAAACAGACGTGATTCGCAACGCCCGTGCAACACAGTGTTATACGGTTCTTTGTTTAGCGGCATCGGTGGGTTTGACCTTGGGTTTGATCGGGCGGGAATGCGGTGTGCGTGGCAGGTTGAGATTGACCCATACTGCCAGCGAGTATTGCAGAAACATTGGCCGGAAGTACCGAAGCACGATGACATTAGAACATTCAATCCAACACCCGTTGACGTTGTGTGCGGTGGATTTCCATGTCAGGACATCAGCGAAGCAAATGGAAACCCCAAAGGAATCACAGGTGAACGAAGTGGATTATGGAGTGAGTACGTCCGAATCATTCGCGATATTCGACCGCGATTTGTTGTTGTGGAGAACGTGCCAGCGATCACTTTTCGGGGGATGGGAACTGTGGTTGGAGAATTGGCCGAAAGCGGGTATGGCTGTCTGTGGGATTGCATACCGGCGGCAGCGGTTGGTGCCCCGCACATACGCGACAGAATGTTCATCATCGCTTGTCGGTCGACCGAGGTTGATTCTCGGGCCGGAAATGAACGGCGGTTGGTGGCCGACACCAAGAGCAATAGACAACGGACAGATAAAAACGACCCGCAAAGACAAACGGTGCAAGACATCCGCGCCAACATTGAGCGAAGCAGTGATGAACTGGCCCGGAGATGGAGGACACACTGGCACGCTGAACCCGCCTTGGGTCGAGTGGCTGATGGGGTTTCCAATCGGTTGGACAGACTTAGAGGACTTGGAAACGCCGTAGTGCCACAAGTCGCGGAATGGATCGGGAGACGCCTGATCGAATCCGTATAACGGCCAAAATCACCGGGTTGCCGCCGGTGACGTTGATTACAGAAAGCGGCTGGACGGCAACTCCGGTGCATTTTTTTGTTATGTGGCTTTCACGGATGGACCTACCGATAAACCAGATCATTTGTGGTGACAATTGCGACGTGCTGGGAACGCTACCGCGTGATTGCATTGACCTAGTAGTGACATCGCCACCGTATGACGACTTGCGAACCTATGGCGGGCATGATTGGGATTTCTACGGCGTGGCGTGGCAGTTGAAACGGGTGTTGAAACCGGGCGGCGTGATTGTTTGGGTGGTGGGAGATGCGACGAAAGACGGAAGCGAAACCGGCAGCAGCATGTTGCAGGCGCTGCACTTTCAGACGCTGGGAATGCGATTACACGACACAATGATTTATTGCAGCGACAAGCCGCCATTGAACAGCAACCGGTACGAACATGCGTGGGAATACATGATCGTCGCGACGAAAGGAAAACCCAAGACGTTTAACAAATTGACGCGAAAGACGCTGCACGGCGGGAAGCAGAACACGAGCCGGCGATACTTTCGCGGTAACGGCGAACTAAAGGAAATGAGCAAGCCGGGGACGTACAACGAAACCGCAACACTGCCAAACGTGTGGTGGTATGCGACAGGACTTGAAAAGACCGGACATCCGGCAGTGTTCCCCGCAAAACTGGCAACGGATCACATCCTGAGTTGGAGCAACGAAGGGGACATCGTGTTGGACCCGTTCAGCGGATCGGGGACGACTGCGAAGATGGCAAAGCACAACGGACGGAAATACATCGGCATCGAGGTGAACGCGGAGTATTGCGAGATTGCGAAGACGCGGCTTGCACAGGGCGTTCTCGACTTTGCCACATAACAATAGAATACCCCGGCCCGGATTTACGGGCCATATTTCTAACGTGTGTGCCTACAGGGAGTTGTGAATCGTGGCTACCCCAAAACGCGGGAAGACGAGGGTTGACCTGACAGGGGTAGACG
>Ga0255049_10000956_pt1 | contig 16683 bp, 14 predicted proteins | sample JV7_2_3_MG_FD_183615 | JGI IMG/M metagenome (GOLD analysis project Ga0255049, IMG submission 183615) | Seawater microbial communities from Jervis Inlet, British Columbia, Canada - JV7_2_3 | ecosystem: Environmental > Aquatic > Marine > Inlet | place: Canada: British Columbia | collected 2016-10-06
GTTTGCCGATTCGGGTCCGCACCCACTTCAAGCAAAACAGCCATCGCCTCGACTGGCTCGCGGTTGGCGATCTCACGAAACGGTGGCGCCTGGTTCTCCCGAATATCACCGGGACCACCGGCCATACCAACGCCCTTGCCGCCGTTCATCGCAACGGAAAGCATGCTCTTACCGACGTTGCTGTTGGCGCCTCGCGGTGCATCTTCGATATTCTCGGGCACCCACTCCACGTCACCGCCAAACTCGATCAAGAGTTTGAGCAACTCGACGTCCGCCGCTATTGCAGCCCGATAAAACGCGGAACCACTTGCGACCGTATCGCAGCACATCGACGCCGAGTGATTCTGACCATAGAAGTTCTCGTTCGGGTCAGCACCAGCCACCAGCAGGACACGTGTCAGATCCAGGGCACTCAGCTCGTTGGCGTAGTCGGCACGCCACCGACTCCCGTCCTTCGCCAGCCAGTCGGTCGTCGCATCGCGCATCTCAACCGCTCGGTAGACAGCACTCGCGTCTGGTGCCGCACCCATGTCCAGCATCCTGGCTGCCAGATCAAATCGATCGTTGACGATGGCGATACTCATTGCTGAAGCGCTGTCGCCATTCAGGAGGTTCAGGTCTGCTCCACCATCAGCCAGAATCTGCAATACGGTTTCATGGCCTTCACGTGCTGCCCACATCGCTGCCGTGAATCCTCCGGACGGAAAATCTGTACGCATGCTACGTTCGGTCAGCGTCGACCTGCGGGCCGCCAAATCCGGATCCGCCCCCGCCTCAAGCAGAACTTCGACGACCTCGATATGCCCTTCGGCTGCGGCCCACATCAGTGCCGTTTGCCCCTGATAGGATTCGCTGGCATTTGGATTACTGCCTTGACTGAGTAAGAGTCTCACGGCCTCAACGCTGCCGGCACGCGATGCGGCCATCAGTGGCGTTTCACCTTCGAGCGTTGCACCCTCGACGTCAGCGCCACCTTCAAGCAGCGCACCGACAACAGGCGTATCACCGATCCGTGCTGCCTGTAGTAACGGTGTCACGCCCAGGCGATTGCCAGTATTGAGGTCGGCGCCGGCTTCTATCAAAAGAGCCAGCATCCGGGCGTCAGACTGATAGGCCGCCCAGAGGGCTGCCGTCGATCCGTCTCGTTCCGGCTCATTGACAGCCGCGCCGGTATCGATCAACTCGCGAACCTGCTCGAAGTCACCGGCGCGGGCTGCCGCGGCGACCGAATCTGCGGCCACTGAAACATGGACAAGACCAAGATTCAGAGCCAGGACGGCTGCCGGCCAACCCACCAACCGCTTCATGCCCGGCCTTTGCCCGGCTTGCTGTGGCGATACTCGTGCGCCCATTCGACCCCCCCAGATGCGATTGAACTGTGTGCACTGTGACACGGCGCCACAGGCCCCGGAGACCCTGTGAATCGTGCCTCAGCTAGACCGATTCTAGCAGAGCTTTGGGCTGGATGAGAGCTCGTTCCAGCGCAAAGCTACAAGCGAGCGACTTGACGAAATACGTCTTCGTCGAGCTCGCCTTCCCACTTTGCCACCGCCGTCGCCACAGCGGCATCGCCCGTGACGTTTGTCGCCGTACGCATCATGTCGAGAAGCCTGTCGAATGGGAATATTAAAGCGATGAGCAGCACCGCATCATCACCGGTGACGCCGATGACTTCAAGTGTGATAAAGGCGAGAAAAAGACTCACCGATGGAATGCCGGCGGTACCGATGGAAACCAGCGTCGCGGTCAGCATCACCATGAAGATGTCGCCAACGGACAGGTCAATACCAAACGCCTGGGCGGCAAAAACTGCAATGATGCCCTGGTATAGCGCCGTACCATCCATATTAATCGTGGCACCCAAAGGCAAGACGGATGATGCAACCGGCCGTTTGATTCCGAGGTTATCGGTCGCGCAGGTAATGGTGACCGGCAAGGTTGCAGACGAAGAAGAGGTTGAAAACGCGACGACGATTGCGTCGGCCATGCCACGATAGAAACGCACGAGCGGCAGACCCAGCCAAAGCCTCACGATAGAACTGTAGGTCACGGCGATATGTACCAGGCACGCAAGATAAAGTGCGAGCCCCAGCAACAGGAGATTATCGAGAATTTCCAGGCCCTGGTCAGCCATCACCCATGCCATCAACGCAAACACACCAAATGGCGCCGTCTGCATCACAAACTCGGTGACGCGAATCATGACGTCGGCCGCACTTTCGAAAGCGTCGCCAATCGCTTTACCCTTGTCTCCCGCAACGAGAATGCCTGCACCGAAAATAATGGAAAAGAAAATGATGGCAAGCACATCACCATCAACAAGTGCCGCGATCGGATTTGTGGGAACGATATTCACCAGACGTTCGACGACGCCGGCCGCTTCCGTTGCAGACTGATCACGGATCGCATCGATTGCGTCCGCGCTGGCCGCACCAACGTTTATGCCCCTCCCGGGGCGCACAATAAACGCAAGAACGATACCGAATAAGACAGCGAACCAGGTCGTGGTCATGTACAGACCGATGGTGCGTCCACCCAGCGACCCCAGCCGCTTCGGATCGCCCATTGCAATCATGCCGGCCACAAGCGTTGTAAAAATCAGAGGAACAACCAACATCCTGATGAGGCGGATGAAGACATCACCGAATGGCCGAATCCAGTTGGTGACAAATTCTTCAAGTCCCAGCTGGTGCATGATCAGGCCGACAATCCCACCAAGGATCAGGCCACAAACGACTCGTGCCCAGAGCGGCCAACTCAACCACCGTCTCAACATGCCCCCCTCCCCTCAGCTAAAGGAAAGACTTCCTGGCGACAACGTCCGTCAAGCGGCAGAAATGCCACTGTGCGTCTGCGGGCGACCAGGTTCCATCCGTGTAATTACTGCAACTTGCAGGCCTGTCAAGTGGATATTCTTCGAGCGGGTCTTCCAGAAGATTGAAGAATGCACAAGCACTCGCGCCGCTTCCATCCGTACAGAGAATCTTATGACTTGCGTTGCGTGCACCGACCTCACGAATACCGCCCCGCATGAGATCGTGAGTCTCCGTAAGAATGTAGTCATCATTCGGGTCACGCACGGTTGAAACGTCACCAAGGAGGATCGGTGCCAGAGAAACGCCATCAAGTGTCACTGTACTCGTCCCGTCGCTGTTGGATACGGTCTCCGGCACCTCGATACCGGCAAGTTCCAATGTCGTCGAGTACAGATCGACCGCGTGAGCAAATTCGCTGTTTTCGGTGTTAGCTTCGATGCCAGGCCCCGTGACGACCATGGGCACCAGCGCCCCACTCTCGTAGACCGTTCCTTTGCCGCGCCCCGTCCTGGTGATGTACATGTTGTCAATAAAGTCGAGATTGGGGCGACCGTACATTGGGGTGCCATTGTCCCCTACAAAAATGACATAGGTATTTGGATCGAGTTCATCAACGGCATCCAGCAGCTTACCGAGAACGGTGTCCAGGGAATTGGTCATAGCCCGCATGAGCGACTCGCCAGAGCATGAGCCGGCGTTTGCAGAACCGAATTCACCACCACATTCGCGCATTTCCCTATGGCTCGTCGAGTCCAGCGTGTCGGCATCGGGTACAGCCATCTGGCTCGGCATACTTTGTATCGTCGCGTGAGACAGGTTGAAGGCGAGCCAGACGAACCACGGCTTGTCCTCATCTTCTGCTTCACGGGCAGTGATCCATTCAATGGAATCGGCCACTTTGACTACCGGCGCATAAGTGGTCGCCGCGATACCGGGCAGAGATCGTTCCGGAGGCGCCTGATCCAGCCACTGCCCTGCAGGCGTCTCGCTATCCTGCACCTGATAGTCGTAATCCCAGAAGGTGTTCAACGCCGCATGAAGGTTGCCCTGGAAAAGTTCAAATCCTGCTTCCTTCGGCTTCATGCCCGGATAACTCGGATTACCCGGCAGCCCCGCGAGGTGCCATTTACCGAACACTGCCGTGCTGTAACCCCCCTCGTCACTGAGTTTCTGGACGAAAGTTGTGTGGTTCTGGGCCAGGGCATCCTGATAATTCGCCACCCCGGTCTCAGCCGCGAAGAGGCCTGTGATCAGCGCCGCACGTGTCGGCGAGCAGAACGGGTGTGCCCAGACATTCGTGAATCTCATTCCCCGCCTGGCCAATTGGTTGAGATTGGGCGTGGAAGCCGGACGGCCATTGATTGCCGTGTAGTCCGGATGATTGAGTCCCGCCGGCCCGTACTTTGCAATGAGATTGTCGATCAGGCCCGGATAGATATTCGAAGTCACGTCCGTGCCGACATCGTCCGAGATAATAAGGAGGATGTTAGGGCGCCGTGAATTCGTGGAATCGCCGCTATCCTGCGCCCCGGCGGGCGGGTTCGCCCCCAATAGGAGCAATGACAGAACCACAAACGCCTTTGTGGCTGGCTTTATACGCATCAAACACCCCTCACAACGAATAAGGAGAGTATAAGAGCCACCCAACCAAAGAATCCATGCCGCGATTCTGCCCGCCTATCGCGTTATCGAATAGGCAGGACAGACACAATGCCGTCAGAAATCAGTCGCTGGATTGCAGTAAACGACTGCAGGCCGCGACAAGACGAAAGGAACTCGCTACTACCAGCGTCGACCGCCGCCACCACCGCCTCTTGAACGCTCCTGTGGCTTCGCTTCATTGACCTTCATGGGCCGACCTTCGTAGTCGGTACCGTTGAGACCGTCAATTGCAGCATGCGCCTCGGAGTCACTCGACATTTCGACGAATCCGAACCCTTTACTTTGACCGGTATCACGATCATTAATAATCTTGACGGACTCGACTCGTCCAAATTCGGACAACTTTGCTGACAGCACTTCCTCGGTGACCGTATATGGCAGATTACCGACGTATAGTTTTCTTCCCAATGTCTTCTCCTCTAGGCGAACGTGAAGTGAATAACCCACTTCCCGGGGTGCCAATTGCAAAAATTTTCGGCACGCATTAGCACACGCAACCGTAATCAATCAGGTAGTGGTACGTGACTTATATCGCTCGCCTGAAGGCCGGGCGGGAAAGTAAAAGGCAGGCCAAAACGTAGATCGCGGGCCGATGGTGCCCTATGTATCGCGCTTGTGCAAGCGACCCCATACACCTGACCGCACCAAAGCGTGCATTGACTACTGCCTCTTATCGAGCCAGGTGTGAAATCTTGCTTCCGGCATCGGCTTCGCGAACCAGTAGCCTTGCGCGATATCGCAACCAAGGTCGCGCAGCAATTCCAGTGTTGCCTCATCTTCTACGCCTTCGGCCACAACCTCTAACCCGAACTCATGTGCAAGATTGATCACCGTTCGGACGATCTTCCGGTCGACAGTGTTTTCCAGCATTCCAAGAACAAATGAACGGTCAATCTTGAGTTCATGTGCAGGAATACTCTTGAAATACGATAGCGACGAATAGCCAGTACCAAAATCATCAACGGCGACTCGAATTCCCAATTCGTTCAGTTTGCTCATTACCGAAAAGCTCTGCTTGGGATCTTCCATAAACGTACTTTCAGTAATCTCGATAGTCAGATTCTGCGGCTTTGCACCCCATAATCCCAACACACTAACGATAGACTCCACCAGATCTGGGTCCTTGAGTGTCGACGGACTCACATTGACTGAGACATTCGGAGTTGCAATATTGGAGCCCCACTCGACGCAATTCCGAAGCGCCGCATTCAACACGATAAACGTCACATCAGTCAGTTGGTTCATCCGTTCTGCTGCTGCAACGACAATGTCGGGTGGCAGGAACACGCCATCGTTGTCCTGACACCTCAATAGCGCCTCTGCACCGACTGGGTTACCGGTGCGAATATCTATTTGTGGCTGAAAGTAAGTCTCGACTCGGCCTGACTGGATCAAAGTTGCCAGAGAAGATTCCACGCGCGCAGAACCCTCTTCCGTACGACACACTTCCGCGTTACAAACCTCCAGAGACCGCCCCTTTACGGTGGCCTGTTTCAATGCGGATTCCGCCTGCAGCAACAATGTGTTTGCCGAGTCGGCGTGCTCTGGGTACAGCGCTATCCCCTGGCAAATCTGTAGATGGATTTCCTGCGTATCTATGCTGATCGGAGCGGAGAACATTCGTTCGATTTTGTTGCCGGCCAGGACAGCGTGCGTATCGTCCTTGAGCCCACGCAGCAGGACGGCGAATCGGCTGGCACCTATCCTTATGACGCGAGCTCGTGACCCAAGCTCCTCAGAAAGTCTCGACGCGACGCACGACAAGACTGAATCACCGGCATGGTGTCCGAATGACGTATTCAGCCTGTCGAGATTCTGCAGCTTCAATATCAGAAGGGCGAGCGTATCGTCCGAGTTGCGTGAGGCGATGACAGAGTCCTGCAACACTCCAAGGAAAGCCGGATGATCAGTTCGGTTTATTGCCCCTTCGCTTACTGCGTGCATGCCGATATCCAGCAAAATCAGAGAAAGTACTCTGCCGCGTCAATTCCGTAAGCTCCCATCTCAAGGCCTCGCTCGAGCCAGACAGCACCCCTCGATCCCCGATCTGCCGGAAGCTTTCGTAAATCCACTTCCTTGCTCTTCTTCATTGGTTTCTTGTCGGCACCCAGCAAGACGAGGACCTTCGGGCGCAGCCGCCGAACACGATTCTGCTCCAGAATGACGCCCACTTCGCCAGTGGAGAGTTCGACAAGTGCACCATTGGGAAACATGCCCACGGCCTGGACGAATTGCTCGACCATTTCAGGCTGAAACTCGGTGCCAGAGAGCTTATTCAATGATCGAACGGCATCGTAACAAGACACCGGTTTGGCGTAAGGACGAGTTCGGATCACCGCATCGTAGTAGTCCACGATCCCTGCAATGCGGGCAAACACAGGAATATCGAGTCCTGTGAGCTTATCCGGATAGCCGCTGCCATCGTAGCGCTCATGGTGAGACTGAACCATCGAGAGTACTCGATTGTCTACCGTGTTCGGCTGATCCTGCAGAATTTCCATACCGAATCCCACGTGTTGCCGCATGAGCTGAATCTGCTCCGGCGTAAGCTTGTCCGGCGTTGCCAGCAGTTCCTTCGAAATTCGTGTTTTGCCAACGTCGAGGAGGAGCGCCCCCAGTCCTAACAGGTTGAGGTCCTCTTTCGGCAGGCCCAGGTGCCGGCCGAAAGCAATGGCATAAATCGAGCAGGATACCGAGTGCCCATAAGTGTAGTCGTCGGTCTGCCGCATACGCGACAGCCACGCCAGTGCGTCTCGATTTCGCAGCACACTTTCGACCATCGGACTGACGACCGTGTCGAGGACCTGGAGATCCAGCTTTCCGTTCTGTCGAATCTCCTCCAGAACGTCCGTGTAAAGTGATGCGGCCTCTTCATGGACACTTTTTGCGGTCTTCCACTCGACGCTTAGTGTGACGACGTCCTTGTAAGCGTCGCCGGACTCTGACTGGCCCTTCTGGCGCTTGAGTATCCACGAGGCAAATCGCCCGATCATCGAGGCCGGGCGATTCTGTTCGGCAGAATTTAGCGTGGTGGAACCGCCGGTACTGTCAGGTTCTGGTGGTGCATCGGGATCAGGCTTGGTGTCGTGCACGTAAACGAAGCGGCAGTGACGCTTCAATTCCTTTATCTCTCGGGCATCCTTGATCGTGAATCCCTGAAACAGAAAAGGTGTTTCCAGCCACGGGCGGTCCAGCTTGGATACATACATACCCAATTCAAGGTCATCAACAGGGACAGCTTGATTGGCGCCAGACATAGAACGCATGATAAAGAGGCCTGATCATGCGGACTGTGGAGCAGTTCCAAATTTTGAGGATCGCTCTGTGATCTACGTCGAGCATCCCCGGCTCGATCCACACCGGATGCAGGCCCCCAAACCGGGCCAGCACGAAGGCTTTGAGTGTCCCGACGGCTAGTCGTTCAGACTAAGTATCCACTGCGCGATCATGCGGGCCTCATCCAGGCTGACGTGCTCATTTGGCACCATCGGTACGACACCCCAGTTACCGGCGCCGCCGTGCACAATCTTCTGCGCCAACACGTCAGCCATCACACTGCGCTCTTGAGTATGGCGTGCGGCGATAGCCCGGTATGTTGGTCCAAGCAGAACGTTCTCGACGTGGTGACAGGCACCACAACGTTTATCCCCCGCCAGGGCCTCACCTTCGGGTGCCTGAGCCCTTGCCGTGAGCGTTGCGCCGAGACTCATGCACACAATAAGCAGGCATGCGGCAACGAGTCGACCAGAAGGCCGGATGACCGAGGTCAGGCTGATCAATTGATTCCTGACCTTCATCGTTGAGCCCCCACTGCAACATCGGCATATGCACCATCGCCAGGATCAATGATCAGGGCCATTCGGGGACCGTGCACAAACTGGACAATGTTGGCGTAGGACGTGATCAGCACACCGGTTTCCGGGTCAACGTCGACCATGCGCAGGAACGCACTATCACGCGGCAGAGGTAGTACGCCAATCGCCTTTGTCCGTGGGTCAAAACGGTAAATGACATCGCCGTTAGATGTCGGAATCCAGACGACTTCACGGACAGGGTCCCAGGTTGCCGCATACGGTGCGCTGCCGGTATCCGGCAAATCATAGGTACCGATGAGTTCACGGCTCCTGGTATCGTACTCAACCAGTTGGCCCGCGCCGTAAAGCGGCGCATACAAAATATCGTCATCGCTGATCGTTAGCCGACGCGGGCCCGCATCGATGCTCGGCAATTCTACTAGGTCACCAAATTCCCGCGTCTCGATATCAAAGCTGCCCAGAGCACCCCTGCCCATCTGGCTGTACCAGATTTCCTTGCGGTCCGAGGTCATGACCAGGCCGTAGACCGTAGCCCGGTTGTCTTCACGCCCCGGCACGTCCGGCACGTAATAAATCTCGGCGTCACCGGTGTCCGGATCCAGATAGCCAACCGCACCATTGACGATGTCCGAATACCAGACGAGGCCTTCGTTATCCGTCAGCAACTCGTGATCGGAGCCGAAGCTCAGGTCATGAATTCCAACGCTCTCGCCGTTGATCGTCGTCGTACTCCAGGTCTCCCAGGTCTCACCGGCGGGGTCCCAGTGTGCGACCACGCTATCGAAGAAAGGGGCGACCCACAACGTTCCGTCACTGCCGCGATGCAGGGTATGCGGCCCCATTGTTCGCTCGGCCGGCACTTCAAGATGTCTCTGCTCGCCCGTCGCAACATCAATCACAACCATTCGATTGGACGAAACGTCGGCGATCCACAATTCCTCCCCAATCAGTACAGCCTCACGAATGGCATTGGCACCCGAGACCTCGTATTCCCTGATCACCGTATTTTCATTCACGATTGAGGGTGCGCCATAGTCATAGCCACTTAACTGGTCCATCGGACCAACGAAGTGATCGGCTATGCTATTGGCCGTCACGTCACCGCCACTGACGGAATAGGCGCGCTCCGGACCCGGCGGACCGGTCGGATTTGCCCGGCCAAATTCCCAATCCGACAGATAGTTCATGTAGGTGATCATCGACTGCCAGCTTTGTCTGCGCACTTCGGCAGGATCGGCATCCTCAACAGCAGCGATCAGCTTGGCGTAGTTACGCGCCTGGGGCGACGGGACCTGGTGGCAACCAATACAATCGAGAACCAGATGGGCCTTTTCTTCAGGATCGTTCATTCCGCCAAGCCACGCGGAAGCCGGTGCGACATCAGCCTGATTGGTTCGCGGTCGCATCACGATGGTGACGTCCGATGTGCCGTCGGCACGCAGTCCAACCTGGTCCAGTTCCTCGTAGTCGAGCATCCGCACACTCAGTGAATCGACGCCGCTCACCGACTCCGAAAACACAAACTGTCCCTGCTCATCGGTAAAGACGGTGATTACGTCCGCGCCGGCATGTGATTCGGCCGCATCCAGACTGACCATGGCTTGTGCCAGTGGTGCACCGTTCAGGTCAACGACTCGCCCGGTGATTGTGCTTTCCGCAGCAGCACTCAACGTAAAGGATAAACAGAGCAAACCAGCAAGCGCTGTGCTGCAGCCCGCCCATGAGTGCTTTGGTTGCATAGTTATGACCTCGGAAACTCTGAAGTTAGTCATCGATAAATCGGCGCGCACTGTCGATATCACATTCCGCCGGAGTGAACTCGACGTCCGGTCGATAGACCCACTCGGATGTGCCCGTTACTGGCGCAGTCAGATATTCAGGGTCTTCCAATTCAAAGCCATATGTCAAGCTGCTGCCATCCGCAGCCAACTGAAAGCGCTCAACAATGCGTTTTCCGGTACCGGAAGCCAGATCCGCTCCAATTCCGAGACTGTGGCTGGCAAAACGTGCTGTGTCTACGACCAGGACATCACCCTCCCACGAGCCGATTGAATGGCCCTGGATCATCAGAGCCGCACCATCGTGTGAGGCGACATTCATGTGTACGACTCGCTCGACATCGGCATCCTCGCCACGAATCAATACCACGTCATCGCTGATCTCTATTTTCTTGAACCCGGGAAGCACCATATAGAGAGGTGCCGTAAAAGGTACGCAATCGATACCGGGATTCATGGTGGCACTCTGAAAGTTATCCATTGCCTGAATTCCTTTCTCGGTTAAAGGCAATGTTCTCGGCAGGTAAAGCAGCAGCGTCACGGCATCACCGCCCCGGCCTTCCCAGACACCGGACAGACTATCGGTTCTTGCCTGTGAATTATCGTCACCATACGCTGGCGACGATTCCGGAATCTCACGATCTAGCAGAGTTTCATCTGAGTTTTCGATCGAAGCGAGCCAGGCTGCGTTGCTTCCCGATTTCCTCGGGGGCCTGACCAGTGCGACGACGTGATCGCCTGCGGCAAGCGTATCGGCGGACCATCCGCTTTGCCTCATAATCGTCGGCGCGAATGCCTCAATCTCCCAAACTATCGCTTCGCCATCTTTCGAGTCTTCCTTCACATAGATATATACGTGGGGATTGGTCCAGTGAAATTCGGTGACCGTACCCTCAATGGTGGCTTCTGCGGTTATGTCATACGCACCCGGACTATGATGCGCTGCCGCTGTGGCAGCAACGAAAACAAACGGTAGTGCGCAGCTGATTCGGATCACATCAAAGCTGACTCTCATGACTAAACTCCTGGTGTTACAGCCGTTTCCTGTGTCGCAGCGGTTTCGATGCGGATTCAAACGGCCGGCATAGCTCAAACCTCCGTCTACACTACACCGTCACAAATCTTTGCTGGCATTCGTACAAGTACGTAATCAAAAAGGCGCCCCATTGGGACGCCTTTTTGATTCTCTCTGGCGGGTGCACACTTCACCCATTAGCGGTGGCGATTCACCTCATTGCCCTGCTCACAACAGGCTTTCCCTAATCAACCTTTCTAGTGACGATACTGAGAAACGATGTCGTCGAGCTCGAGCTGCTGGCAGTGGCCACGCTCCGTACCGACCAATCCACGAGCACCGAAACCACCGCCGCCACCGCCGGTCGTCATCAGCATCGGGTTCATCACCCACGGATAAAGCAACACCTCCGGATCCTCGACCGTCACCTCATAGAGTATCTGATCGCCCTGCCGCGTGAATCTCTCGGTAACCTTCATGTCCTCGGAATGAAAGAAGCCGCCGCGTGCAAGCCAGGTCGCCGGCGTAAAGCCAATCGACTCGATGACGAGCGTGTCGCGTTCCCAGTGGCCGACGGAATGACCCGTGTACTTGGTCTGGATGACCTGCCTTTCGCTCACCTCGCTGCCATCGGTTGCAATGACACGGAACTCCGAATAACCGCCGCCGCCATCGCCGCCGCGACCATAGAGCAAGGTGATGTCGTCTTCGGTCTGGAAGATGCGCCCGGGCGCTCCCTGCCGTGGAATCCCCATTGGCTGGCAGGTCATGATCGGGTCGTAGCGGTTGGTCCACATATCGAGATAAATGACCTCATCCCAGTGCTCGGGCCGATAGATCGGGCGATTCGGCCCAAAGCGCGAAGCGGCTTCGAAGGCGTAATCGATCGTCTGATTCCACTGCGTGCTGCAGCCGTCAAGCTGGGTTGGCGCACAGCGACGATTGCCATAGCGCCAGATGAAGAACTTGCTCCCGGCTCTCCAGTTGCCGGTCAGGTCCGGTGTGCCGTCGGCCAGGCGCGGTGTCGGTGCGGTGGAATCGAGCACCGGCACGTCCTGATCAGGCCCGTACATCACCACCGCCTCCGTGGCGGGGCCCACACTCGCTGGCACGGGCACAACAACGTAGACACTGCCGGTTTCCGTCTGGGTCGTGGTCAGATCGCGCAGGACTTCGCCGTTCTTGCTCTCGGTTATGCTGCCAGCCATATAGACTTCGATCAGATGCAGCGGATTGTTGTAGTCGTCGTAGTCACTGTAAGCGAACTCGTAAGTATCGCGTCCGTGCGTGACGACAACGGATTCCGCCATGAAGCGATCGTCGAGCCGGGCAACGGCCGTGGCGCCATCGACGCCCGGAATCGGAAAGGAGATGACCGGTGTGTCACTGTCCCAGGTCACCGACGTGTCGCCGATCGTCGACGTGCCTTCTTCGAGCAGCCCGCCGGGATTGCGCCACACTCTGCGCAGCGGGATTCCAGCACCTGCTATCGCCGCCTTGGCTGCGCCCTGCGGGCTCGCCCAGAGGCGAATCAAACGCTCGTCGAGGGTATCCGGCGCCGGCGTGGCCGTGCCTTCACCTGCCACCAGACCGCCGCCCGGAATGTCTTCATTCCAGGCGAATTCGCCGCTGACGACCTCGATGCTGGAAACCGTCTGACCATTCGGCAGTGTGCACTCGATCTCGGTGCGGGAGCCGGGTTGCTGGTAACTGGTACTGGTTCGGTATCCCGACGTGCCGAGTTCGCCCTCTCTGGGGGCGTCCTCGAACGGCTCGATCGCGCAAGCCTGACCGTTTACCTGGATCGTGCCTTCAGCCCGATATTCGAGTGTGATGACAAGCTCGTGCTCCTCGATACCGCGCAGCATGCCCATGTGCCAGGGCCAGTTGAACAGGACCGACTTAAGGTCTCTGGCGTCCGGCTCTGGCGTATAGGCCTCCTGGCCACCGCCGCCAAACTGAGCGCTTGCCGAGAGCGATACACCGATCGCAAGCGCCGCTGAAGTGGCGATACAAGTCCTAATCATCCCTTTACGCAAGGTCATGATGACTTCCCCCTATTGATATTGTGTAACGCGATTCTTATTCCGGGTCGAACTCGATCGTACGCTGACCAGACAATGTGATCGTCTGAATGAAACCCAGTGCGCTGCCGTTGCGTGCCGGAAAGTAGGCGATGGTGACGACATCACCAGCAACGACCGTGTTGGGGCCACCGCGACCGAACCCGAGGCTCGACAACGTGTTCGCCGAACCCGTCGTCAATGCCCAGTCAGTCGTCGTGCCGTCGTCATTCGGCACTGTGAGCGTCATCACCCCGTGGGGGTTAATGAACTCGACGCTCTTAATGACGCCGGTAATTTCTCCCGAGCCGCGGATGTCGTAAACGGCTGAGAGAGAGTGATGAGCTTGCAGCGAACCGCTGACCATCAGCCAGCCGGCCAAGACGACACATCCCAATACTCGATTCGTCATTTTAGCTCTCCTAAAACGTAGCAACCGGCACCAGATGCCGTCACCTGGCCACCGCGGGAAAGAGAATCAACTGGCGATTGAGCGTACCACCCGGAGGGCCCGGTCTCAATTCCCTGACTGATTCTCAAACGCAAGCCCAATTGCAGGCTTGGCCATGCAGTACTTCAATAATGGTAGGGTAAAAGATCTCATCTGGAACCGGCTCATGCGACTGTCAGCATTCACCATCACGGCATCATTCTGTTTGGCTATCACCGTCTGGCCGCCATTCGCGGCTGCGCAGAACGATCGGGACTTTGTCTTCACGGATGAGGATGGTCACCTGGTCCTGCGCTTTGCCGGCGTCGGACCTGGTGACCTCGATGCAGTCCAGAAAAACGAGATCGTCAACGCCGAGTTTTCCACGATGGTGCACGACCGGATACGAGCCGACCTGAGGTTCGAAGCCGAGCCTGTCGATTCAGAGTGGGCGGCTGCGATGGAGCCGCAACTAGAACGACTGGCAAACCACACAGGGCTCCAATTCTCAGCGATCGACGTTGAATGCCGGTCGGCCTCTTGCCGCCTCGTGCTCGAGCACTCGAACCGGTGGAGCATCCCGGAACATCAGGCACTGATGGCAAGCGTTCAGAACATTCTGGCGGCTTTCATCGAGGCCAATTCGACGGACTTCGGACCGGTCTTCCTGATGACTGCCTATGATCAGGCGTCGTATACGCCTCACATTAAAGCGATCCTGCCAAGGGTGGCAGGACAGAATTAGCCGGTCAGGCTGATTCGCCTGCTTCGGCGCCTCGTCCTCTCCAGGGCCGCTCGTCTTATCAGAACGCGCTGCCCTGCATCTGGCGAAGTATGCGCCGCGCCCACTCCTCCTGAGCACGGTCATACGTACGCCAATTCTCTCGTGTCATACACCGGCGAACGATGTTGTTAGACGCCTGTTGGAGCATTTCCTTGCAAACGACTTGAAGTTCTTCCGGTGATGCAACGAAGTCGACAACGAGTTCGTCCGCCGTTACGACTTCGAGGGCCGGCTCCGATGCGGTGGCGACGGAACTGGCCTCGGGCGCTGCGGAAGAGGATCCGAGATCTGGGGTGGGTGTCGATGCACAACCGACGGCGAGCCCGGTCAGGCCGAGCACGGCAAGCCATTGTCTGCTCATCGTGGTCTTCCTATTACTAGAATGACTCCACAATACGCCCGTTCGACGGGGCCGTCTACGGTCGCCTGGAGCCGGTATTCCTGCTGGGCACCCGATTGGCTTAGTCCGCTCCGGGAAGCCATGTTAATCTTCGACCTGGGGGGAGATTATGGGGCGTCACAAACAAGAAACTCGACTAACGCTTCGCCTGGTACTTGCAGCGACCGGAATGGCCGTTGGCACCCAGGTTGCGACGACGTCGAATGCCCAGCCGGCGACGAGCGTGGTCGTAGATGTCGGCGCCTGCGTCGATCTCGAGTCGGGCCAGGAGCGCCTTCAATGCTTCGAGGACCGCGTTGCGGAATTGGAGCGCGGTGCGAACGAACCCGTCACCGGGGTCATTAGCCGCCCGCCGGCTGAGCCCGCGGCGGTGGCGACTGAGCCCGAGCGAGCGCCAGAGATCGTCGTCACGGAGCTAGACCCCGTGGCCGCGACGCCGACGGAGTCTCGCCAAACAGACGAGCCCGAATTGAGCCGCTCCAGCCGACGCGAAGCCCGGCGATCCGAGCGGCGGCAGCGCGATCGGGCGGAGGCTGCGGCTGCGGCTGCGGTCGCCAACGGAGAGCCGAACGCAAACGAATCAGCCGGTGAGATCGTCGCGACGATAACGGCCTTGCGAGAAGTGGAGCCGAACGAGTATCTGATTACGCTCGACAACGGTCAGGTGTGGCGACAAAACCAGCCGAAGCGATATTTTCTCCTCACCGGCGTTGAGGTTGAGCTGCAATCGACACGCTGGGGACCCTCCTACCGGCTCCGTGACCCGAACGTAGGCAGTTACATCTCGGTCGAACGCGTTCGGTAGCGCGGCCAGCCTGCTGCACAACACGGATCGCCTGACGGCGATGCTACCGGGAGAGAGCAAGCGATGGCGAATATACCAGCAGAGCCGCGTCGGCATGTGGCCATTGAAAAGATCTACCTCAAGGATCTCTCGTTCGTGTCACCGAAGACGCCGGACGTCTTCAGCACCGACGTGAATGTTGAGAACCTGCTGAATATCCAGTCAACAAATGCCGAAATCAACCCGGAGCACGTCGAGGTCACACTGACTGTCGCCGTCAAGGCTGTTGCCGGGCAGGACACGATCTTTCGGGTCGACGTCGTCCAGGCGGGCGTGTTCAGAATTACGGGCTACACACCTGAGGAGCGCGTCGAAATCGTCGGGCGCTTCTGCCCGGAAACGCTGTTTCCGTTCGCCAGAAAGGCAATCGACGACGCCGCAAGAAAAGGTGGGTTTCCCCATGTCCTGCTGCGACCCCTCGATTTTGATGCACTGTTCGATCAGAACATGCGCGAGCGCACCGAGTCGACCGCGACCGTCTAGAGCACCGCTTGCACATGCAGCAGCAGCAACAAGCCGAGCACCGTCCCGTGCCACGCAGAGCGACCCGGCTCCTCTCGCGTCTTGCCCCAACCGCCATCTGCATTCTGGGTCCCGAGAACGCTGTTGATGAACGCAGCATCGACGCGCGCACCCTGCCCGGCCAGGCATAAGAATGCGGCTGCCTCAAGCTTCAGGTCCGTGACCGAACTCGTTTCCTCATTGACGATCGCCGTATTGGCGGCGAAGAGTTCATCGACAAAGCCCGCTGGCGCCGCAAAGCGACCGCCGTATTCCTGAACCCAGATCCAGGCGAGCAAGGCGTGGGTGCAATAGTAGCCACCGCTTCTGACCGCCTTGCCGAGCACCTCGGGGAACGACCGGGGCAACTCCAGCCGGTCGCAATACAGGGCCGCGACGATGATTTCATCCGACAAAAGCGTGATGCTGTCGAGGTCATCCTGCCGAAGTGCATTCGATCGGTCGGCGATTCGCCGCAACACCCGCAGCTTCGGCGCTTCTTCCGGCTTGTCAGCGAGTAACTGATCGAAATACTTCAGGGAATCAGCGAACTGCGCAATCCCGAAGTGCCGGTG
>Ga0255049_10000958_pt1 | contig 16660 bp, 13 predicted proteins | sample JV7_2_3_MG_FD_183615 | JGI IMG/M metagenome (GOLD analysis project Ga0255049, IMG submission 183615) | Seawater microbial communities from Jervis Inlet, British Columbia, Canada - JV7_2_3 | ecosystem: Environmental > Aquatic > Marine > Inlet | place: Canada: British Columbia | collected 2016-10-06
GCTGCCGCGGCTTTTTTGCCCTGGTCACAAGAGGTATTGGCCCTCTTGGCCTTTTGCCGCCTGCAATATATTTCCTGAAATATACAAAATATCGCATAAAATACCTTGACAAATATGCGAAATAACGCATAATTGTTTCGTGACGCAGGAACTCAAAAGTGTGAATTGGGCAGGGCGGTCCTACGAGGACTTCACCAGTTTCCCGAAAACTGTCTTGAGAGAATTTGGTTATGACCTGTATTTATTGCAGATAGGTCAAGAGCCAAGAGATTCCAGCCCCATGCGCACAGTTGGCGCGTCAGTCAGAGAAATACGAGTAAAGGACAGCAAAAACCAGTACCGAGTGATATATGTAGTAAAAAAGGCAGATGGCGTCTGGGTGCTTCATGCTTTCCAAAAGAAAACCCGGATTACACCGAAGGAAGTAATTGACTTAGCAAAAACCCGATTCAAGCAAATATAAGAAAAACCAAGCAAAGGAGTGAGCACTATGACTAAAAAGGAGAGAAATGAGAAAGAACCTCGCATCGGACACGTTACGAAGGGCAATGTATTCAAAGATATCGGATTTACCGATACTGAAGCTGCAATTCTCGCCATGCGCGTAGATATTGCGGTAGAGCTTGAGAAGTTCATCAAGCGCAAGAAAATGACACAGGCCCAGGCTGCTGCGTACTTTGGTGTGACGCAGCCAAGAATCAGCAACATTCTTAAGAAAAACCTCGATGGGTTCACTATCGACTTTCTTGTAAGAATGATCGGGAAGGCCGGGAAGAATCCGCGTGTTACTTTCCGTAATAGTCGGGCAGCGGCGTAACCGCCTTGGCTGTTGGTTGGCTTTATTATGCATGGCGGAAGTTGGGTAAAAAGATGGCCAGGAAGGCCGGAGGCCGTAATGAGCGGACCTCAAAAACTGTGGCGAGTAAGGCGGCGAAGATTCTTCGCAACCCAAAGTCAACCAAAGTTCAGAAAAGCGTAGCTTGGGGACGCCATTACATTTATAACCCGTCTCGTGCGGGTCATTTGTTTATGGCATCTGCAGAATCGCTGCATCATGCCCGCCTATTCGCATGATCTTCTGAGAAGTTAACCCTAACTATTTATTTATAAATGAATTAATATCAGCGGCTGTTGGGTTTTCCGGGGTGAAAGCGCAGGCGTGCGGTGCTGGCCGTCACTACCTGGGCGGATCGACGTGACAGAGTTGCTGGGTACTTCAATGATCTGGTACGGCGTGTGCGCGTTCGTGTATGCGTTGCTGGGCGCCGGGGTGTTGGTGCGTGGCGGTGCATTGTTGCGGCGGAACATGGTTGCCGTCGCCGTCGCCGGGTTTGCATGGTCCGTGTACTTTTCCGTCACAGCCGGAACGACCAATACAACCACCAGCGGCGTCGGTTATCGTCTCGATTCGGCGGCCTTTCTTGTCGAAGCTTTATTTTTACTGGCGTGGTTTGTGCTGCTCTATCGCTTGTTGCGCGGCCCTTATCGCCAGTCGATGCCCGAAACCGTCCGACGCGGCCTGTACCTGTTCTGGGGCCTGGTATTCCTGTCCGGTTGCGTCGTGACCTGGTTTGTTTTCGTCGGTGACGGCGGTCAGCGGGCGGTGAGTTATTACCATGTCATCGGATTCAGCATCGCATTGATGTGCTTCGGTCTTGCGGCTCAGCTGAATCGCGATGCGCCGGTTGAAAATACATTAACACTGCGTTCGATCGTTGCGGCCGGAGGTATGATCGCCGGTGCGCAGGCGCTGCTGCTCGGTGTGGCGACGTTGGCCGGATCGGCGCCGGTCTCCATTCTCGGTGTACGTATCGTCGCGGTCGGGGGTGCCGGCCTGCTGCTTTTGTATGCCGTAAGAAGGCGGCCGCAATGGTCACTGGAAATTTTTGTTTCGCCACGGGCCCGAACGTATCTGCCCCGCCTGCTGCCGATGCTCGCCGTGCTGGTGGCGATACTCGTGCTGACGCCGCTGACCCGTTCCATGTCGCCGGAGAATGCGCAACCGCTGGCGGGACTGTTGCTCACATTCTCGGGGCTGCCGATCGCCGTGCTGATATTTTCGGAGAATCTGAGCGCGCGTCTGCGCGTCTTCGTCAGCAAGCACTTCCTGCCGTTCCGGTTTGATTATCGCGAAGAATGGCTGCGGCTCATCGAAACGCTGTCGGCGCCGGAGCAGCGCATGCCGTTGCCGGAGCGCTCGATCAAGGCGGTCGCACAAATCGTCGGCGCGCCGGCCGGTCTACTGTGGTGGCGCGACAACGATCAGCAGCCGTATCGCTGCACGGCGAACTGGAATACGCGGATGTGGCCGGATATAGAAGTGCAGCGCGATGAACCGGCGCTGCGCTTCATGTGTGAGCGGCAATGGATCCTGGATACGGCGGAACTCGATCGCGATCCCGAATTGTATGACGGGTTGAGCAGGCCGGGGTGGACGGAGCAACTCCCCGAGGGTCTGCTCGTCGTTCCGCTGATCAGCAATGAAGAATTGCTCGGCTTCATCGTTTTATTTCATTCCAGCTCCGCTTTTCGCCTGGCGTTCGAGGAGATCGACCTGCTCAGAACCGCGGGTCGCCAGGTCGCGGCGCATCTCGCTCAGTACGAGGGAGACAAGCAGCTGGCCGAGGCGCAGCAGTTCGAGGCGTTCAATCGCCTGACGGCCTTTGTCATGCACGACCTGAAGAACCTGATCGCCCAGCAGTCGCTGATGGTCAAGAACGCGGCGAAACACAAGGATAATCCCGCTTTCTTTGAGGATGCGATGGCGACGATCGAAAACTCGGTCGCGCGCATGAACAAACTGCTGCGGCAGTTACAGAGCGGCGATACGACGGGGCCGACCGAACGGGTCGTGCTCAGTGATGCGTTGCTGGAGGCAATTCAGCGCACCGAAACTCTCCAGCCGGAACCGAAGTTCGTCGATGACGGTGAAGGGCTCGCGGCCAGTATCGATCGGGAGCGCTTTACGGCCATTGTTGTGCACCTGATACGCAATGCCCAGGAGGCGACTTCGGCGCAGGGCAACGTCACGATCCGGCTCGCAAAAGACAGGGATGTCGCGATCCTGCGCATAGAAGACGATGGCTGCGGCATGCCTGCGGATTTTATTCGCAATCGCCTGTTCCGGCCTTTCGACAGCACGAAGGGCAGCAAGGGCATGGGCATCGGCGCTTACCAGGCACGCACTTTCGTCGTCGCTTCCGGCGGAAGTCTCGAGGTCGAATCCGAACCGGAGCGAGGCACCGTTGTCGTGATCCGCTTGCCGATTGAGAAATAGGTCGATGTTATGATTTGCCGGTCGGGTAACATCGCCGCAAGGCGGCTAAAGTGGCCCGATACACGAGCCGGTTAGGGATGTAAGTGTGACCGAACAGCCGAAAAGATTGCTCATTGTCGAAGACGACCCGGGTCTGCAGAGTCAGCTGCGCTGGTGCTTCGAAGATTATGAAGTTCTCGTCGCCGAGGATCGTGAGTCGGCGCTTGCGCAACTGCGGCGTTATGAGCCGCCGGTCGTGTTGCAGGATCTCGGGCTGCCGCCGGACCCGGAGGGGGTCAGCGAGGGGCTCGCTACCCTCGAGGAGACACTGGCACTGGCACCGGCGACCAAAGTGATTGTCGTGACCGGGCACGGTGACCAGGAAAATGCCGTTAAGTCCGTCGGGCTCGGTGCTTATGACTTCTATCAGAAACCGGTCGAGACCGAGGCATTGCAACTGATCGTCAACCGGGCCTATCAGATTTTCGAACTCGAACAGGAAAACCAGAGGTTGCTGCGCAACCAGGGAGAATCGCCGCTGGATGGTATCGTCGCGGCCAGCGAGAAAATGCTCGAGGTGTGTCGGGTCATAGAAAAAGTCGCACCGACCAATGCGACTTCTTTGTTGTTGGGCGAGAGCGGGACCGGCAAGGAATTGCTGGCACGGGCACTGCATTCGCTGAGTCCTCGAGTCAATAAGCGTTTCGTCGCGATTAACTGTGCGGCCATCCCGGAAAACCTGCTCGAGAGCGAATTGTTCGGTTACGAGCGCGGCGCGTTCACCGGCGCCGTCAAGCAGACCAAGGGCAAGTTCGAGCTGGCCGACGGCGGCACGCTGTTCCTGGATGAGATCGGTGACATGCCGATGGCCTTGCAGGCGAAGTTGCTGCGTTTTCTCCAGGAGCGGGTGATCGAGCGAGTCGGCGGCCGTGAGGAAATACCGGTCGATGTGCGTATCGTTTGCGCGACGAATCGCGACCCGAAAGTCGCCATCGATGAGGGCCGGTTTCGTGAGGATTTGTACTATCGTGTCAGCGAGATCACGATCAATATCCCGCCGTTGCGCGAGCGCGAAGGCTGTCGGCTGATTCTCGCGCGCACGTTACTCGAGCACGAGGCGGAGAAACAGGGGCGACCGATCAAGGGATTCAGCCAGGATGCCCAGAGCGCGATCCAGAACCACGCATGGCCCGGCAATGTCCGGGAAATGGAAAACAAGATCATGGGTGCGGTGATTATGGCCGAGGGCAAGCAGGTCACGGCCGCTGACCTCGGCCTGTCCGACGTTGATACCGAGGGTCCGGATCTGAATCTTCGCGAGGTGCGCAGGCGTTCGGAGAGCAGGGCAATCAGGCGTGCGTTGGTTTATTCGGCCGGCAATATTTCCCGTGCGGCCAAGATGCTCGGGATTACCCGCCCGACGCTGTACGACCTGCTGGAAAAGTACGATATTCAAGCGCAACGCTGACCTCATATTAAATAGGGGTTTTTGACCGCAATTTCGGGTCTTTCCCCGAGCGAATTTTTCCGTCGTTGACCCTTCTGAAACGCCGCTCCCACAGATCAATGCAGGCTGACAGGGCTCTGGGTCGCGGCTGAAGGTTTCACCCAAGGGCACTTCGCCGAAGGGTCAACGACGGAAAAATTCGGGACAACTCCGTGGTACGCGTGCCCGCTAAAACTCATCGTTCCACTAGAGCGTCCAAGGCCTTTTGCGCCGGGTACCCCTCTGAAACGCCGCTCCCACAGATAGCCAAAGGCTGACAGGTTCTCTGGGTCGCGGCTGAAGGTTTCCGAGGGGTACCCGGCGCAAAAGGCTGTTCAGGGAAAGACCCGAAATCGCGGTCAAAAGCAGAACAGGAAAATGACCAAGCTGAAAGAGCTTAAATTTTTTAGAAGTCTTCAGCCCGCCGGATGTTGCGCGAGATGTTGTTCCCATTTCAGCGAACTTTCCGCGATGACATCGAGATCGTCGTAACGCGGTGCCCAGTTCAGTTTTGTCTTGATGCGCTCGCACTCGGCGATCAGCATATCCGGATCTCCGGCGCGTCGGGGCGCTTCGACGGTTTTCAAAGGCGCGCCGTTTGCTTTCTCGACCGCGGACACGACCTCGCGGACACTGAAACCGTGTCCATAGCCGCAGTTCATGACATCCGATTCACCGCCGTTGCGCAAATATGACAGCGCGTCGAGATGGGCCCGGGCAAGATCCTCGACATGGATGTAGTCGCGTACCCCGGTGCCGTCCGGTGTGTCGTAATCGGTGCCGAAGATCTGCACCTGTTCCCTTTTGCCGACGGCCACTTCACAGGCGACCTTGGTCAGCAGCGTGGCGTGTTTCGTCGACTGACCGATGCGACATTCGGGATCGCTGCCCGCGACGTTAAAATAGCGCAGGGCGACATAGGTCAGATCGTTGACCGCTGCGACGTCCCTGAGCATCCATTCGGTCATCAGTTTCGACAATCCGTAGGGATTGATCGGCGCGGTCGGAGATTCCTCACGGCACAGGCCGGTCGAATGAATGCCGTATACGGCCGCCGTCGAAGAAAAAATAAAATGTTTGATGTCGGCTTCCAGCGCGCATTCGAGGAGGTTGCGACTCGAACATGTATTGTTGCCGTAGTATTTCAGGGGCAATTCGACCGATTCGGGCACGATCGTATGTGCCGCAAAATGCATGATCGACCTGACGTTGTAATCGTCGATGATTTTGCGCACCAGGTCGCGATCACCGGTCTTGCCGACAACCAGGTCGCCGGTCAGTACGGCGGATTTGAATCCGGTGCTCAGGTCGTCGAGGACGACGACATTCTCGCCGGCTTCGCCCAGTTGCCTGACGACGTGACTGCCGATATAACCGGCGCCTCCGGTAACGAGTATGCTGTGATCTGTCATGTAGGATAGAGTTCCAGGTGACCGTGATTCAGGAGTTCAGGGATAGCAAACCAAGGATAAAGAAAAAAAATGGTTTCGTCTCGTGCCAGAGACTGCGTTATGTCGGGCCATCTGTCGTCGCACACCCTCGAAATACGTATCTGAATCTTGACGAAACGGAATGCCGGCGCGAGACTGCCGGTAAGCCGGCATGCATTTTTACGTGTCGGTCTTTTCGCAATAACATGGATCGCCAGCATGACTCAATTGATCGGTGCACAAGAGCCCGCACCCGTAGAGGTCGTGAATACGGACCCGGCATATCCGGTCTTGCTGGTTTGTGATCATGCGTCCAATCGTATTCCCGCCAGCCTGAACGGGTTGGGGGTGTTGCCGGCCGATCTGGATACTCATTTTGCCCTCGATATCGGCGCCGCCGATGTCGTGCGTCACCTGAGTCGCCGGCTTGCACTGCCGGCCGTGTTGACCACTTATTCGCGTCTCGTCGTCGACTGCAATCGTGCGTTAACGGATCCCACGGCTTTTCCAGTCTGTCTTGAGCACATCATGGTGCCGGGTAACCAGGCACTGGATCATGATGGCCGCAAACGTCGTGCCGATGCATTGTTCTGGCCGTATCATCATGAAATTCGCGAACGCCTGACCGGTCTAGAGGCGCTGGCGCCTGCGCCGGCACCTGCGCCGGCACTGATTGCGGTGCACAGTTTTACCCCCGATTTCGACGGTTTCAAGCGACCGTGGCACATCGGTGTGTTATGGGACAAGGATCCGCGCATCCCGGTGCCATTGATCGATGCGCTGAGCCTGATCGACGGGGTCGTCGTCGGTGACAACGACCCGTATTCGGGCAAGCACCCGCATGACTTCACGCTCGATCATCATGCCGAAGCCGAAGGCCTGGCGCACGTGTCGGTGGAGATTCGCCAGGACCTGATCGATACGCCGGACGGCGTCGCCCATTGGGGCGACCTGTTATCGGAGGCGCTGGTGCCGATCCTGTCCGGACCCGGATTATACGAACGCTGGACCATCTGACCCCTATTCACGACCCATATCGGAGTTTTTCCATGACAGCCCCGCGGGAACCTGAGTTTACGATCGGTATCGAAGAAGAGTATCTGCTCGTCGATAGTCAGACAATGGAACTGGTCAGCGACCCGCCGTCGTCGATCATGGCCGAGTGTCAGCGGCTCACGCCGAGGCAGGTTTCCCCGGAATTGCTGCGTTCGCAGATCGAGGTCGGCACGAAGGTCTGTGCGTCGATCGGTGATGCACGTGAGGACCTGGCGCGGTTGCGGGGTATCGTCATCGATGCGGCCCGTCATGAGGGCCTGAGCCCGATTGCCGCCTCGACACATCCGTTCGGTCACTGGACGGAACAGAAGAGTTCGGCCGTGGAACGTTATCGAGACCTGACGGCTGAGATGCAGGCCGCGGCGCGTCGGCTCCTGATTTGCGGGATGCATGTGCACGTCGGTATCGATGACGACGAGCTGCGCATCGATCTGATGAACCAGATGCGTTATTTCGTTCCGCACCTGCTGGCGATGAGCACGTCTTCACCGTTCTGGGAAAACCTGAATACCGGGTTACGCTGTTATCGCCTGACGATCTTCGATGCTTTGCCCAGAACCGGTCTGCCGCAAAATTTTGACAGCCATGCGGAATATCAGCGACATGTTGATATTCTCGTGAATGCCGGGCTGCTCGAGGATGCAACGAAAATCTGGTGGGATATACGTCCGAGCGCCCGTTACCCGACCCTGGAGACGCGCATCTTCGATGTCTGTACGACGCTCGAGGATGCCGTCGCGCTGGCAGCACTGACCATGTGCCTGCTGCGCATGTTGTACCGCTTGCGGGTCAAAAATCAGCGCTGGCGGATCTATAACTCCATGCTGTTATACGAGAATCGCTGGCGGGCGATGCGCTACGGCACGGACGAATCGCTGCTCGACCTGGCGCGTGGCCAGCTCGTGCCGTTCGGCGAACTGATCGAGGAAATGCTGATGCTGACGGAGCAGGATGCCGTGGCTTTAGATTGTCAGGCCGAGGTCGCGCACGTACGTGAAATCATTGCACGCGGGACCAGTGCGCACCGGCAGGTCGGTGTCTACGAGCAAGCCGTGGCCGGCGGCGCTGAGCATGAGGAAGCCCTGCGCGCCGTCGTAAAATTTCTGATTGACGAAACGGCCGCCGGCGCGCAGCAAGGCAGGGGTGACGGCGGCGATGAATGAGCGTCGTCGTGAGCAACCGTTCAACCGTATTTCGGTTGCGCCGATGATGGACTGGACCGACCGGCATTGCCGGTACTTTTTTCGGCTGTTGAGTCCGGATACCCGCCTGTATACGGAAATGGTTGTCGACCATGCGCTTATACATGGAGATCCCGAGCGACTGTTAGCCCATGACCCATCCGACAGCCCGGTTGCCCTGCAGCTCGGCGGTAGTGACCCGGATACGCTGGCCGCGGCGGTGCGAATTGCAGACGGGTTCGGCTATGACGAGATCAACCTGAATATCGGCTGCCCGAGTGACCGCGTACAATCCGGCCGATTCGGCGCGTGCCTGATGGCCGAGCCGGGGCTGGTCGCCGATTGTGTGGCGGCGATGATCGCGGTCTCGAAGGTGCCGGTCACGGTAAAGACACGTATCGGAATCGATGACCGGGATGACTATGAGTTCCTGACCTCGTTTGTAGAAGCCGTCTCGGCGGCCGGGTGCGGCTCGTTCGTCATTCATGCGCGCAAGGCCATCCTTGCGGGCCTGAGTCCGAAGGAGAATCGAAGTATTCCGCCCCTGAAGTATGAAAGGGTCTACCGCCTCAAGCGTGATTTCCCTGCTCTGACGATCGTCATAAACGGCGGTATTGCCGGCGTGGACGAAGTGCGGCGCCATCTCGGGCATGTTGACGGCGTTATGATCGGTCGCAAAGCCTATGCGGAGCCTTATCTGCTCGCCGAATTACAGGCGCAGATACTGACGCCTGCGTCCGATGCAGGCTGGCGACTCCCGGATCGTCATGACATCGTCAGGCAGATGGCCGTTTATGCGGAAGGTCAATTGACCGGCGGGGTACGGCTGCATCATATTGCCCGGCATATGCTGGGGTTGTTTGCCGGCCGGCCGGCTGCCAGGCGATGGCGTCGATATCTCAGCGAACAAGGTCAGCGGCCTGCTGCGGGACCGGAAGTTCTGCTCGATTCATTGCGTGTTTTTGATGTTGCGGCTTGAATGCATCGGCCGTCTTGAGCGACACTGCACGTTCTTCGGCAATGATCGGTAATCGACAGGCCTCGGATCAAACGAAATGAAGGATTTAAGCATCACATGGCGGTAAGAAAACAGGATATTCCAAACGTGGCCAGGCAACGATCGCTGACGATGGCCGAACTGGCCGATCGCCATGAACTCTATGAAGAGTCAGTGCAGTGCGTCGAAGAAGAATGCCAGTTTATTAGCAAGACGTTTAAGAGCATCCGCGGAAGAACAGCGTTGAGTTTTCGCGAAGATTTCTGTGGCACGGCCAGTGCGGCCTGTCACTGGGCGCAGCAGAGTCCGGTGCATACGTCGATCGGTGTCGACCTCGATCCGGAAGTGCTGGCCTGGGGACGCGAGAATCGTGTCGGCCGACTCGATGATGAACAAAAAAGTCGTGTCACCCTGATTGAATCGAATGTGCTGGATGTCAGTATCGATCCGGTCGACGTCGTCGGCGCATTCAACTTCAGTTACTTCATCTTCCAGCAGCGCGAGCTGATGAAGCAGTATTTCCGATCGATCTACGATTCGCTCAAACCCGACGGGATCTTCTTTCTGGACGCCTTCGGCGGCTACGAGGCCTTCGAGGAGATGAAGGAAAAGACAAAATACGACAAATTTACCTATGTCTGGGATCAGAAGCGCTACAGCCCGATTACGGGTGAAATGGAGTGTCATATTCATTTCAAATTTCCGGACGGATCGAAGTTGAAACGCGCATTTTCGTATACCTGGCGCTTGTGGACCCTGCCCGAAATCCTCGAAATGTTGTCCGCAACCGGTTTCAAGAATCCGACCGTGTACTGGGAGGGAACCGATGAAGACGGCGAGGGTAACGGGGAGTTTACGCCGGATGAGCACGGCGAAGCCGATGCCGGCTGGATTGCGTACCTGGTCGCAGAAAAATAGGCTGTATTGTCATGCGCTTGGCCATGCACTTGGCAATGCGCTGCAGCGTGCGGGTTAATTGGCTTATAATCGCTGTGCCGTTCAGATTATGTAACATTACCCATGGCTTCTAACGTAGACAGCGTAAAAGAAGAAACCAACGTCACGATATTGTTCGCGGATGTCGTCGGCAGCACCCATTTGTATGAAGAGCTCGGCGACGATGCCGCGCGTGAGACCGTACAGAAGTGTGTCGAGATCATGAAAGAGGCCACCGAGCAGTACGGTGGTGACGTGATCAAGACGATGGGCGATGAGGTCATGTCGACGTTCCCTTCGGCGGACGATGCGATGAATGCCGCGAGTCAGATGCAAAAACGCATCACGAATAACGATTCGCTCACGGGGAAAAGCGCGCATGTGTCGATCCGTATCGGCAGTCATTACGGCCCGGTCGTTGTCGAAGACCGGGATATTTTCGGCGCCGCCGTGCACACGGCCAACCGCATGACTTCCCAGGCGAAAGCCGGTCAGATCATTACGACGGCGGTGACCGTCGAGCAACTCAGCGGCGAGTGGCGCGCGCTCGTGCGACAGATCGATATCGCGGTCGTGCGGGGGCAGACCGATGAGGTTGCCGTTTTCGAGGTGCTCTGGCAGCCCGAAGAGGCGACGAGCATGTTGCCGGCGATCAAGATGAAACCGTCATCCGAACAGGTTAAGCGCAAGTTGACGCTTCGTTTTGGCGGCAATGATGTCGTTGTGGGCGAAGGCGGTTCGGCCAGTGTGACGCTGGGCCGGGCAGATGAGAATGATGTCGTGGTCAAGGGCAAGCTGATCTCCCGGATTCACGCCCGGATCGAGTGTTCCAAGAATCATTTCACGCTGATCGACGAGAGCACGAACGGCACCTTTGTTCAGCGGGAGGACGGAGAGGAATTCTATGTGCGCCGCGATAATTATGAATTGTCCGGCAGCGGCACAATCGGCCTGGGCAAGGCCGCCGCGAAGGGTTCGTCGCTCGCGGTCGAATACGAAATCGTATGAATTATTCCTGACGACGGTTGTCGTCGTCGCATGATGCGAAATAAAAAAAAGGCGGCCATTAAGGCCGCCTTTTTTAGTCATAGGTTGCGTAAACTCAACCGAGAGATTCCAGGATTTTGCGATGTTCTTCGCTGAGTTTGCTGGGGATCCGGTCCCCGTATTCCTGAAGGTACTCGCCGATTGCTTTCATTTCATCGCGCCAGCTTGCCGTGTCGACATGCAGTAAGGTTTCCATGTCGCTTGCCTGCATGTCCAGGCCGGTCGTATCGATGTCTTCGACATGCGGCAGGTAACCGATCGGTGTCTCGACCGCATCGGTACGATTTTCGCAACGATCGATGATCCAGCGCAGGACGCGCAGGTTGTCGCCGAATCCGGGCCACAGGAAACGACCGTCGTCGTCACGGCGGAACCAGTTAACGTGAAACATTTTCGGCAGATTGTTCGAGCGCTCGTCGAACTGCAGCCAGTGCCCCCAGTAGTCGCCGAAGTTGTAGCCGCAGAAAGGCTTCATGGCCATCGGGTCGCGCCGCACGACGCCGACCTGTCCGGTTGCGGCGGCAGTCGTTTCGGATGCGACCCCGGCGCCGATCAGGACGCCGTGATTCCAGTCCCTGGCCTGATAGACCAGGGGAGCGAGGGTACGGCGACGGCCGCCGAAAATGATCGCACTGATGGGTACGCCGGCCGGGTCGTCGGCGAGCGGTGAGTATGCCGGGTTCTTGCGGGCCGAAACCGTAAACCGTGAGTTTGGATGTGCGGCCGGACCGTTTTCGCCTGTATACGGATTGCCCTTCCAGTCGATGGTCGGTTCGCCGGTGGTTTTCTCCTCCCACCACGGCTCATTCGACGCCGTGACCGCGACGTTGGTAAAGATCGTATCGCTCTTGATCGTTTCGTAAGCGTTGGGGTTGGTTTTCTCGTTCGTGCCCGGCACTACGCCGAAATAACCCGCTTCGGGATTGATCGCACGCAATTGGCCGTTTTCGTCAAGATGCATCCATGCGATATCGTCGCCGATCGTGCGTACCTTCCAGCCCGCATGAGACTCGGGCGGGATCAGCATGGCCAGATTGGTCTTGCCGCAGGCCGACGGGAATGCGGCCGCCAGGTAATGTTTTTCGCCCTCGGGGTTTTCGATTTCGACAATCAGCATATGTTCGGCGAGCCAGCCTTCCGTGCGTGCCTGCGAACTGGCAATGCGCAGTGCGTGGCACTTTTTGCCGAGCAGGGCGTTGCCGCCATAGCCCGAACCGAAGCTCTGGATCATCAGTTCTTCCGGAAAATGCATGATGAATCGTCTGTCCGGATCGAGTTCGCCGATAGAATGCAGACCACGAACGAATTTATTTTCCCGCTCGATGCGTTCGAGCGCCTGTTGACCCATCCGGGTCATGAGCTTCATGTTGGCGACGACGTACGGGCTGTCGGTGATTTCCACGCCGCAGCGCGCATACTTTGAGTCGATCGGGCCCATGCAATAGGGGATGACATACAACGTGCGGCCCTGCATGCAGCCGGCAAACAATTCATCCATTTTCGCGTGGGCGTCTTGCGGTGGCATCCAGTGATTGTTCGGTCCGGTATCTTCCTGTTCCGGGGTGCAGATGAATGTCAGGTGTTCTACTCGCGCCACATCGCTCGGATCAGAGCGATGCAGGTAGCAATTCTCGTAACTGTCATCCAGCCTGATCAGGTCTCCGTTATCGAGCATCTGGTCGATCAGGCTCTGGTATTCCTCGTCGCTGCCGTTACACCATTGGATTGCATCGGGCTTCGTCAGTGCGGCGACCTCGTCAACCCATTTTTGCAGTGATTCGTTACTTGTCGTCATTCCGTTCCTCGGTCTTTTTACCGTTTCATATGGTTTGAATCGTGGTGAGACGCCCGTTGTTTTCCGTAAATTTTTCGGGGCCCCGATGCAGGGAAAGCGTATTATACAGATGCGTCGGCGGTGGTCAGCCCTTAATAGGTATTGTTGACGGGGCCGCTGCGACATTCCGGGATCTGATGACAGCATGGCGATGAGCGATTTGGCTGCGGGCATGCCCAAGGCTGACAATTCTGGAATACGTGTATAAGCTTTAGATTATTAACAGATATCTATATTTAAGTGTTGACGAATGCCGACTCTAACCTGGCCGCCCTGTTCGGCGTTCAGGGCCCGCTCGCCGATTGCCTGACGGGTTTTCGACCCCGGCCCGAGCAACTGGCCATGGCGCAGGATGTGGCGGCGGCACTGACCGAGGGTCACCATCTTGTTATCGAGGCCGGCACCGGTACCGGCAAAACGCTGGCCTATCTGTTGCCGGCCCTCGATTCGGGGATGCGCGTCATCATCTCGACCGGCACAAAAACCCTTCAGGATCAGCTGTTTCATCGCGACCTGCCGATGATCGGCAAGGCTATCGGGCGCCCCGTAGACGCGCAGTTGCTGAAGGGAAGAGCGAATTATCTGTGTGTGTACCGGTTGCAGCAGCTTGCCGATTCACCCGATGAGGTTCCCTCGTCGGGTAGCGCGGCCGATGTCCGGTCGCTGCGGCAATGGGCGGAACGGACCGTAACCGGGGACATTGCCGAGTTGACCGAACTGGCAGAGGATTCACCGCTGTGGCCGCGGGTCACATCGACCGTCGACAATTGCCTCGGTTCGCGCTGCCCGGTTTTTGACGACTGCCATGTCGTGGCTGCCCGTCATGCAGCTCGTGAGGCGGAAATGGTTGTCGTCAATCATCATCTGCTGATGGCGGACCTGGCCATGAAAGAAGAGGGTTTCGGACAGCTTCTGCCGGGCGCCGATGCGATCATTGTTGACGAGGCACATCATTTTCCCGATGTTGCGCAGAGTTTTTTCACGATCGGTCTTGGCAGCGGACAGTTGCTCGACCTGGCAGCCGATACGCGCGCGGAGGCGGTGCGAGCGAGCGTTTTCGATGATTCGCTGCAACGCTCGGTCGATGAGCTGCGCAAGGCTGCCGCGGATGCGCGCCTGGCGCTCAAGGACGGTTCTTCGAACGTACCGTGGGATGAAGCCGGCGCAACGTTCAGCGCCGCTTTTGACACGCTCGGCAGTTCACTGGATGGGCTGGTCGAGGCGCTGACCGTTTTCGATGATGCGCGTCCCGGTCTGCAGCGTTGCCGGCAGCGGGCCGTGGCGATGTTTGCAGCTTACGAAGCGATCGCCGGTTCCCATGATGATCAGGCGTTGCGCTGGATCCGTTTGGCCCGGCGTACGTTTACGGCAAATGCCACGCCGCTGGAAACCGCCGAAGAGTTGCGTGCCTTGCTCGAATCGTGTCCTTCAGCATGGATTTTCACGTCGGCAACGCTGGCCGTCCGGGATGATTTCAAGCATTTCGTCAGTCGGCTCGGACTGGTGGATGTCAGGACGCGGCAAATCCCGAGCCCGTTTGCATTTGCGGAGATTGCCCGCCTGTATCTTCCCCATGGTAATCGGGAGGGTAGTCGGGGGGGTAATCAGGAGGGAGAGCCGCAGGGTATGCCGCAGCCGAATGACCCGAAATTTACGGATCGTGTCGTGGCCGAGATGCGTGATGCAGCAATTGCCAGCGACGGCCGGGCATTCCTGTTGTTCACGAGCCACAGGGCATTGCGCCGGGCGGCCGAACTTTTGCGCGATGATCCCGCGTTCGGTTATCCGTTACTGGTTCAGGGAACGGAACCGCGCTCCAGGCTCCTGGAGCAATTCGCGCAGCAGCCAAATTCGGTGTTGCTCGGCACGGCAACGTTCTGGGAGGGTATTGATATTCGTGGCCACGACCTCGTGCTCGTTGCCATCGACAAACTGCCTTTCGCTTCGCCGGGCGATCCGTTGCTTGCTGCGCGTCTCGAAGCCATTCGCAGCCAGGGCGGAAATCCATTCCGTGATTATCAGTTGCCGCAGGCCGTGCTGAGTCTGAAACAGGGCGTCGGCCGTTTGATCCGTGATTATGACGACTTTGGCGTGGTCATGATCTGCGACCCTCGACTGACACAGAAAAGTTATGGGCGCGTGTTTCTTGCCAGTCTTCCGCCGATGCCGGTGGTGCGGGATCTCGATTCGGTACGCGCCTTCTACGCGGAGCATGGCGGCGTAAAGCCATGACGGGTTCAGCCGGCCATACGCCATTTGATCCGGCGTCGTTTGCGTGCCTCGCCGTCGAGTCGGCAACCGGGGTCGGCAGCATCGCGGCCTGTGTCGGTGACAGGACCGCGTTACGCGAGTATGCCGGCCATCCGATGCAATCGCGTGATATTTATGCCGGTATCCGCGAAGTTCTGGATGAACTGGCCCTTGAGCTTGCGGACCTGGACTGCATCGCGTTGGGATGCGGCCCCGGTGCATTCACCGGCCTGCGTGTCGTCGCGGCCGTGACCCAGGCTCTGGCCTATGGTGCAGACCTGCCGGTTGCACGGATATCCAGCCTGGCCGCGCTGGCGGCGGGCGCCGCGCGTCGGCACGATATTGACTGTATTGCGCCGTGTTTCGATGCACGCATGGGCGAGGCTTACCTGGCCGTCTATTCCGGTGGCCTGACGGGCGAGTTACGCAACACGATTCCCGATGCCCTGGTCGGACCGGAAAGTTTCAGGCTGCCGGCCAACCTGTCTTTTTTCGCCGTCGGGCCGGGATGGTCTGCCTGCCCGGATCTGATAGATAATCACGCGACACAAATCGTCGGAGCGGATTTTGAGCTGGTGCCGTCTGCTGTCGACATTCTTGCGCTGGCGGCCGTGCAGTTTCGTGACGGCCTGACCGTCGCCGCCGCGGAGGCGTTGCCGAATTATATTCGTGACCAGGTCACTGATTGAGGAATACATTGTCCATCATGAGTAACGATCACAGATCAGCGCTGCATTCGCTGGCTTCCTGGCGTGTCGGCAACCTGGCCGCATTTCTCATCTGCGCCGCGATGATGGGCTTCGCTTTGTTCTCACAGTATGTATGGCTCATGGAGCCGTGCCCGTTATGTGTCTTTCAGCGCATTGCCCTGATTGCGCTCGGCGGTATTTTCCTGCTCGCCGGGCTGCATGCGGCCGGCCGGATCGGTCGAATTCTTTATGCGCTGCTGGCGGCTGTCGCGGCGCTGGCGGGGATCGGCGTGGCCGGTCGCCACGTCTGGCTGCAGAACCTGCCGAAAGACCAGGTGCCCGCGTGCGGACCCGGGCTGGATTTCATGGTCGATACGTTTCCGTTGCTTGAGGTTCTGAATATGGTCCTGTCCGGTTCCGGTGAGTGCGCAGAGGTTTCGTGGCGATTTCTGGGTTTGACGATGCCGGCCTGGACGCTGATCAGTTTCGTGGTGCTGG
>Ga0255049_10000961_pt1 | contig 16630 bp, 14 predicted proteins | sample JV7_2_3_MG_FD_183615 | JGI IMG/M metagenome (GOLD analysis project Ga0255049, IMG submission 183615) | Seawater microbial communities from Jervis Inlet, British Columbia, Canada - JV7_2_3 | ecosystem: Environmental > Aquatic > Marine > Inlet | place: Canada: British Columbia | collected 2016-10-06
CAGTTGTTACGAGTTTTTCCAGGCCGAAGGCCTGAATCCCACGATGCAAAGCTATATCGTCGGCAACGTGACGATCGAACTTGCACGCATGATCGACCGCGCCCTGCCGGGCCAGATACTGGTGGGCGAATTCCGGGCCAAACCGGTCACCGATGAACTCGGTGATGAGCAGGCGGATGATATCGATTCGATTCAATTCATCGAGCTTGCCCAGCGCAACCTGGCCAAACTCAACGGCCTGGAACTCTCGGGTGATGCGATCGAATCGATCAAGTGTTACCTGACCGGACAGGCGCAGTCGGACGGGACGTTCACGATTCGCAAGCTGACCCTGAACGACAAGCACGGTCTGACTCGCAACGTTTTTAATGCCAAGATCAATATTTATCGAATCGGCGGAGCGCCGATTCTGCTCGGCATCGAAGATCGCGGCCTGAGCGGTGACGAAGGATTGGTCACGACCGTCGAGCACATTCGGACGAGTTGAGCCTGGCGATACAGTCCGCCTCGGCTCTTAAGAAAGATCAAAACTATTCGGAGCGCCACTCTTCGAAGGCCCATACAAGCAACGGAGTTGCGCCATATATCAGCGCACCGATCAGGGTCGGCTGATTTTGCAAAAGCCATACCGAATCAAACCACTCGGCTGCCGCTGTCGACAAACCATTGCTCATCAAGGTGAGCAACTCTCGCAACGACCCGATAATCAACCAGGCTCAGCCTTAGGGATCAGGAAAATCGAAATGACGATGCAGAAATATGAACCTGAAGCTACTCGAGCGGAATCATCCTCAGCAGAGATAAATGACACTCTGTGGTCTTTTGGCTGGCAGTTTGGCGTTACGTGTTTTCTTGCCTTGGTATTCGCTGGAACTGCTATCTATGCCAGCGACTCATTTTTTGGCGTTGCGGCTATATTTGTGACGGTTATTCCATGGCACAGGGGAACACGACTTATAAACAGAAACTGGAGTGCCGTGTTAAACGACATGCTAAAACAGGCAGAAACAGTCGGCGCTAAACAGTTAAAGATCAATCAAGATGAGGCAAAAATATATCATTTGCTCTATCGCTCCGGATCGGCTGTCGGTATCGTTCCGAATCGTCGCTACCGCATAACGATCTTATACGTCGGAGAAAAATTTCTGGCTATATATGACGATGCGCGCATTGATATGGTGAACCGTGCGTTTATTCGTGGCAGCAGCACAAAAGAACTGCTCTACCGGGACATAAACTCTGTCGACTATTCACGGCCTTATTTCATGATTCAAACAACTTCCGGAGATAAGCTGAGCTTTAAATCCAGCGATTCCGATGAAGAATCCGCGCTAAAAGAAATTAGAAAAAAACTCGGATAAACGCGGTCAAACTACATTCCTCAACCTGTCGGTTCATTGCGGTCAGACCCTTATTTCGATTTCATCAGGCCAGGTGCTCTTCCTCAAACATGACCCAGACCGCGAGAAACAACGAGGCGATGACCGGACCGATCACGAACCCGGAAATACCGAATACCGCGAGACCACCCAGCGTCGACAGCAGGATAATGTAGTCCGGCATCTTGGTGTCACGTCCGACCAGCAGCGGGCGCAGGATATTATCGATCAGGCCGATCACCACCGCGCCGAAGAAAACGAGCACCAGCGCCTTGATCCAGGCGCCGTTGATCAGGAGCACAATCGCGACCGGTATCCAGACGATGCTCGCGCCGACAATCGGCAGAATCGAAAGGATGACCATGACGACGCCCCAGAAAACGGCGCCGGTCACCCCCAGGACTGAGAATATGATGCCACCGAGGAACCCCTGCACGAGCCCGATAACGAGGGTACCTTTGATTGTTGCTCGCGAAACCTCGGCGAACTTGGCAAACAGGGCCCGCTCACGCTCATCACCGAGCGGCAGGGCCCGGATAATTGCCTCGAGCATCTGTCTGCCGTCCCGAAGGACGAAAAACAGCAGGTACAGCATCAGGAAAAACATGACAAGAAAACCCGCGACGTTCTGCCCTGCCGTCAATGCGAGCTGGCCGACGAACTGGGTACCTTTGATCGCCACGGCGGACAGTTTTTCCGGCAGACCCTCTATATCGATACCGAGCGCCTCGGCCCGTTCAGTCAACTGTGGCGTTTGTTCCTGTAACCAGCGCAGGACGGCGCCGGGATCGATCTCTCCGCGCTGGATCATGCCGTAGAGAACTGCTGCCTCGTTGACGACCGCCGAGGCGATCACCATGGCGGGCAACAGGACCGTGACGAAAATCAGTAAGACGGTCAGTAAAGCCGCCAGCGTCGCGCGGCCGGCCAGCTTGCGCTCGAGAAAATGCTGCACCGGTAGAAAAATGATACCGACGATGGCCGCCCAGAAAATGGGCTGAAAAAAGCCGGACAGCAGACCCAGGAACGCCACCGAAACCAGGATCAGCAGACCGATAAAAAATGCATTTTGTATTTTCTTGTCCCGCACGTACTTCTTCTATGTTAATTAAATGAGTGTGGTTGTCATAAGGCCCAACAAGCCAAGGTTAGTGTGAGATTGATCACAGTAGCCGGACCGGCCGGGCGATCAAATAGATCCATGTCTTTAACCACTCAATGGGGCCGCTCATGCTGACAATCTGGTTCATGCTCATTGCGGCAGCGTTCATCCTCATCTGTGTCGTGGAGCTTCTCGACTCATGACGCGGCAGAAATAACGAGTCTCAAACCATTGTGGCTACTGGCATTTGCCTTGCGCAACTGACAGCAATCAGGCTGCCTCACCATCGCGATTACCGCACATAATCACGGATTCTGTACTTTGCAGACGGTCTCAAAATACCGTTCCTGCTCCTCTCTACGCTAAAACCACGCATGCACCAGCCTGACGTCTTCGTCGCGGCGCCTCTGGCCGAGCGAAGTCCCGAGCGATGTCAGTGGAAAATTCTGCTTTCAATATATCAGAATCCGGGTAAAACGTCGGAACGGCTCAACCGGTTGCAGTCGTTTCTGACCTTGGGCAAGATTGAGCCAATCCTGATTCTTGTCCCCGATAAGCATAAGACCAAAGGCATCCGATGATCCGATATACGTATCTGAGCCCGCTGATGAAACCGGCGCTTTTTCTTTCCATGACTTTCATACTGGCATGGCTGGTTGTCGTACCGGCAGCCTCCCAGGGAGCCGAAACGGCCGCACAGACACCGGTTGAATTGAAGCCCCTGACAAAAGAACTGGTTGACGAACTGGAAGTCCTGCACGACGCAGTGCCAGAACGGCGCGCCAAAATTGCCGACCTCGATCAGCGCATCGTCGGTGTGGAAGACCTGCTGCTTGATATCCTGAATGTTCGCCTCGACCTGGCCTGGCTGGGCCTGCTCGAGGATTCCCTTGCATTCGCCGAAGTCGTCGTCGCGCGCGAGGAAGAGGGTTTTGATATTACACCCTATTCCGGGGATCTCATCGAAGTGCTCGAAGATCAACTGGATGTCGCCACGACTGCTATCGAGCGCACGAACGCCTCCGTCAGGCTGCCAACATCGGATCAGTCGGCAACCGAACAGGCTGCAGCCTACTCAAGGATGTTCAAGGCGCTGGATATCATCGACCGCGTCTACGACGTTTTCACCGACAGCATCGAGGTGTCCAGGAGATTCAACCTCGATGTATCCAGATCAGAAAACGTACTCAGGTCGGGTCTCAATAACCGCGCCGTCAACACTTCGGTATTTCTCGAAATGTCGGCGCGTGACATTAGCGCCTTACGCGCGGCTCAGAGCATCGCCCCAGAAGACGCAGAAATCAAAGCCGGAATCGCCGGTGCTGAGCGTCGCCTGAAATTAACGGCCGACGAACTGGACCGCATCGTCACGCGAATGGATGATTTGGGGCTGGATACGGACGAATATCGCGCACAAATCCTTGCCGCCACCGGCGAAATCACGACAGACCTGTTTAATTTTGACGTAATCGGCGGCCTGCTCGGAAAATGGTGGCAACGAATTATTGATGCCGTCGCCGCAGACGGTCCGACAACACTTTTCAAACTGCTGCTGTTCCTTTTAATCATTTACGCGGCGCGAAAATTCGCCGTCATCGTGGAAAAACTTGTGAAAAGCGGCCTGTCATCCGCTCATATCCGAATTTCCAGACTGCTCGAACGCATGATTATCTCGACAATCAGCAATATCGTACTGATCATCGGCATCCTGATCGCCCTGTCGCAACTCGGTATATCGCTCGGACCGCTGCTTGCCGGACTCGGTATTGCCGGCTTCGTCATCGGTTTCGCACTTCAGGATACGCTTTCGAACTTCGCCTCCGGAATGATGATCCTGTTCTACCGACCGTTCGACGTCGGTGACCTGATCGAGGCCGGGGGCGTGCTGGGTACAGTCAATAATATGAGCCTGGTCAATACGACGATACTGACCATCGACAATCAGACGGTCGTCGTACCCAATAACATGATCTGGCAGAACATCATCAAGAATGTCACCGGGCAGACAATGCGCCGCGTGGACCTGGTCTTCGGTGTTTCCTATGGCGACAACATTCCAAAGGTCGAGAAAGTACTGCATGAAATTATCACGGCGCACGACAAGATCGTTGCTGATCCTGAGCCACAAATTCACCTACACGAACTCGCTGACTCATCGGTCAACTTCATCGTTCGGCCATGGGTGAAAACTGATGATTACTGGGATGTTTACTGGGACCTGATGCGCACGGTCAAGATCCGTTTCGATGAGGAAGGTATCTCCATACCGTTCCCGCAACGTGACGTTCATCACTATTCGGAACAACCGGCAAATCAACCTGAAGCATCCTGATTTCAAAGTAACAATGGTCGGGGCGAGAGGATTCGAACCTCCGACCACCTGACCCCCAGCCAGGTGCGCTACCAGACTGCGCCACGCCCCGATTCGTTACTGATGAACAGCCATTGCCATCCTGCCGCCGGCATTCAAAGCGGCAAATATATTAACTGTTAACGACGATGCGCATGATAACCCAGGGAAGGGTTAACGTCTCAGTAACTTCAGGATTTCCTCGAGTTCCTTGCGCATCTGCTTGATGACCTGCTGGCTGTGCGACAGGTCGGTCTTGGACTCCTCGCCGGTCAGTTTCTGGCGAGCGCCACCGATCGTAAACCCGTCGTCATACAGCAGGCTGCGTATCTGACGGATGATGATGACGTCCTGACGCTGATAGTAGCGTCGGTTGCCACGCCTTTTGACCGGTTTGAGCTGCGGGAACTCCTGCTCCCAATACCTCAGTACATGAGGCTTTACAGCACAAAGATCGCTAACTTCACCAATGGTAAAATAGCGTTTACCCGGAATGGGCGGTAATTCGTCGTTATTCCCCGGTTCCAGCATAGGATTCCACTCGGGCCTTTAGTTTTTGACCTGGACGAAATGTCACCACGCGCCGCGCAGTGATCGGAATTTCTTCCCCCGTCTTAGGGTTACGTCCCGGTCGTTGATTTTTATCCCGCAAATCAAAATTGCCAAATCCGGACAACTTGACCTGTTCCCCACTTACGAGTGCTGCGCGAAGGTCTTCAAATAACACATCGACCAGTTCTCGTGCCTCTCTCTTGTTCAAACCCAGTTCGTTGAACAAAGATTCCGCCATATCCGCTTTAGTAAGGGCCATCTTTCCTTATTCTCTTATTGTGGCGTTGAAGTCGCGGCTAAGGCGATCAATCACCGCATGCATGATTTCATCCACGTCGGTCTCTGTAAGGGTGCGCGAAGTCTCCTGTAAAATCAAGCCTAAAGCGACACTCTTAGAACCTGTCTCGATGTTATGTCCCGCGTAAATGTCAAACACGATGACCTCTCGTAACCGTCCTCCGGCGGCATCCCGAACGGCCCGTTCCAGATCATGGACCGGAACATCATCCACGACGATGACGGCGATATCCCGCCGCACCGCCGGATACCTGGAAATCGGGGCAAATGCCGTTACTTGCCCCGCCAACACTGGCTTCAGGACCAGTTCAAACAGTACGGGCGACGCACTCAAACCCAGGCGCTTGACCAGGGCCGGATGCAGTTCACCCACCCAACCGATGGCAACCCCGCCCCGATTCACCTGAGCTGTTCGGCCGGGCCGTAATGCGGGGTGCGTCCCGGCACTGAAGTCGAACTCGTGACCGGCACCGGTCAGATCGAACAAGCACTGCAGATCTGCCTTTATGTCAAATAAATCCGCGGGGTTTGCGGCTTCTCCCCACTGCTCGGGCCGCGCCGTTCCACAGGCCAGCCCGGATATAACATTTTCTTCTTTAATTACAGTATCTTCAAGTATAAACCTAATACCTGACTCGAATAACCGTACCCGGTTATGCTGGCGACTTAAGTTGCGCTTTAACGCGCCAATCAGACCCGGCCACAGCGACTGGCGCATGACCGATAATTCCGACGATATCGGATTACTCAGTGCCAGCGCGTCTGTGCCGACGGCAAAGGCCGCATCCAGGTCCTGCTCGACGAAGCTGTAGGTGATCGCTTCCTGGTAGCCTCGCGCCGCCAGTGTCACCCGCAAACGCTCGAGCGGTACCGTGGACTCGGTGACCGAACCCAGCGTGGCCTGAAAAGTACCCGGAATCGACGGGACGCGATCATAGCCATACAGACGCACGATCTCTTCGATCAGGTCGGCCTCGATTTCGATATCGAAGCGGGCCGAAGGCGCCGTCACCGTCCAGCCGTCGGCCGTGTCCTCGACCGTCAACTGCAATCCTTCGAGCAATGCGCGCACTTCCGCTGCGTCGATCTCGACACCGAGCACATCGGCCAGTCGTTGCCGGCGCAGAGTGACCGCTGCGGATGCCGGAAGCTCGTCATCACGGCTCACCTGAATGAGCGGCCCAGGCTTGCCGCCGGTAATATCGAGCAACAGGCTCGTCGCCCTTTCTATCGCCCGCGCCTGGTTGCACGGATCTACGCCGCGTTCAAAGCGCACCGATGCATCGGTATGGAGTCCGAATCGCCGGGCACGTCCGGCGATGACCTCACGGGCGAAAAACGCCGATTCGAGAAATACGTCCGTCGTTCGCTCGGTAACGGCGGTTGCCTCTCCGCCCATGATGCCGGCTAATGCGACGGCGCCGTTCGCATCGGCGATGACGAGAACCTCTGAATCAAGCGTGACCGTCTGACCGTCGAGCAGGATCAGTTCCTCACCGTCGTCGGCACGGCGTGTCTGCAGGTTGCCTGATAACCTGGCCAGATCGTAACCATGCATCGGCTGGCCGAGCTCGAGCATGACGAAATTCGTCACATCGACAACCGGCGAAATCGGACGTATACCGCTGCGGCGCAGCCGTTCACGCATCCACAGGGGCGTTTCGGCCGCCGGATCGATTCCCTCGATGACCCGGCCGCAAAAACGGGCACAGCCCGCGCCCGCATTCAGCTCAACCGGGAAACTCGTCTCCGTGACCGGCGCGATCGCGGAAATTTCGGGTTCCGAAAAGGCGATCCGCTCGCTCGCGGCCACATCGCGTGCGACACCAATGACGCAAAAACAATCGGCCCGGTTCGGTGTCAGATCGATAGCGATGACGCGATCATTCAAATCCAGCGCGTTTACGATCAACGTGCCGGGTGAAGTCGTTTCGCCGAGCGGCAGAATGCCGTCAGCGGTCTCGGCAATTCCGAGTTCAACGCTCGAACAAAGCATCCCCTCGGAAACTTCGCCGCGCAACTTGCTGCGTTTGATCTTCAGGCCGCCCGGTAACGTGGCGCCGATCATGGCCACCGGATAGTGTTCGCCGGCTTGGACATTGGCGGCGCCGCAGACGATCGACAGCGGTTCCTTCCCGCCGGCATCGACCGTACAAACAGACAGGCGGTCGGCATTCGGATGCGGGGCAACTTCGAGCACCTTGCCGACCACGACAGCGGACAACTCGGGGGCTACCGGTTCCACGCTGTCGACCTCAAGGCCCAGCATCGTCAATCGATGCGTCAGCGCGGCCGAATCGAGGTCGGGATCGACCCACTCTCTTAACCAGGTTTCGCTTATCTTCATGCCCGGCCGATCCTCTATCTGAACTGCCGTAAAAACTGCAGATCGTTATCGAAGAACAGCCGCAGATCGTCGACACCATAGCGAAGCATCGCCAGGCGCTCGACCCCGACCCCGAATGCGTAACCGGTATATTCTTCCGGATCGATACCGACGTGGCTCAGGACATTCGGATGCACCATGCCGCAACCGAGAATCTCCAGCCAGCGACCGTGTTCGGATAACACATCGACCTCGGCAGACGGCTCGGTAAACGGAAAATACGACGGCCGGAAACGTAATTCCGCCTCACGCTCAAAGAACCGTTCAACAAATTCGTGCAATACCGCCTTGAGGTTGGCGAAGCTGACGCCACGATCGACGACGAGCCCCTCGACCTGGTGAAACATCGGCGTGTGGGTCTGGTCCGAATCACAGCGATAGACACGACCCGGGGCAATCAGCCTGATCGGTGCGCCGTGCTTCATCATTTCACGAATCTGCACCGGCGAGGTATGCGTGCGCAGTAATTTTCCGGACGGAAAATAAAATGTGTCATGCATCGCCCGGGCGGGATGATTGTCAGGGATATTCAGGGCGTTGAAGTTATGTTCTTCGTCTTCTATCTCGGGCCCGGTACGAACGCCGAACCCGGCGGCGCGAAATATGCCTTCGATACGCTCCTGTGTGCGTGTGACCGGGTGCAGTCCGCCAACGCCCTGCCCCCGACCGGGCAGCGTGACATCGACGGCGCCGGCCGCGATCTCTTCTTCATTTTCTTCACAGTCGAGGATATCGCGGCGCGCCTGTAGCGCATCCTGAACCTGCTGCTTGGCCCGGTTGATGGCCTGACCTGCCGCCGGACGCTCATCAGCCGATAGCGAACCAAGCTGCTTGAGCTGCGCCGTGAGTTCGCCCTTCTTGCCGAGAAACCGAACCCGGATATCATCGAGTCCCGACAGATCTCGACACGCATCGATTTCGTTGCGTGCGCGGTCGATCAGTTCTTCAACATCGAGCATCGGTTCAATTCAGTTAAGAAATCAGAATTTCAACCGGAACCCGCGTTCCGATTGCGGGCAACTAGAGCTTGGCAATCTCCGCTTTTGCCTGCTCAGCAAGCGCTGTGAATGCGGCTGCATCGTGCACTGCTAAATCGGCCAGCATCTTGCGGTCGACTTCGATTCCTGCCCTGGACAGCCCATTCATGAAACGGCTGTAAGACAATCCGTTCAAGCGGGCCGCCGCGTTGATACGCGTGATCCACAGTGCGCGAAATTCGCGCTTGCGTACGCGACGATCGCGGTAGGCATACTGGCCGGCCTTGATGACCGCCTGCTTGGCAACACGGTAAACTTTGCTCCGTGCACCGTAATAACCTTTTGCCTTGTTAAGAACTTTCTTGTGGCGCGCCTTTGCGACGACGCCTCTTTTGACCCTGGCCATATCTCTCTCCTGAAAATCTTTATTTCGTTATACCGCTGGCGAATCGAAATCAGCCGTACGGTAAAAGCTTCTTGACGGCATCCACATCGGCTTCAGCGATAAGCGCGTCCGCACGGAGATGACGTTTCCGCTTCGTGGTTTTCTTGGTCAGGATATGGCGGCGGTGCGACTGGGCACGCTTGAACTTGCCCTTGCCGGTGCTGCGAAAACGCTTGGCGGCACCGCGGTTAGTTTTTAACTTCGGCATTACTTGCTCCATTTGTAGCCTGACCCGAACCGAAGCCAATCTCCGGCCGAAGCAGGCGGGTTTGATTTAAAGGGTGTCTGACACCTAATTAATCAAACTCACTTTTTTATTCGTCACGGTGCCGAGATTACCTATCTCCTGGCACCGTGACAGAATTCAATGCTTCTTCGGCGCCAGCACCATAGTCAGCTGGCGACCTTCCATTTTCGGAAACTGTTCGACAGTTCCGTAATCTACGAGGTCGGTCTCGACGCGTTTCAGCAACTGCATGCCCAGTTCCTGATGGGCCATTTCACGGCCGCGAAATCGAAGTGTGACCTTGGTCTTGTCACCCTGCTCAAGAAACTTGATCAGATTACGCATCTTGATCTGGTAATCCCCGATATCGGTGCCCGGACGAAACTTGACCTCTTTCAGGTGTGTGTGTCGCTGCTTTACTTTACCCGCCTGAGATTTCTTTTTCTGCTCAAACAGGTATTTGCCGAAATCCATGATTCGACATACCGGCGGATCCGCGTTGGGGGCTACTTCAACCAGATCAAGACTGCCTTGCTTGGCCAGTTCGATCGCGCTGTCGCGTTCCATGACCCCTGCTTGCTCACCCTCGGCATCGATAACCCGAACCTGAGTGGATTCAATCTCCTGATTCCGTCTAATCCGCTTTTTCGCAGCGATTCGTCAATCCTCCAAAGTAGTTTGACCGTGGCCCGCGACCTCGGTGTTCAAACGCAGGACAAAGTCGTCAATCGACATACTGCCCAGGTCTTCACCGCCTCGCGTGCGCACGGCCACGGTATTTGATTCCGCCTCCCGATCACCAACGACCAGTAGATACGGCACCCGTTGTAAAGTGTGCTGGCGGATTTTAAAGCCGATTTTTTCGTTTCTCAAGTCCGATTCCACCCGAAATCCCTGATTTTTCAGGGTTTCCACAATTAAAGCGGCATATTCGTCCTGTCGGTCCGTAATATTCAGGATCACGGCCTGTACCGGGGCCAGCCAGGCCGGGAATCGGCCCTCGTAATGCTCGACTAAAATGCCGAAAAAACGCTCCAGAGAACCGAGCAATGCCCGGTGGATCATGATCGGCCGATGGCGGGCGCCGTCTTCGGCGACATACTCCATGTCGAAGCGCTCGGGCAGATTAAAATCGAGCTGCACGGTCGAACACTGCCACTGACGACCGATCGCATCGCGAATCTTGACGTCGATTTTCGGTCCGTAGAACGCACCGCCGCCCTCATCGAGCGAATAATCGATATTTTTCGCTTCCAGCGCCTCGCGTAATGCCGCCGTTGCCCTGTCCCAGATCTCGTCCGAGCCGACGGCTTTTTCCGGCCGCGTCGACAGCTCGATCGAAAAATCTTCGAAGCCGAATGCAGTCAGCGTATCAAGCGTCAGGTCCAGGATCGCGATAATTTCGTCGGCAATCTGTTCCTCGCGACAGAAAATGTGCGCATCGTCCTGCGTGAAACCGCGCACCCGCATCAGGCCGTGCAGAGCCCCGGACATCTCGTGACGATAGACGGTGCCCAGTTCGGCCCAGCGCATCGGCAGATCGCGATGCGAACGCAGCGTATTCTTGTAAATCAGGACATGGAACGGGCAATTCATCGGCTTGAGCTGGTAGAGCTGGTTGTCCTCTTCCATCGGCTTGTACATGCCTTCGCGGTAGAAGTCCGTATGTCCCGACGTATCCCACAAGGTCTGCAGGGCGATATGCGGCGTGTACAGCAGTTCGTAGCCGGCCGCGACGTGCTGATCGCGCCAGAAATCCTCGATGACGCGCCTGATCCGCGCACCTTTCGGGTGCCAGAACACGAGGCCACCGCCGGCATCCTCCTGCAGGCTGAACAGGTCCAGATCCTTGCCGATTCGTCGGTGGTCACGACGCTCGGCTTCCTCGAGTCGTACCAGGTATTGTTTCAGCGCCTTCTTGTCCGGCCAAGCCGTGCCGTAGATACGCTGCAACATTTCGTTATTCGAATCGCCCCGCCAATAGGCACCGGCTACTTTCGTCAGCTTGAAAGCTTTCAGGAAGCCGGTGCGCGGCACGTGCGGCCCGCGACACAGATCGACCCAGTCACCCTGCCGGTACAGGCTGATCGGGTCATCGGACGGGATGTCGGCGATGATTTCGGCCTTGTAGTGTTCGCCGAGGCCCTTGAAATATTCGACGGCCTCGTCGCGCTGCATTTCTTCTCGCGATACCGGCAATCCAGCACCGGCCAGTTCCTGCATCTTCTTCTCAATGGCCTCAAGGTCCTCGGGCGTGAAAGCCCGTTCGAACGCAAAGTCATAATAAAACCCGTTCTCAATGACCGGGCCGATCGTGACCTGCGCCTCGGGAAACAGTTGTTGCACGGCCTGGGCCAGCAGGTGCGCAGTTGAATGCCGGATGATTTCCAGGCCGTCTTCGTCCTTGCTCGTCACGATCGCGACTTCGGCATCGGCATCGATGACATGCGCCGAATCGACGAGTTGTCCGTCAACACGACCGGCCAGGGCGGCCTTGGCCAGTCCCGGACCGATGTCCAAGGCGATATCTGCAATGGACACGGGCTGTTCAAATTGTCTCTGACTGCCGTCGGGCAGCGTAATCACGGGCATTGGTCTTCTCGGGTCAACAGAAAAAAGGCGGCCCATAAGGCACGCCGGGCGCCGATTCTACCAGAGCCGGGCGGTCGATTGACACGCGCCTGCGAGAGAGTTTTTTGATTTCTTGAGGATGGGGATAGGAGGTGTGGGTGGGCCGTCCCTGGCCACGCCCCATATCCATATCATGCCCGCAAAACAGGCCGGAATTCTTGTCAGTACGCGTCAGATTTATGTGATTACAGCGCACGACCCGGGCAGAAACAGAAAGGGCCGACACTTTAATCACAGTGTCGACCCTTTCTTATTGCCTGGTAGGCGCGATTGGAGTTGAACCAACGACCTCCTCGATGTCACCGAGGCGCTCTAACCAACTGAGCTACGCGCCTTTAGACCGCGATAAAACGGATCTGCCGCGGGGGCCGGTACGATACCCAACCGGCCGGCCGATCGCAAGACCGCCTAACCGGTCCGGACATCCGCGAGACCCAGCCCGTTGCGCCGCAGTCCGTCGATCTCATCGCGCACCTGTGCCGCCTGTTCGAATTCCAGATCCCGGGCATGCTGGTACATCTTCTTTTCGAGCTGGACTATTCGCTTGAGCGCCTGTTCCGGGCCCAGGTCCGCATAGGTCGTATCCGGTTCAGCAACACGGCGCGCACGGCCACGGCCCTTACCGGCACTGCGAGCACCCTCCATGATGTCACGTACCTGCTTGCGAATCGTCTGCGGCGTGACGCCATTGCGCTCGTTCGATTCGATCTGTATCCGGCGCCTGCGATCCGTTTCGGAGATCGCCCGTTCCATCGACCCGGTTATTCGATCGGCATACATGACAACGGTACCGTTGACATTACGGGCGGCCCGCCCCGTCGTCTGGATCAGTGAACCCTCCGAGCGCAGGAATCCTTCCTTGTCGGCATCGAAGATTGCCACGAGCGAGACCTCGGGCAGATCGAGCCCTTCGCGCAACAGGTTAATGCCGACCAGCACATCGAATTCTCCGAGGCGCAGGTCGCGTATGATTTCCACTCGCTCGACCGTGTCGATGTCCGAATGCAGGTAGCGCACGCGTATGCCATGTTCGCGCAGGTAATCCGTCAGGTCCTCAGACATGCGCTTGGTCAGGGTCGTGATCAGAACACGCTCATGTTTGACCGTGCGCAGATGAATCTCCGATAACACATCATCGACCTGGGTACCGGCCGGCCGGACATCGACGACAGGATCGAGCAGGCCGGTCGGTCGCACGACCTGCTCCACAATCGCGTCCGAATGTTCTCTTTCATAAGGTCCGGGTGTCGCGGAAACAAATATGGTTTGCGGCGCGATCGCTTCGAATTCGTCAAAGCGCAACGGTCGGTTATCGAGCGCCGACGGCAAGCGGAATCCGTACTCCACGAGCGTCTCCTTGCGTGACCGGTCGCCCTTGTACATTGCACCCAGCTGCGGAATCGTCACGTGACCCTCATCGATGATCAGCAGCGCGTTATCCGGAATGTAGTCGAACAGGCACGGTGGCGGTTCTCCCGACCGACGACCGGACAGGTACCGGCTGTAGTTCTCGATGCCGGTGCAATAACCCAGTTCGCTGATCATCTCCAGGTCGAACATCGTACGCTGCTCGAGCCGCTGCGCCTCAAGCAGTTTTCCGGCCTCACGCAGCACGACCAGGCGCTCCTTCAGATCGACCCTGATCTCGTCGACCGCTTTCAGCATCACCTCGCGGGGCGTCACGTAATGCGATTTAGGAAAAATGGTCAGTCTCGGCACCTGCCGGGAAACGACCCCGGTTAACGGGTCGAACCATGACAGTTTTTCAACCTCGTCATCGAAGAGCTCGACGCGCACGGCATCGCGCTCGGAATCGGCCGGGAATATATCGATAATCTCGCCACGCACCCGGTACGTGCCGTTGGCCAGTTCGATGTCATTGCGCGTGTATTGCAATTCGGCGAGCTTGCGCAGGATTTCACGCTGGCCGATCCGGTCCCCGCGCGACAGGTGCAGCACCATGCTGAAATAGGCCTCGGGATCACCAAGACCGTAGATGCACGAAACCGTCGCGACGATGATCGAATCACCGCGCTCCATCAGCGCCTTGGTCGCCGACAAGCGCATCTGCTCGATGTGTTGGTTGACGGAGGCGTCTTTGTCGATAAACGTGTCGGAAGACGGCACATACGCCTCGGGCTGGTAGTAATCGTAATAGGACACGAAATACTCGACCCGGTTATGCGGAAAAAACTCGCGCATCTCCCCATATAACTGAGCCGCCAGGGTCTTGTTCGGCGCGAGAATCAACGCCGGTCGCTGCACGGACTTTATGACATGCGCCATCGTGAACGTCTTACCTGAACCGGTCACCCCGAGCAGCGTCTGGCGCGCCAACCCGCTTTCCAGCCCGTCGACCAGCGCCGCGATGGCCGCCGGCTGGTCCCCGGCCGGCTCGAAATCGGCGACTAGTTCTAATCGATCCATGAATTACGCGTCAGATGTTGGTTGCAGACACCGAATCCCTTAGTATTTGCTGCCGTTTGCCAGACAAGTGTCCGGCCGGAACGGCAGCATTTATATTCAAGAGGGTTAATCAGTGAGTTTATCAGTTTCACAGCGCGTCCAGCGAGTCAAACCATCGCCGACCATGGCCGTCACCGCGCTGGCTGCCGAATTGCGTGCGCAGGGTCGTGACGTGATCGGCCTGGGATCCGGCGAACCTGATTTCGACACCCCCGAGCACATCAAGGCCGCGGCAATCCAGGCCATCGAAAACGGGCAAACGAAATACACCGCAGTCGACGGAACCGCGGAACTCAAGGCGGCCATTATCGATAAGTTCGCACGCGATAACTCACTGGAGTATGCGCCGGACCAGGTGCTCGTCTCGAGCGGAGCCAAGCAGACCTGCTACAACGTCTGCAGCGCGATACTGAATCCCGGCGATGAGACCATTATTCCGGCACCCTACTGGGTGTCCTACCCGGACATGGTCAAGCTTGCCGACGGCGAGCCGGTCATCGTATCGGCCAGTATCGAAGACGGCTTCAAGATCACGCCGCGCGCGCTGGCCGCCGCGATTACTGAACGCACCAAACTCGTGTTCCTGAACAGCCCGTCCAATCCCACCGGCGCGGCCTACTCCCGCGCCGAACTGGCGGCGCTCGGCGATGTGTTGCTGGAACATCCGGGCATCGTGATCGCTACCGACGACATGTACGAACATATCTACTGGGCCGATGAACCGTTCACGAGCCTCGTCGACGCCTGCCCCGGCCTCTACGACCGGACCGTCACGATCAACGGCGTCTCCAAGTGTTACGCGATGACCGGCTGGCGAATCGGCTATTGCGGCGGCCCGCAGACCGTGATCCAAGCGATGAAAAAAATCCAGGGTCAGAGCACGTCAAATCCGTGCTCGATCTCACAGGCCGCGAGCGTCGCGGCGCTGACCGGCGATCAGGGCTGTATTGCGGAAATGACGGCGGCCTTCAAGGAACGTCACGACTACGTCATCGCGGCCCTGAATGACATCAACGGCGTCGACTGCGCACCGGGTGACGGGACGTTCTATGCCTTTCCGAATGTCACGGGCGCCATAGAAGCCAAGGGACTGGCTGACGATACGGCCTTGTCCCAAATGCTGCTCAACGAGGCCGAAGTCGCCCTGGTGCCCGGCTCCGCATTCGGCGCACCCGGCTACATCCGGCTATCGTTCGCCACCGGCCTGGACACCCTCAAGGAAGCGATCAGCCGCATCGCCCGGGCACTCGGTTAACTAAAATCAGCCGCGCGACAAGGCTCCTTGACTTGCCGGGGGGCATTCGGGAGAATTCCGTCGCCCTCAGGGGCAATACCACTCCCCGATAGCTCAGTTGGTAGAGCGATTGACTGTTAATCAATTGGTCCCTGGTTCGAGTCCGGGTCGGGGAGCCAAATTCCCACATATAAAAGAGCGAGTTACCTTTTGACGGGTTACTCGCTTTTTTCTTGCCTGCGTTTTGTCAGGGTAACCCGATCGTGCTAAAGAAGGAGCTTCCCAGTAGCTGGCTTGCCTCATTTGTCGTGCTCATTGATTGCAGCCAGTTGAATCGCCCCCATATTTCCAGCCCCCCGTGTTACACACACGGGGGGCACCCATTGGCGGAAGCAGTCTAGTGTCTTGATGCTCTTCACATGCACGCGGCTGTACCAGCCACTACGCAAGATCTGGGCAATACCACGCGCATCTTTCTTGTCTGTTTTATTGCGCATCGCCGACAGAGCTGCTTTAACTTGCCGTGCTTCCATGCAGACGGCTTCATAACCTGCAGCTTGCAGGCCATAGGTCAGGTATTGGGTC
>Ga0255049_10000962_pt1 | contig 16626 bp, 15 predicted proteins | sample JV7_2_3_MG_FD_183615 | JGI IMG/M metagenome (GOLD analysis project Ga0255049, IMG submission 183615) | Seawater microbial communities from Jervis Inlet, British Columbia, Canada - JV7_2_3 | ecosystem: Environmental > Aquatic > Marine > Inlet | place: Canada: British Columbia | collected 2016-10-06
GCGCATTTCAGTTTGTTTGGGGCGTAGCCAAGTGGTAAGGCATCGGGTTTTGATCCCGTGTATCGCAGGTTCGAATCCTGCCGCCCCAGCCATTTCACGTCTTTAAGGGGATATCGTGGAAGTTGGAACAATGGCGGTATTTACGGGCAACGCCCATCCGCAACTCGCGCTGGATATTGCCCGCTATCTCACCATACCGCTGTCGAAAGCCCATGTCGGCCGATTCTCGGACGGCGAAATCAACGTGGAAATTCTCGAGAATATTCGGGGTCGTGAGACCTTCATCATTCAGCCGACCTGTCCGCCGTCATCTGAAAACCTGATGGAATTGCTGATCATGATCGACGCGGCCAGGCGCGCTTCAGCGGCCAGGATTACCGCCGTCATTCCCTATTTCGGTTTCGGACGACAGGACCGGCGTCCAAGATCTTCGCGCGTGCCGATTACGGCGAAGCTGGTCGCGAAGTTGATCGCAACCGCCGGTGTCGATCGAGTGCTCACGGTCGACCTGCACGCGGAACAGATCCAGGGTTTTTTCGACGTCGCGGTCGACAATGTCTATGCCTCTCCTATCTTGCTTGGCGACGTTTGGAAACGGAAATACGATGACATGGTCGTCGTGTCTCCTGATGTCGGTGGCGTGGTGAGGGCCCGGGCGCTGGCAAAACGCCTTGGCGATGCCGACCTCGTCATTATCGACAAGCGTCGTGCTCAGGCCAACCAATCTGAGGTCATGAATATTATCGGCGAAGTCAAAGGTAAGAACTGCGTCATGATCGATGACATGGTCGATACGGCTGGTACGCTTTGCCATGCTGCCGATGCGCTGAAAGCCCAGGGCGCCGTCAGTGTCGATGCCTACATCACACACCCGGTGCTCTCGGGCTCGGCCGTGTCGCGAATCACTGATTCGGCGCTCGACGAAATGGTGGTGACAGACACGATTCCGTTGAACGAAGAAGCCCGTGCCTGCGCCAAGATTCGGCCGCTGGCCACGGCCGAATTGCTTGGCGAAACCATGCGCCGCATCAGCGCCGACGAGTCCGTCAGCTCGCTTTACCTCGACTAGCGCTTACGTTACTATGCGCGCCCTTGCGCGGGTTGGTCGCGATCCGCGTGTATTCAACTACTTAAATAATTTAAGTAAAAACAATCAGTTATGGAGAATAGTCATGAGTGACGACTTCGACCTGATTGCGGGAATCCGTGAAGACCAGGGCAAAGGTGCGAGCCGCCGCCTGCGTCACCAGGGAAAAGTACCCGCAATCATCTACGGTGCCGGGCGTCCGCCCCGCTCGCTGTCATTTGACCACAACAAGGTGCTGAAACAGCTCGAGAACGAGTCGTTTTATTCGAGCGTTCTGAATATCAAGGTTGGCGAGAAGAGCCAGCCCGCGATCTTGAAGGACATGCAGCGCCATCCCGCCAAGCCCCGCATCATGCACCTGGATTTCCAGCGCATTGTTGAGGACGAGGTGATCAAGATGAACGTCCCGCTGCACTTCACGGGCGAAGAGGTCGCTCCGGGCGTTAAGCTGGGCGGCGGTAAGGTCTCGCACCTAATGTCTGATGTTGAGGTTGTGTGTCTGCCGAAGCACCTGCCCGAGTTCCTCGATGTTGACGTTTCCGAGCTGGAACTCGATGCGATGTTGAGTATGTCGGACATCAAATTGCCTGAGGGTGTGGAGATTCCGGCGCTCGCACAAGGCCCGGAAGCGGACCGTCCAATTGTCTCAATTCACGTGATCAAGGCAGTTGTGATCGAAGAGGAAGAGGCCGAAGGGGAAGCGGAAGCGGCGGCAGAAGCTCCCGAAGCGGGCGAGGCTGCCGAGCCGAGCGCAGAGGTTTCAGACGACAAGCCCGACGGCGAGTAATCATCATCAACGTTGATTCGAAAAGACCGCCAGAGGGCGGTCTTTTTGTTGCGGGCACATAGGAGCGGGCTCTACCATGTCCAAGCCGATTCGCATCATCGCCGGCCTCGGAAATCCTGAGGAGAAATACGAACGGACCCTGCACAATGCCGGGTTCTGGTTTGTCGACGCGTTGGCACGAAAATACGGCGGTAACTTTCGCTATGAGAAGAAGTTCGACGCCGACTATTGTCGTGTCAACCTGCACGGCGATGACGTCTGGTTGGTCAAGCCGCAGAGCTTCATGAATCTCAGCGGCGGGCCTGTCCGCGCCATGCTCGATTACTACCGGTTGCGGGTCGCCGAACTCATGGTGGCGCACGACGAGATCGACCTGCCGCCGGGCACGACACGCCTGAAGCAGGGCGGCGGTCACGGGGGCCACAACGGACTGCGCGACATTATCCGCCATTGTGGAGCGGACTTCGTACGACTGCGCCTCGGCGTCGGGCATCCTGGTGAGAAGCACCAGGTAACGAATTACGTCTTGAAGCGTGGCTCCAGTGACGTCGAATCTGCGCTTCGGAAAAACATCGAAGAAGCGATCGATGTGATGCCGCTACTTCTGGACGATGGTCTCAATGCGGCGATGAAAAAGCTCCATACAAAAGAGCAAGACTAATGGCAATTACCTGTGGCATCGTCGGTCTGCCGAACGTTGGTAAGTCGACCCTTTTCAATGCACTGACTGCGGCCGAGATTGCAGCCGAAAACTATCCGTTTTGCACGATCGAGCCGAACGTCGGGATTGTTCTTGTGCCGGACCCGCGCCTGGATGTACTTGCCGGCATCGTGAAACCGCAGAAGACTATGCCAACGACCATGGAATTCGTCGACATTGCCGGTCTGGTTGCGGGTGCGTCGAAAGGCGAAGGCCTGGGTAATCAGTTCCTCGCCAATATTCGCGAAACGAATGCGATCGCACATGTCGTGCGTTGCTTCGAAAACGAAGATGTAACGCACGTTTCAGGCGAGATTAACCCGCTCGATGACATCGAAACCATCAACACGGAACTGGCGTTGGCCGATCTCGAATCCGTCGAAAAACAGTTCGACAAGGCAGCGCGCACGGCGAAGACGGGTCAGAAGGACGCCATCGCGCATCGCGATGCGCTGGCCGGCATCATGGAACACCTCGAACAGGGTTTGCCGGTTCGTTCGTTGCAGAAAGACGATCGACAAAAGGAAATCTTGAAGAGCGTTCATCTGATCACGGCCAAACCCGTCATGTATGTGGCGAATGTCGACGAAGGCGGGTTTCAGGACAACCCGCATCTCGATGCTGTGCGCGAGTATGCGGCGAGCGAAACGTCAGAGGTCGTCGCTATATGCGCGGCGATCGAAGCCGAGATCGCACTGCTGGACGCAGAGGACAAGGCAGTTTTCCTTGACGACCTCGGGTTCGAAGAGCCTGGGCTCAATCGTGTTATTCGGCATGGTTACTCGTTGCTCTGTCTGCAAACGTACTTCACCGCCGGTGAAAAAGAGGTGCGTGCCTGGACGACAAAAGTCGGTGCAACGGCGCCGGAAGCGGCCGGAGAGATCCATACCGACTTCGAAAAAGGTTTCATTCGCGCCGAAGTTACATCGTATGACGATTTCGTTGCGGGCAACGGTGAACATGGAGCAAAAGAAGCCGGTCGATTGCGGCTGGAAGGCAAGGAGTACATCGTTCAGGAAGGCGATGTCATGCACTTTCGTTTCAACGTCTGATTGTGTCCGTCCTGTTTATTTTCTCTTGTGCATGCCGAACGATGGCAGCGACCATTTGTTGGTAATGCCGAGCGCGCGAATCGCGAATCCGGCGACCACTGCAATGACCAGCGCCACTTGTTCGCCCAATCCGGCCTTGTCGGCGAGCACATAACACACGGCCGATACGAAGGCGGCCGTCGCATAAATTTCCCGAGACAGGATGAGCGGAATCTCGTTGCAGATAATGTCGCGGATCATGCCGCCGGTAACGGCCGTGGTCACGCCCAACATGATGGCAACAAGCGGGCTAGTCTGGTGCTGCAAACATATCTCGGTGCCGAGCGCCGCAAACAGCGCGAGGCCCAACGCGTCCATCCACACCAGAATTTGACGCCGCGAACCGGGTTTGTAGGAGGTGAAGTACACGATCAGCGCGGCAATAATAGCGACTGCGACATAGCGGTTATCGTTGATCCAGAATACTGGAACACGGTCAATAATAATGTCGCGGACCGTGCCACCGCCCACGGCAGGCATCAGCGCGAGAACGCAGAAGCCGAATATGTCCATATTCTTTCGCGATGCGGCCAGAGCACCACTGACAGCGAATGCCGCTGTGCCGGCCATTTCGAGCAGGTAGACAAACGTCATGTCCATTTGCAGTGACTGTACCGGAAAAGCACGCGCGGAGGGCCGGATTGCCTTGACAGTCAGGGGTCTCATCGGGAGAATCTGCGGCCCTCGCTTACCGCTCGGGTAAGCCGACCTTAGATTCGGTGATGTAGCTCAGATGGTTAGAGCGGCGGACTCATAACCCGCAGGTCGGTGGTTCAATTCCACCCATCACCACCAAACGAAAAGAGGGAGCCAATCGGCTCCCTCTTTAAGTTTGAAGTCCTTACAAAATAGACAACTAATTTCAGCATGCGCCAATCGACCACTGCTTGCAGCAACGATATTGGACGCCGAAGACGCGCGCAGCGCGAGGGCCGGAACGGCCCGGTCCATTCCACCCATCACCACCAAACAAGAAACGCCCCTTCACGGGACGTTTTTTGTATGCCGGCAATGCGTGATTGAACCACCGAAGGTGGTTCAACCGAGCGCGACGAAGTCCGCGACAGGCCGACCGCAGGGAGGCCCATTCCACCACCTACCAATCCCCTGTTTCCGCAGCATGCTAAGTACTTCCCCGAATGGCCCATGTTACCCTGCATTTGACAGCATAGGATTTAGCGCATACCACCATGCGCCGGATGCAATTCTGGGAGGGAAACGGCAATGCGCACGTTCTCACGACTCTTTCTTGCGGTAGTCCTTATCGCGTTCTCAGGCACGGCCTGGGCTGGCGATTTCAAGACCGGTTGGAACGCTTATAGCGCCACCGATTATGCAACTGCCTTGAGCGAATGGCAGGAGCTGGCGGACGCTGGGGACGCGAACGCGTGCTATGGCATGGGCCTTCTATATGGCAATGGTTTTGGCGTCGACATGAACGATGATCTGGCGTTGAAATACTATCGTATGGCCGCCGACAAAGGACATGCCGAAGCTCAGTATAGTCTTGGGATCATGCACCAGAATGGTTGGGGTGTTCCTGTCAATGAGGAAGAAGGCATGAAGTGGTACCTGCTTGCGGCGGAGCAGGGAATCGTTGGTGCACACATGGCTCTTGGACGTGTCTATGCAATGGATTTCGCAGAGACCTACGATCCGATCGAAGCCTTCAAATGGTTCAGTATTGCGTCGAAAATGGGAGACTTCGATGCTAAATCAAAAGCCGAATTTCTTGCGGCGAGAATGACCTCTGAACAGATTATCGAGGCCGAAGGGCTGGTGGGCGTCTGGACGGAGGCTCACGAGAGCCTGCTTGCAAGCGATTAGCTAACGATCAGTCAAGAGCGGCGTCCGGCTGTTGTTCGGGCGCCGCTTTTTTGAAGGCGGGCACTTCGTTGCACGCGTCAACGATATTCACGAGTCTCGGATACGCGTCAAGTGCTACCTTGAATCGTCGAGCGTTGTACACCTGTGGTACGAGGAACGCATCAGCGAGCGTCGGCTGTTCTCCAACAACATACAATCCGTCGCCCACAATGGCCTCGGCAGCGTCGAAGCCTTCTGTTATCCAGTGCGCGTACCAGTCGTCGCTCGGATCCGCACCAAACTCCGTTTTGATGTAGTTCATCACGCGCAGGTTGTTGAGCGGGTGTATGTCGCACGCGATCATGTTGCAGAACGCCCTCGTGCGACTCCGCAACGGCTCATCGTGTGGCAATAGCGCTGTCTTCGGATAGGCTTCCTCGAGATATTCGAGTATCGCCATCGACTGCCCGATGGCAACCGCACCGTCTTCGAGAAACGGCACCAGCATTTGCGGGTTGATCGCACGGTACTCGGCTTTGCGATGCTCAGATTCATCTGGCGCCAGGGAAACTGGCACGGTCTCGTAATCGAGGCCTTTAAGGTTTAAAGCGATACGTACCCGATAGGCGGCGGACGATCGCCAATAGCTGTAGAGTCTTATAGACACTCAAGCCTCGTACTTTTCGACAAGCTGATCGATCGTGCCGAATATGGACCGGCCGGCCGGGTCATTCATCTCGATACGAATTCTGTCACCGAATTTCATGAACGACGTGCTCGGCTTGCCGCTATTAATGGTCTCGATCGTGCGAACTTCGGCAATGCAGGAGTACCCAACGCCGCCTTCATCGATGGCCTTGCCGGGTCCGTCGCCAAGCTTGTTCGAAACCGTACCCGAACCAATAATGGCGCCCGCGCTCAAAGGCCGCGACTTTGCGGCATGCGCCACGAGTTGACCGAAGTCGAAGGTCATATCGATACCCGCCTCGGGTTTTCCGAACGCGGTGTCGTTCAAATACGAAAGTAATGGCAGATGCACCTTCGCGCCTTGCCAGGCGTCGCCCAGCTCGGCCGGCGTAACCGCGACTGGCGAGAACGCGCTCGATGGTTTCGACTGGAAAAATCCGAAACCCTTGGCAAGCTCACCCGGAATCAGGTTTCTAAGCGACACGTCATTGACCAGCATGATCAACTGGATGTGCTCCGCTGCTTGCTCTGCTGAAACACCCATCGGGGCATCGTCGGTAATAACGACGATTTCGGCCTCGAAGTCGATACCCCATGCTTCCTCGGCCATCGGTATGTTGTCGCGCGGGCCCAGGAAGGAGTCGGAACCGCCCTGGTATATCAATGGGTCTGTCCAGAATGTCGCGGGCATTTCGGCACCGCGTGCCTTGCGCACGAGTTCGACGTGATTGACGTAGGCCGAACCGTCGGCCCATTGATACGCGCGCGGCAATGGCGAAGCGCAGGCCGTTTGATCGAAAGGCTCGCCAGCGCCGTCTTCCAGTTGTGCGGCGATTGCTTCGAGCAGAGGTCGCGTGTTGTTCCAGCCATCAAGTGCGGCCTGCAAGGTCGGCGCCACATCGTTTGCGACAAGACAGCGGGTCAGATCCCGCGATACGACAACCAGGCGGCCATCACGACCGTGATTCAGGGACGCGAGCTTCATTGTTCGTCGCCCCTGAATTCCAGCTCGTGCAGCCAGGCAGCATGACGCGGCGCTTTCTTGGTTTGGCTCCATTCTTCGAGCATGGTGGGCGCCACTCGCTTCAATTCGTCGATCTGCTCCTGGGTTTGCGTGTTCGCGACGAGTTCCAGGCGATGCCCGTTCGGATCAAAAAAGTAAATGGACTGAAAAATACCGTGGTTGGTCGGTCCGATGACGTCGACGCCTTCGGACTCGATATGTTCTTTCGCCGCGAGTAGCGCGTCGTAGTTTTCGACTTCGAACGCAATATGCTGCACCCACTTTGGCGTGTTTCGATCGCGGTCCATCTCGGGCCGCGTCGGCAGCTCAAAAAACGCCAACACGTTGCCCATGCCACAATCGAGAAAAACGTGCATGTACGGGTCGGGTTCCTTGGTCGACGGCACCTGGTCTTCGGCAAAGGCCAGGTTGAATGCCATGTTCAAGACGCGCTGATAGAACTCAACTGTTTCCCTGGCGTCGTTACAGCGATACGCAACATGGTGAATGCGCTTGAGGTTCATTAACTGCTCCTGTCAGGTCTCGGCACTAACAACGCCGCGGGCGACCTGGTCGCGTTCGATCGATTCGAACAGGGCCGTGAAGTTGCCCTCGCCAAATCCTTCGTCTTTCTTGCGCTGGATAAATTCGAAAAACGTCGGTCCGACCATGTTCGCCGAAAATATCTGCAGCAACAAGCGGGCATCGCCGCCCTCGGTCGTGCCGTCGACCAGAATGCCGCGTGATTGCAGTTCGTCGACTGGCTCGCCGTGGCCCGGGAGGCGTTCCTGGAGCATCTCGTAGTAGGCTTCAGGTGGCGCCGTCATGAACTCAATGCCTCTTTTTGCGAGACGGTCCCAGCATTCGTAGAGATTGTCGCAGCCAAATGCGATGTGTTGGATGCCTTCGCCGTTGAACGCCATGAGGAACTCCTCGATCTGGCCGGTTCCTCGCGAGGCTTCTTCATTGAGCGGTATGCGAATACGATTGTCGGGTGCGGTCATCGCCTTCGAAAGCAAGCCGGTGTGTTTGCCCTTGATATCGAAGTAACGAATCTCACGGAAGTTGAAAATCTTCTCGTAAAATTCGGCCCAGAAACCCATGCGTCCGCGATACACGTTGTGTGTTAGGTGATCGATTTCCTTGAAACCGCAGCCTTCAGGGTGACGCTCAACACCTTCGACAAATTCAAAGTCGATGTCATAGATCGTGGAGCCGCGCGCGTAGCGGTCGATCAGGTACAACGCCGTACCTCCGATTCCTTTAATTGCTGGAAGGCGCAACTCCATCGGGCCGGTCGGTATCTCGACCGGCTGTGCCCCTAGTTCGAGGGCACGCGTATAGGCGTGGTGCGAATCCTTGACGCGGAACGCCATGCCGCAGGCCGACGGGCCGTGTTCCTGGGCAAAATAAAACGCCGCGCTGTCGGGCTCGTTGTTGATGATGAAGTTGATATCGCCCTGGCGATAGAGTGTCACGTCTTTCGATCGGTGATGGGCAACTTCGGTAAAGCCCATCAGCTCAAATGCTGGCTCTAATACACCGGTCGTCGGCGATGCGAACTCGACGAACTCAAAGCCGTCGAGCCCCATGGGATTGTCGAACAGGTCGGTCATGACAGTTTCCTCGCGTTCTGGCCGTACACATCTTTTCGACATTATGCGCGTCTTTTTGAAATTCGGCGTTCTAAATGTGGCTTTTAGTCAACAATAGTGAAACACCTGTTCCATAAAGAGCCAAAGTATGAGTAGGCAGTCCATATGCAGCTGACTCGAACTGACCGACGCCTGTTGAATGAACTACAACGCGACGCGACCCGAAATCAAAGCGAGCTGGCCGAGATCGTGGGCATGTCCCGTACCTCCTGCTGGCGCCGCATGCGGGATTTCGAAGAGGCTGGATTAATCGAATGACAGGTCGCGCCGCTGAACCCCAAGATGGCGGGCTTCAACATCCAGGTGCTGCTGCCCGTCGTGATGACCGAGCACACGGACGACAACCGCCATGATTTCGAGCGCCATGTGTCGCGACTGGCCGAGGTCACAGAGTGTTTTTCTGTATCCGGTGAGCGTGACTACGTTTTGCATGTCCTTGTGCAGGATATGGATACCTGCAACGAATTTCTTAATGCCGAGATTCTGAAGCATCCGGCGGTACGCTCGGCCAGTTCGACTTTCGCGTTGCGACGTGTCAAATACTCAACGGTGCTGCCTTTAACTGATTGATCTTGGTGTTGCGGGTCGCGCGCCGTGGCTCGCTTGTATCGTTGCGTGACGCAATAGTGTGATTCGCTTCACATTTTCGACAAGAAAATTCATTGTTGCGTCTCGGCAACAAACGACTGGTTGCTTGCGTCGTGCAAATTTCCTGGCTGTCGCAAAACGGCAAGTTCACACAAGCCGCTGGTCTATTACATAAATGTGGGCCGTCGATCACCGACACCGGTGCGCTGGTTTTGCTACTCAATAAGTCCTGGGTTTGTTATGCGTCGGCTAGGGAGCGACAACGATGAAGGGACCACTATTTGCATTGAGCATCATTCTGCTGGCCGGTTGTGCTGACCTCAAGACGCTGGAGGAGCTCGAATTTTCGGCGCTTCAGTCGGGCGACTGGTCCGCGGTTGAGCAACGCGAGAAGAACATTGCCAGGCGCAAGGCGCGGCAAGGCATCAGGTGTCCCTCGGGGTCAATACCGGTGTGCGTGGATCGCGGGAGCCGATCCCGGTGCAGCTGCAATTCATACGATGACGTCCGAGACATGCTTGGCGGTTACCAAACGCAGCGCTAAAAAGACCCAAGATGCGCTTGTTAGCTGGAAGTCAGTAGCGTAATTGACAGGCCGGGAACTGCCACATCTTGATCGCTGACAGACGCCTGGGATGTCCCGTTACTGGAGAATGCGACGTGCCAGCGTAACGCGTCGCCGGGCAACGGCACCTGCATCGTCGCCGACTCCTCGTAACGGTTGATCAGAATCGCTATTGCATAGTCCGCGCCCGCAATGTTCTTTTCCTCGATCAATACCGAGAAAGCCCGGCTCGAGGCCCATTCATCACTCTGTTTTGCTTGCCCGTCCTTGTTAATCCATCGAATCTGGACGGATCCAGTCTCCCGCTCCAATTTCCCGTGTACAAAGTCGCTTACCCTGAGCAAGGGTATCTCGCGTCGCAACCAGATCAGCTCACGCACCTGGTCCAGGAACTCCGCATCGGTGTCAGACCAGTCGAGCCAACTTATCTCGTTATCCTGCGCATAGGCGTTGTTGTTGCCCTGCTGAGAGTTTCCCAGTTCGTCGCCCGCGAACAACATGGGTGTGCCCTGTGAGAAAAACAGCGTTGCCAGCATATTCAATCGTTGCCGGCGCCGCCGGTCAACGATGCCTGGATTTTCTGTGGCTCCTTCCGCTCCATAGTTGGCGCTCAGGTTGTGTGAGTGGCCGTCCCTGTTTTTTTCGCCATTTGCCTCATTGTGGCGCTGCTCGTAACTGACAACGTCCATCAACGTGAAGCCGTCGTGGCTGGTAACGAAATTAACGCTCGCCGTCGGGGGACGTTGACTGGCCTCGAACAAATCGGCGGAGCCGCGCAAGCGTCTCGCAAATTCTCCGCTGCTACCCGAGTCACCCCGCCAAAACCGGCGTACCGTGTCACGAAAACGATCATTCCATTCGGCCCAGCGCGGCGGAAAGTGACCCAATTGGTAACCGCCAGGGCCGGGGTCCCACGGCTCGGCGATCAGTTTCAGGTGCCGCAGGTTCGACAAGTTGCTGATCTCGGCAAGAAACGGGTGCGTTGCCGCAAAGCCATCGTTGCGGCGACCGAGAATAGTCGCGAGGTCGAATCGAAAGCCGTCGACACCCATGGTGCTTGCCCAATAGTCGAGACTGTCGACGACGAGTTGTCGAACTCGCACGTGGTCGATGTTGACCGTGTTACCACAACCCGTGTCATTCACGTACGCGCCGTGGTCATCTGGCGACGTGCGGTAATAGGCGCGGTTGTCGAGGCCACGAAAGCAAAGCGTCGGTCCCCAACGATCGGCTTCGGCCGTGTGGTTGTACGCGACGTCCATGATGACTTCGAAGCCAGCGTCGTGCAGCGTGCGCACCATGTCGCGGAATTCGGTGGCGGCATCATCGCGCGCATAACGTTGCATGGGAGCAAAAAAACCGATCGTGTTGTAACCCCAGAAATTTCGAAGTTTCTGATCGACCAAATGCCGCTCGTCAATGAACGTCTGCACCGGCATCAGCTCGATGGAATTAACACCGAGCGATTTCAAATGGGCAAGCACGTCCTCATGACGCAAGCCATCGAAGGTGCCTCGTTCGGACTCGTCGAGGGCAGGGTGGCGCATCGTATAGCCGCGCACATTGCATTCGTAGAAAATGGTATCGCCCCATGGAATCCTGGGTCCATCGGGCAGGGAATCGTTGAATAATGTGTGCACGACGCTTTTCGGCACAAACGGCGCGCTGTCGTCAGTATTTATCCGTTGCTCGCCGTGGTCGTCAAAATAATCGAACACCGCCGGGTGCCATTCGAAGTCTCCAACGATTTCGCGGGCATACGGATCCAGCAATAGCTTGGCCGGGTTGCAGCGCAAGCCGTCAGCGGGATCGTAAGGTCCATGCACTCGGTAACCGTAAACCTGTCCTGCGCTACAGCCTGGCAGGTAACCATGCCAAACGCCGTTACTGCGCTCGGGCAGGAAGAGAATCTCTCGCTGTGTGCCGTCATGATCAAACAGGCAAAGCTCGATTTTTTCGGCGACGGCTGAGTACAGCGCAAAGTTCGTACCCGACGCGTCGGGAGTTGCACCCAGGACATGCGGGTTGCCAGGCTGCATCACTTCTTGGGCAGCGAGATTGGCTCCAGCCGCCAAATTTCCTCGTTGTAATCGCGCATCGTGCGATCGGTGGAAAAACGTCCGGACGACGCCGTGTTGAGTATGCTCATGCGCGTCCAGTGTTCAACGTCAAGGTACGCCTCAGCTGCCTGCGCCTGCGCGTCGATGAAACTGCGGAAATCTGCGGCCGTCATCCACGGGTCCGAGGGCTCACGGATCGATTGCATCGTCGAATCAAACACGCCCGCTTCGAAGCGATTGAAATGCCCGCTTTGCAGCAGATTCATGACGTTGCTGAACCCTTCGTCCGCGTCAATGATCGCTTGCGGCTCGTAGCGACCACGCAAATCGTTGATTTCATCGACGGTCAGGCCGAAAAGGAAGAAATTGTCTTCGCCTACGGCCTCACGAATTTCAACGTTGGCACCGTCGAGCGTACCGATCGTCACGGCACCGTTCATCATGAACTTCATATTGCCAGTGCCCGACGCTTCCTTACCCGCTGTTGAAATCTGCTCGGACAGGTCTGCGGCCGGGCAAATGACTTCCATCGCGGAGACGTTGTAATCCGGATAAAAAATCATTCGCAATTTACGGTCCATCGCCGGATCGGTGTTAATGACTCTGGCGACGTTATTTATGCACTTGATAACGTCTTTTGCCATTACGTAGCCGGGGGCCGCCTTGCCGCCGATAATAATTGTGCGCGGGACTTCATCGTGCCCGCTGCGGATTCGATCGTAGAGGTATACGGCGTGCAGAACATTCAGGAACTGGCGTTTGTATTCATGAATACGCTTAACCTGAACGTCAAACAGCGTATTGGGTTCAATTTCGAGACCGGTCTTTTCTTCAACCGCGCGCGCAAGCTGCAATTTGTTCTGAAGTTTGATCGCGCGCCAGTCTTTGCGGAAATCCGCATCGTCGACGAACTCCCTGAGTCTCTCGAGTTCTGTCAGTTCGGTCGTCCAGCTATCGCCTATCTTGTCCGTTATCAGCCCGGCGAGTCCTTTGTTGCAGGCCGCAAGCCAGCGTCTTTGTGTAACGCCGTTGGTCTTGTTATTGAATTTCTCGGGCCACATTTCGGCGAAATCGCGAAACAAACCTTCGCGCAGCAATTTCGAATGTAATTCGGCGACGCCGTTTACCGAAAAACTGCCGACGATCGCGAGATACGCCATCCGTATCATTGGCTCCGAGCCTTCCTTGATCAACGACATCCGCGCAATACGGTCGTTGTCGCCGGGCCATCGTTGACTGATTTGGACGATGAAGCGCGCGTTAATCTCGTAAATGATGTCGAGAATTCTCGGCAAGAGGCGGCGGAACATCGAGACAGGCCACGTCTCGAGCGCTTCCGGCAGCAGGGTGTGATTGGTGTAGGCCATGGTCTTCGTCGTGATCGCCCATGCGTCGTGCCACCCAAGTCCGTGTTCGTCGATGAGCAGACGCATCAGTTCTGCAACGGCAATGGCCGGATGCGTGTCGTTCAATTGAATGCAGTGTTTGTCCGCGAAATCGCTTAGGTCCAGACCGCGATGCTCTATGCGGTTGCGTAGTTGATCCTGCAGGCTTGCGGAAGCCAGGAAATACTGTTGCCTTAACCTCAATTCCTGACCATTCTCAGTTTCCGCATTGGGATACAACACCATCGTGATGTTCTCGGCCTCGTTTTGCGATGCAACGGCATCCGCGTAACTGCCCGCATTGAACTGATTCAGATCAAACTCATCGGTAGCCGACGCTGACCAAAGCCGTAACGTATTCACGATTTCGTTTTTGTAGCCCGGAATGGGAATGTCGAACGGAATCGCGAGCACGTCGTGCGTATCGACCCAGCTGTGGCGCGTCTGGCCGGTCGAATCCGTGTAAACCCCGCTGCGCCCACCGAAGTGCACGGTCTGCGCGTACTCGATGCGTTCGATCTCCCACGGAAATCCCTCGCGCAGCCACGCGTCCGGTTCTTCCACCTGGTAGCCGTTTTCGATGCGCTGATGAAACATACCGTATTGGTAACGTATGCCATAGCCGATAACAGGCAATGCAAGCGTCGCACAGCTGTCGAGAAAGCAGGCCGCAAGGCGGCCCAGACCGCCATTGCCGAGACCCGCATCGTGTTCACGCTCGTAGACATTCTCGAGGTCGATGCCAAGCCGCGACAGTGCCTCGGACGTTTCATCTTCGATGCCCAGGTTGAGCAGCGCATTGCTCAATAAGCGGCCCATCAGGAACTCGAGTGACATGTAGGCGACACGACATTTGTCCGCGGTTTCCGTTGCCTTGCGGGTCTTGGCCCAGCGCTCCATTAGACGGTCACGCGCGGCAAACACGAGTGCCTGGTAGAGGAACGGCGAGTTCGCGCGAATGGTGCGGCGGCCCAGCATGCGTCCGAAATAATGCGTGAAGTCGTGCAGGATCGCGTCGGCTGTCATCAGCAGATCGGGCGCCTGCAACAGCTCGATGTCGCCGACCCCGGCCGTTTTATCTATTTTTGCAGCCATGCATTTGTCTCCTTCAGGCGCCGTCCGTGGGCACCAGCCTGATAATCAGCGCCGCGAGGGCCGGCAGGCACAGCCGCAAGGAGCACGGCCGGTCATGATGACCCTCAGAGTGGCTTACATAGGTCGCCGGGCCGCTCCCGCTGCCACCGTACTGTTCGGCATCGCTGTTGACTACCACCTCGTAATCGCCTGCAGACGGTACACCGATTTTGTAGTCATTGCGCACGATCGGCGTCAAGTTTACGACGCAAACAACGAAACCTCCGTCGCTGTCACGGCGTAGCCAGCTCAACACGCTGTTATCGCGATCCCCCCAGTCTATCCACTGGAAACCCTTGTTGCTGAAATCGACTTCGTGCAGCGCGCGGGTGTCTTGATACAGTTTATTCAGGTCCCGTACGAGCGTTTGCACGCCTTGATGTGGCGCATGTTGCAGCAAATGCCAGTCAATCGACCGGTCATGGTTCCATTCATGGCGTTGCGCGATCTCGTTGCCCATAAACAGGAGTTTCTTGCCGGGATGAGCAAACATCGAAGTGTAGTACACGCGCAGGTTGGCAAACTGTTGCCAATCGTTGCCCGGCATTCGTCCCAGTATCGAGCTCTTGCCATGCACGACCTCGTCATGAGAAAGCGGCAGTACAAAGTTCTCATCAAACGCGTACACGAGACCGAACGTCATCTTGTCGTGATGATGCTTACGATGCACAGGGTCCTCGGACATGTACGACAAAGTGTCGTTCATCCAGCCCATATTCCACTTGTAAGTGAAGCCCAGGCCGCCGGCGTCGACAGGTTTTGAGACGCCCGGCCACGCCGTAGATTCCTCGGCGAACGATGTTGCGCAATGAGCGTGTACCTCGATATTCAGTCGACGCAGGAATTCAACGGCTTCGAGGTTTTCATTTCCACCGAACTCGTTAGGCAGCCATTCGCCTTCGTTACGCGAATAGTCGAGGTACAACATCGAGGCGACGGCGTCGACACGCAAGCCGTCAATGTGAAACTCAGTGATCCAGTAGAGTGCGCTGCCGATCAGGTAGTTAACGACCTCGCGGCGGCCGTAGTTGAAAATCAACGTGCCCCAGTCGGCATGCGCCCCTTTGCGTGGGTCCTCGTGCTCGAAAAGCGCGGTGCCATCAAAACGCCGTAAGCCATGATCGTCATTGGGGAAATGCGCCGGCACCCAATCCATGATGACGCCGATGCTATTTGCATGGCAGCAGTCGACAAAATAGCGAAAATCATCCGGCGACCCGAAGCGTTGAGTCGGGGCAAACATGCCGACCGGCTGGTAGCCCCACGAACCGTCGAACGGGTGCTCCGATACAGGCATCAGCTCGATGTGCGTGAAACCCATGCCTACGACGTAGGCCACAAGTTCTTCGGCAAGGTCTCGATAGGTCAGGTAACTGCCATCGTCTTTGCGGCGCCAGGAACCAAGATGCACCTCATAGATGCTCACCGGTTTGTCCAGGTCCGGCGATACCGGACGTTGGCTCATCCAGGCGCCGTCTTGCCAGTCATAGTCGCTATCAAAGACGATCGAAGAATTTCCCGGCGGCGGTTCGTGATGACTCCCGTAGGGATCGGCTTTCAAAGGCAGTAACTTGCCGGCGCTGTCCTGAATTTCGTATTTGTAGAGTGCCCCGTTGCCGACTCCGGGCAGGAATATTTCCCAGATACCGTTAGCAGGATGCAAACGCATGACGTGGTGCCGTCCGTCCCAGCCATTGAAGTCACCAATGACACTTACCCGAGACGCATTAGGTGCCCAAACGGCAAAACGCGTTCCGGCAATACCCTGGAGTTCGCACCGGTGTGCACCGAGTTTTCTGTAGATGTATTGGTCTGATCCTTCGCCCAACAGGTAGAGGTCCATCTCTCCAAGCGCGGACGGAAACCGATACGGGTCTTCGGTCACGTAAGCGTGACCCGAGCTATCGGTGATACGGAACGCGTAGCGTCGGATTCGCGGCGGCATCGATGCCTCGAAAAGGCCGCCAGGATAAATTCTTTTCATGCTCGCAATGCGTGTGCCTTTGGGGTCGACAAGCTCGACTTTCGCTGCGTGCGGCTGCAGTGTGCGTACGACCCGGCCTTTGGGTCCCTTGTGC
>Ga0255049_10000964_pt1 | contig 16620 bp, 12 predicted proteins | sample JV7_2_3_MG_FD_183615 | JGI IMG/M metagenome (GOLD analysis project Ga0255049, IMG submission 183615) | Seawater microbial communities from Jervis Inlet, British Columbia, Canada - JV7_2_3 | ecosystem: Environmental > Aquatic > Marine > Inlet | place: Canada: British Columbia | collected 2016-10-06
GATATCGCGGACGAGGAAACCGGTGAAGTGCTGGTCGAGGCCGCCAAGCCGTTGACCGAGGAGATCCTCTCGGACCTGATTGAGCGCGGCATCCGCACCTTCGAATGCATTTTCCCCGAGCGTGAGGATGTCGGTGAAACACTGATCGAAACGCTGGCCAAGGATCCCGTGAAGGATCAGAAGGAAGCGTTGATCGAGATCTATCGTCGACTGCGACCGGGTGATCCGCCGACGGCGGAGTCGTCGCGCACGTTGTTCAACAACATGTTCTTCGATCCCTCGCGTTACGATTTTTCCAAGGTCGGACGGCTCAAGTTCAACACCAAGCTATACGGTTCCACTCCGGGTCACGACCTCAACGAGGGGCCGGATCCGGCCTGGAGCGAACGCGTGGCCAGTCTGTGGGCCAGCGGCGAGGACCGCACCCCGTCCAAGGAAGACTTCATCGAAGTCCTGCGCTACATGCTCAAGGTCCGCCGTGGGATCGGCTCGCTTGACGATATCGACCACCTGGGCAACCGCCGCGTCCGCAGCGTCGGCGAACTGCTGGAGAACCAGTTTCGAATCGGCCTCGTGCGGATGGAACGCGCGATCAAAGAGAAGATGTCGGTCTACCAGGAAATGACGACTGCGATGCCGCACGATCTGATCAACGCCAAGCCCGTGATGGCCGCAATTCAGGAGTTCTTCGGCTCGAGTCAGTTGTCGCAGTTCATGGATCAGACCAACCCGCTTTCCGAGGTGACGCACAAACGCCGCCTATCCGCCCTGGGGCCCGGTGGTTTATCGCGTGAGCGCGCGGGTTTCGAGGTTCGCGACGTTCACCCCACGCACTACGGTCGGATCTGCCCGATCGAGACCCCCGAGGGCCCGAACATCGGCCTGATTTCTTCGTTGAGTTGCTATGCCAGGATCAACGACTACGGCTTCATCGAATCGCCGTACCGCCGTGTCGATAACGGGGTGGTGAGCAACTTCGTCCGCGTTACCCGGGAGGGCCAGAGCGATCTCAAACTCGACCAGGTGCTCGGGGCCGCCGATTTCGTCAAGCTGCGCGCAAGCGTCGCGGCCAAGGGCAAGTTGCCGCCGGAGGCCACGCCGCACTCTTTCTACTTGTCGGCCTACCAGGAGGATCGCGAGACGATCGCCCAGGCCAACGCTCGCCTGACCGACGCGGGGGCCTTTGAAAACGAGCGCGTCAGCGCGCGTAGGACCGGTGAATTCAAACTGGTGCCTCGTGAGGAAGTCGGTTACATCGACGTCTCGCCGAAGCAACTCGTTTCCGTTGCGGCCTCGTTGATCCCGTTCCTCGAGAACGACGACGCCAACCGCGCGTTGATGGGTTCGAACATGCAACGGCAGGCCGTGCCGCTGGTGCGCCCCAAGGCTCCCTTCGTGGGGACCGGGATGGAGGCCATTACCGCCGGTGACTCGGGCGCGGTCGTGACCTGTAAACGATCGGGGGTTGTCGATCTCGTCGATTCCCAGCGCATCATCGTGAGGGTCGGCGCCAAGGGCCAGGAAGACTTCGGCGCCGATATCTACACGTTGATGAAGTTCAAGCGTTCGAACCAGAACACCTGCATGAACCAGCGTCCGTTGGTCCACGAGGGCCAGCGCGTCGAGGAAGGCGAAGTGCTGGCGGATGGTCCCTGTACCGAACGCGGAGAGCTGGCGCTCGGGCGCAACGTGTTGGTCGCGTTCATGCCCTGGCGCGGGTACAACTTCGAGGATGCGATCCTGATTTCCGAGAAGCTCGTTCGCGAGGACTCGTTTACCTCGATCCACATCGAACAGTTCGATGTCGAGGCGCGCGACACGAAACTCGGCCCGGAAGAAATCACCCGCGATATCCCTAACGTTTCCGAGGAGTTCCTCAAGGATCTCGACGAGGCCGGGGTGATCCGTATCGGTGCCCACGTCAAACCCGGCGACATCCTCGTGGGTAAGGTGACGCCGAAGGGCGAGACCCAGTTGACGCCGGAAGAAAAGCTCTTGCGTGCGATCTTCGGTGAGAAATCCGGTGATGTCCGGGACGCGTCCTTGACCACGCCGCCCGGGATCGACGGCATCGTCGTCGACGTCAAGATCTTCAGTCGCAAGGGTGTCGAGAAGGACTCCCGCGCCGAGGAAATCGAACAAGAACTGATCCAGCGTATGGAGAAGGACCTCAAGGATCAGATCCGCATCATCCGCGAGGAGGATCGCAAGCGACTGATCCAATCGCTCGGGGACGAGAGACTCATCGAGCCGCTGACCGATAGGCGGACGGGGAGTGTCCTCCTCGACGCCGGTGCGGTCCTGACCCGTGACGCGATGGCCGGTTTCGACACCGAGGATCTGCACCGCTGCGTGATCAAGCCCTCCAGGAAGGCCAAGCAGGATGAGATCCATCGAATCGAGGAGCGCACCAAGAAACGTATCAGTGTGCTGCAGCAACTGACCAGGGACAAGATCGAACAGATGCGCAAGGGCGACGAACTGGCCCCCGGCGTGATCAAGATGGTCAAGGTCTACGTTGCGATGAAACGCAAGCTGTCGGTGGGCGACAAGATGGCCGGTCGGCACGGCAACAAGGGCGTCATCGCGCGGTTGCTTCCCGAAGAAGACATGCCGTACATGCCCGACGGGCAATCCGTCGAGGTCGTGCTCAACCCGCTTGGCGTGCCCTCGCGCATGAACGTCGGGCAGATTCTCGAGACGCACCTCGGTTGGGCCGCCGCGGCCCACGGAGTCGCCCTCAAGCAGATGCTCGAGAAGGAACGCAGCGCTGCCGCCGCCGACATCCGGGGCAAGCTCAAGCAGTTGCTTCCCGGTCAGGCCCGCGTCGAGTCCATCGATTCGATGAGCGACGACCGCGCCATCGAGGTCGGCAAGGTGCTCGCCAACGGAGTGCGTTTCGCGACGCCGGTGTTCGATGGGGCGACGGAGTCGGAGATCAAGGACCAACTTGCGCTGGCCGGGTTGCCCGGTTCCGGGAAGATCGAACTGTGGGACGGTCGGACCGGGGTCAAGTTCGAACAACTCGTCACCGTCGGTTACATCTACCTGATGAAGCTGTCGCACCTGGTGGACGACAAGATCCACGCGCGCTCGATCGGACCCTACTCGCTGATCACCCAGCAGCCGCTGGGCGGTAAGGCCCAGTTCGGCGGGCAGCGTTTTGGTGAGATGGAGGTGTGGGCGCTCGAGGCCTATGGCGCGGCGCACATCCTGCAGGAACTCTTGACGGTGAAGTCCGACGATGTGTACGGACGAACCAAGATTTATGAAGCGTTGGTCAAAGGCGAGACCGCCGTCGAACCGGGATTGCCCGAGTCGTTCAACGTCCTCGTGCGCGAGCTCCAGAGCTTGTGCCTGGATGTCGAACTCTTGAGCGACAGTGATGGAGTCCCTGGTCCGACGACCGTTTAGTCCGGAGGAGCCCGTGAGCAGACCCCCGTTTTTGTTTGACAAAGCCAGGACGATCAACGACTTCAACGCGATCCGTATCTCTTTGGCCAGCCCGGAGAAGATCCGGTCCTGGTCGTACGGCGAAGTCGTCAAGCCCGAGACGATCAACTACAGGACGTTCAAGCCCGAGCGTGACGGGTTGTTTTGCGCCAAGATCTTCGGCCCGGTGACGGACTGGGAGTGCTTGTGCGGAAAATTCAAGCGCATGAAACACCGCGGCGTCGTTTGTGACAAGTGCGGTGTCGAGGTTACGCAGTCCAAGGTGCGCCGCGAGCGCATGGGTCACATCGAGCTGGCCAGCCCGGTAAGCCACGTCTGGTTCTTCAAGGGCTTGCCCAGCCGCATCGGCCACCTGCTGGACATGCCGTTACGGGATCTCGAACGGATCCTGTACTTCGAGGCCTACGTGGTCATCGACCCGCTCGATGTCCCCGATTTGCAGGAAAAGGACATCCTGACCGAAGAACAGTACCGCGAGTTGCAGGCCGAACATCCGGACGACTTCGTCGCCGGGATGGGTGCCGAGGCGATCAAGGAGATCCTCGCGCGGGTCGATATCGAGACTCTCGCGGTCGAAATGCGCGACCTGATGCGCAACGAGACGTCGCAGCAAAAACGGCTCAAATTCGCCAAGCGGCTCAAAGTCGTCGATGCCTTCCGCAAGTCGGGAAACCGTCCCGAGTGGATGATCCTCGACGTGATTCCGGTGATCCCGCCGGAGCTTCGACCGCTGGTGCCGCTGGACGGCGGGCGTTTCGCGACATCCGATCTCAACGACCTCTACCGCCGGGTGATCAACCGCAACAACCGGTTGAAGAAACTGCTCGATCTCAAGGCCCCCGATGTGATCGTGCGCAACGAGAAGCGCATGCTCCAGGAGGCCGTCGACGCCCTGTTCGACAACGGTCGGCGGGGGCGCGTCTTGCGCGGCAGTAACAACCGGCCGCTCAAGTCGCTGTCCGACACGATCAAGGGCAAGCAGGGTCGCTTCCGTCAGAACCTCCTGGGCAAGCGCGTGGACTACTCCGGCCGTTCGGTCATCGTGGTCGGCCCCAATCTGAAGCTGCACCAGTGCGGCCTGCCCAAGAAAATGGCGCTCGAGCTGTTCAAGCCGTTCATCTACAACAAGCTCGAACAGGAAGGCCTCGTATCCACGATCAAGGCCGCCAAGGAAATGGTCGAGACGGAGAGCCACGAGGTCTGGGATTACCTCGAGGAGGTCATCAAGGAGCACCCGGTGTTGCTCAACCGCGCTCCGACCCTGCACCGTCTGGGCATCCAGGCCTTCGAACCCGTTCTCGTCGAGGGCAAGGCGATCAAGATCCACCCGTTGGTGTGCACCGCGTTCAACGCGGATTTTGACGGCGATCAGATGGCGGTCCATGTACCGCTGTCGGCCAAGGCACAGATCGAGGCGATGGTCTTGATGTTGTCGACCAACAACATCCTCAGCCCGGCCAATGGGCTGCCGATCGTCAACCCCAGCCAGGACATCGTGCTTGGGATCTACTACCTCACGCAGGAAGCCAAGGGCACACGCGGTGAGGGCCGCATGTTCTCCTCGGCGGAGGAAGTGGTTGCGGCGTACCAGTGCAACGAGGTCGAAACATTGACGCCGATCGTCTTGCGCTACACGGGCGCACTGATCGATCTCACGACATTGGCCCCGAAAGAACGCGACAACGTCGTCCGTGCACCGGTACTCGAGGTCGAGAACTACAAACTGCGCACGACGGTCGGCCGCACGCTGTTCAACGACGCGTTGCCCGAGGGTTTGCCCTTCCTCAACGGCTTGCTCAAGAAGAAGGGTTTGCAGTCGTTCGTGCACTACGTGTACCTACGGCACGGGATCCACGCCACCGTCGCGCTGGTCGATCAATTGAAGGAACTCGGGTTCCTGTACGCGACCCGCGCCGGCGTTTCGATCGGTGTTGACGACATGGTCGTGCCACCCGAGAAGGCGCGCGTCGTCGAGGCTGCACGCCAGGAGCAGATCAATGTCGAGCAGCAATTCCTCGACGGTCTGATCACGAACCGTGAGCGCTACAACAAGGTGATCGCTATCTGGTCCGATGCGACCGAGAAGGTCTCGGAAGCGATGTTTCGCGAAATGACGCGGCTCGAGGAAGCGAACAACGAATTCAACCCGATCCTGATGATGGCCGACTCCGGAGCTCGCGGCTCGAAACAGCAAATGCGTCAGCTCGCGGGGATGCGCGGTCTGATGGCCAAGCCGTCGGGCGAGATCATCGAGACCCCGATCACCGCGAACTTCCGCGAAGGCCTGAACGTGTTGCAGTACTTCATTTCGACTCACGGGGCCCGCAAGGGACTGGCGGACACGGCGCTCAAGACGGCCAACTCGGGATACCTGACACGCCGGCTCGTCGATGTGTCGCAGGACGTCATCATCACCGCCGAAGACTGCCAGACCGCGGAGGGGATCGAAGTCGCCCGTATTGAAGAAGGCGGAGAGATCATCGAAGAGCTGCGCGACAGGATTGCCGGCCGGGTGACCCTCGACGACATCGTCGATGCCAATAGCGGCGAAGTGCTTGTACCGCGCAACTCGATGATTGACGAGGATCTGTCCCAGGTCGTGCAAGATGCAGGCTTGCAAACCGTACGTATTCGCTCGGTGTTGACCTGCGAATGCGAGCGCGGCGTCTGCATCCGTTGTTACGGCCGCAACCTGGCGACGGGGGGTCACGTCGAGATGGGCGAGGCAGTCGGCGTGATCGCGGCGCAATCGATCGGCGAGCCCGGCACGCAGTTGACGATGCGTACGTTCCACATCGGCGGCACCGCACGTATCGAAGAGCAATCGGGGATCGAGGCCAGCAACAACGGCACTGTGTACTACGAAAACCTCAAAATCGTGGAGAACCGCGCAGGCAAGCCGACGGCGATCAACCGCAACGGCGCGATCGTGATCAAGGATCGCGAGGGTCGTGAGCGCGAGCGTTACAACATCGTTTATGGCGCAGCACTGGCCGTGCGCGACGGCGAAGTCGTCGAGCGCGGCTCGGCTCTGGCGGAATGGGATCCATACAACTTCTCGATCCTGACCGATCTCGATGGCACCGTGCAGTTTCAGGACATCGAAGCCGGAGTGACGATCAAGGAAGAGGTCGATGAGATCTCGGGTCTGGCCCAACGTGTGATCATCCAGAGCCAGGACGAGAAACGCCACCCGCAGCTGCTCGTGCAGGATGCCAAGGGCAAGACGCAGCGCAAGATCCTGTTGCCGCTCCATGCGACCTTGATGGTCCATGACGGCGCGCAGGTCCGCGGCGGCGACGTGCTGGCCAAGATCCCCCGTGCGACGACCAAGACCAAGGACATCACGGGCGGTTTGCCGCGCGTGGTCGATCTGTTCGAGGCCCGCCATCCCAAAGACCCCGCGGTGATGGCCGAGGTCGATGGCGTCGTGCACTACGGGGATATCGTCAAGGGCAGCCGTAAGGTCATCGTAAAAACGGAAGACGCCGAAGAACTCGAATACTCGATTCCCAAGGGCCTACACGTGACGGTCCAGGAGGGTGAGGAAGTCACCGCGGGAGATGCCTTCACCGATGGCCCGAAGGACCCGCACAAGATCCTCGAGATCCTCGGTGAGCGTGAACTCCAGGAGTACCTGCTCGATGGGATCCAGGAGGTCTACCGCCTCCAGGGTGTGCAGATCCACGACAAACACATCGAGGTCGTGGTACGGCAGATGATGCGCTGGATCAAGGTCGAGGACCCGGGAGACACCGAGTTCATCGTCGACCAGCAGGTGGACAAGTTTCGCTTCGTTCGTGAAAACGAGCGGGTTCTCGAGGAAGGCGGGGCACCCGCGCGCGGCCGCCCGCTGCTGCTGGGTATCACGCGAGCCTCGCTGGCGACCGAGTCGTTCATCTCGGCGGCGAGTTTCCAGGAGACCACGCGTGTCCTGACCGAGGCGTCGATCTCGGGCCGGGTCGATTTCCTGCGCGGTCTCAAGGAGAACGTGATCATGGGCCGGTTGATCCCCGCCGGGACCGGGATGGATCGCTACACCGCGCTCCAGATCGCGCCCGATGGCCCGCCGGCCTACGAGGACGAGTTGGCGCTGGGGGCCATCCCCGAGGAGGGCGTCCCCGAGGAGCCGGATCTGGACACGGATCGATTTGCGGAGATGATTCGCGCCGCGGCGGCCGCCGCTTCGGCGGGGGATCCCGGCCCGGCCTCCTAGGGCGTTTTCGGAGCTGGTTTTCGAGGCCCCGTGGGCGTTTCGCCGGCGGGGCCTCTTTTTCGTTTCGCGGGACAGGCCGCCGGTTCAAGAATGCGGGGAATTGCAACCGATTTGTCGCGGCCGTCGACCCGGGCGACCTTGAAGCGTGTAGCCAAGCTTGCTAGACTCCCTGAGTTTTGCACCCCAAAAACCGGGAACCGCCACCCTTCTTGGCTGGAGGCGGGTTTTTTTCGCTTTTTGAGGCTTGCGCATTCACGCAACACGAAGAGAGACGAACAAAGTGCCGACGATCAATCAACTGGTTCGCAAGGGCCGCGAAAAAATCAAAGTCCGGACAAAATCTCCGGCTCTGAACGGCTGCCCGCAACGCCGCGGCGTTTGCGTTCGCGTGTACACCTCGACACCGAAGAAGCCCAACTCGGCGCTGCGCAAGGTTGCGCGTGTGCGGTTGACCAACGGGATCGAGGTTACGACCTACATCCCCGGAGTCGGCCACAACCTGCAAGAGCACTCGATCGTGATGATTCGCGGCGGTCGCGTCAAGGATCTGCCCGGCGTGCGTTACCACGTCGTTCGCGGAACCCTCGATGCGGTCGGTGTCGAAGGACGACGCCAGAGCCGTTCGAAGTACGGCGCCAAGCGTCCCAAATCCTAGGCTAGGTCCAGAGGAAACGATGCCGCGAAGAGGTCATGTCCCGAAACGGAAGGTGTTGCCGGATCCGGTGTATCAATCGCCGTTGGTGACCAAGTTCATCAACTGCATGATGCTCGACGGTAAGCGTTCGACGACCGAGAGCATCTTCTACAGTGCGATGGAAAGCATCAAGGAGCGCACCAACGAAGATCCGCTCAAGGTGTTCCGTAACGCGGTGGATAACGTCAAACCGGCGCTTGAGGTCAAGTCCCGTCGCGTCGGGGGGTCCAACTACCAGGTCCCCGTCGAGGTGCGGCCGCAACGCCGTATGGCGCTGGCGTTGCGCTGGTTGATCAGCTTTGCCCGGGCGCGTCCGGAGAAGTCGATGAACGAAAAGCTCGCCAACGAGATCGTCGATGCTGCGAACGGTCGCGGCAACACGTTCAAGAAGAAGGAAGATACCCACCGGATGGCCGAGGCGAACAAGGCGTTCGCGCACTTCCGGTGGTAGTCGACGTAGTAGACAGAGTTGAGTAGGTAAGAAAACTCGTTTTTGCGACCCGTAGGTGGCTAGCCCAAACCGCGGGGGCGCGTGGTTCTTTGACGTGGCACGGAAGACTCCTCTACAGAGGATTCGCAATATCGGCATCATGGCCCACATCGACGCGGGCAAGACGACGACGACCGAGCGAATCCTGTTCTACACGGGGATCACCTACAAGATGGGTGAGGTCCACGATGGGACTGCGACCATGGACTGGATGGCGCAGGAGCAAGAACGAGGAATCACGATCACGTCCGCTGCCACGACCTGCTTCTGGAAAGACCACCACATCAACATCATCGATACTCCGGGCCACGTCGATTTCACCGCCGAGGTCGAGCGCTCGTTGCGTGTGCTCGATGGCGCTGTTGCCGTGTTCTGCGCGGTCGGCGGGGTCGAGCCGCAATCGGAAACCGTCTGGCGCCAGGCCGACAAGTACGGCGTACCGCGTATTGCATTCGTCAACAAGATGGATCGCACGGGCGCGGACTTCGCCGCCGTCTGCGATCAGATGACCCGCCGGCTGTCGGCCCGCCCGGTGCCGGTGCAACTACCGATCGGCGCCGGGGATGAATTCGAGGGTCTCATCGACCTGATCGAGATGAAGGCGCTCACCTGGCCGCTGGACAAACTCGGGGCCGAGGCCGTCGAGGGTGAGATTCCCGAAAACCGGATGAGCGAGGTCCGCAAGGCGCGGGATCGGATGGTCGAGGCGGCCTGCGAAGTCGACGACCAGCTGCTGGCCCGCTATGTCAACGGCGAAAAACTCACGAACGATGAAATTCGCGACGGCCTGCGCCGCGGTGCGCTGGAAAGCCGCCTCACGCCTGTCCTGTGCGGGAGTGCATTCCGGAACAAGGGTGTGCGACCCCTGCTCGACGGTGTGCTGAGTTTCCTTCCCTCGCCGCTCGAGGTCAGCGCGATAGAGGGTACGGTTCCCGGCGAAGACGTCAAAGCGACCCGTCAGCCCAACGACGACGCTCCGTTCTCGGCGCTCGTGTTCAAGATCATGACCGATCCCTTCGTCGGCCACCTCGCGTTTGTTCGCGTCTACTCGGGTTCACTCGAATCCGGGATGCACGTGTACAACCCGACCAGGGGCAAGCGCGAACGCATCGGGCGTCTGCTCAAGATGCACGCCAACAAGCGCGAAGAAATCAAGCATGTCTGGAGCGGCGACATCGCTGCGCTCGTGGGGCTACGTAACGTCACGACCGGCGAGACGATCTGCGATGAGAAACACCCGATCATTCTCGAGTCGATGGAATTTCCGGAACCGGTGATCCGTCTGGCGATCGAACCCAAGACCAAGGTCGACCAGGAGAAGCTGGCTACGGCCCTGGCCAAGTTGACCCAAGAAGATCCGACGTTCCTGGTCTGTGTGGATCACGAAACCGGCCAGACGGTGATTGCCGGGATGGGCGAACTTCATCTCGAGATCCTGGTCGACCGGCTACAACGCGAGTTCTCGGTCGGCGCCAATGTGGGTAAGCCGCATGTCGCCTACCGCGAAACGATTCGAAAAAGCGCGGAAGGCGAAATGCGCTTCTCCAAGCAAACCGGCGGGCGCGGCCAGTTCGCCCACGTCAAACTGCGCATCGAACCGGCGGCGGTCGATGCGGGTTTTGTCTTCGACAACAGCATCAAGGGTGGAGCGATCCCCCGCGAATACATCCCTGCGGTCGAAGGCGGCTGCCGGGAGGTCATGGACGCCGGGATCCTGGCGAGCTACTCGATGCGTGATGTGCGCGTCGATCTTTACGACGGGTCGTTCCACGAGGTCGATTCCTCGGAAATAGCTTTCAAGATTGCCGGGGCAATGGCCTTTCGTGAGGCCTGTCTGAAGGCGTCCCCGGTACTTCTCGAACCAGTGATGCAAGTCGAGGTCACGCTCCCCGAAGACTACATGGGCGACGTGATCGGCGATCTCAACGCCCGTCGCGGCAAGGTTCGCAGTATCGAGACACGCCAGAACCTGCAAGTGATCCGTTCGCTGGTGCCGATGGCCGAGATGTTCGGCTACGCCACCGATTTGCGTTCGGCCACTCAGGGCCGCGGCAACTACACGATGCAGTTTGGTCAATACGCAGAAGTTCCCAAAGCGATCGGTGAAGAGGTCGTCGCCCGGGTCACCGGAACCGTCGGGCGTTAGGAGGAGAAGCGATGTCGAAGGAAAAGTTTGATCGATCCAAACCGCACGTCAATGTGGGCACGATCGGGCACGTCGATCATGGCAAGACGACATTGACGGCTGCGATCACGATGACGCTGGCGGCGGGCAGCGACAAGGTAGCGGTGCGGTCGTTCGATTCGATCGACAACGCACCTGAGGAGCGCGAGCGGGGGATCACGATTGCGACGGCGCACGTGGAGTACGAGACGGACGAGCGCCACTATGCCCACGTCGATTGTCCGGGTCACGCGGATTACATCAAGAACATGATTACGGGTGCGGCGCAGATGGACGGTGCGATTCTCGTGGTTTCAGCCGCGGATGGTCCGATGCCGCAGACACGGGAGCACATCCTGCTGGCGCGTCAGGTCGGTGTCCCGGCGATCGTGGTGGCCCTGAACAAGGTCGACATGGTGGACGATCCGGAGTTGCTGGATTTGGTTGAGTTGGAAGTGCGTGAGCTGCTGAGCCAGTACGAATTTCCCGGCGACGACATCCCGATGTGCCGGGTCTCGGCATTGAAGGCGATGGAAGGTGACTCGGAAGCTCAGGCGGGCGTGAAGGCGCTGATGGCGGAAGTCGATCGCTACATTCCGATGCCCGAGCGGGCGATTGATCTGGACTTTCTGATGCCGATCGAGGACATCTTTTCGATTTCGGGTCGCGGCACGGTGGTGACGGGGCGAATCGAGCGCGGTCGGGTGAAGGTCGGTGAAGAGGTCGAGATCGTGGGCATCCGGGAGACGGCGAAGAAGGTCGTGACGGGTGTCGAGATGTTCAAGAAGCTGCTTGATTCGGGCGAGGCCGGCGACAACGTGGGTTTGTTGCTTCGCGGCGTGGATCGCGAGGATGTGGAGCGCGGGCAGGTTTGCGCGAAGCCGGGTTCGATCACCCCGCACACGAAGTTCAAGGGTGAGGTTTACGTCTTGACGAAGGAAGAGGGCGGCCGTCACACGCCGTTCTTTACGGGCTATCGTCCGCAGTTTTACTTTCGCACGACGGATGTAACGGGTTCTGCGGAGCTTCCGACGGGTGTCGAGATGGTGATGCCCGGGGACAACGTGACGATCGATGTGAACCTGGGGACGCCGATCGCGATGGACAAGGGCCTGCGCTTTGCCATCCGCGAGGGCGGCCGGACGGTCGGTGCCGGAACCGTGACCGAGGTCAAGGAGTAGCGGCCAGGAGGCCGGACTCACTTCTTAAACTTAGGAAGGATCGCAACCGATGCGGGACAACGTTCAGTTGCAGTGTGGTGATTGCAAACGTCGCAACTATGTAACGACGAAAAACAAGAAGACCACCACGGGCAAGTTGGAGTTCAAGAAGTACTGCCGTTGGTGCCGCAAGCACACGTCGCACAAAGAGACGAGATAATCGTGAATTCGCTCAGACGGTTCAAACAGTTCATGACCGAAGTGTGGTCCGAACTCAAGAAGACCACTTGGCCCGCGCGGAAAGACGTTTACGGTACGACCGTTGTGGTCATCGTTACGGTGCTGATCTGCGCGTTCTACCTGTGGGTCGTGGATTTATTGCTCAGCGGGGGCATGGAAAAAGTGTTCGAGGTGTTCGGCTAATGACGGAAGTCGCCGAAAAGCACTGGTACATCATCCACACCTACTCGGGTTTCGAGGTCAAGGTCAAGGACTCGCTTCGCCGCCGGGCCGATGCGATGGGGATGGCGGAGACGATCGAGGAGATCCTCGTACCGACCGAAGAGGTCGTCGAGATCCGTGACGGAAAGAAGAAGCGCAAGACGCGCAAGTTCTTCCCCGGCTACGTGCTGGTGAAGATGGAGATGTCGGATGACGCCTGGCACGTGGTGCGCAACACGCCTAAGGTGACCGGCTTCGTCGGGACCGGGACCAACCCGGTGCCGCTGAGCGCGGACGAGGTGGCCCGCATCGTGAACCAGGTGTCGGTCGCGGCGGACAAGCCCAAACCGGTTCTGGCGTTCAACGTAGGGGAGACGGTTCGTATCGTGGATGGACCGTTCAACAACTTCACCGGGAACGTCGAGGAGGTCAACGAGGACCGTTCGACGCTGAAGGTCATGGTGACGATTTTTGGCCGGGCCACGCCGGTCGAGCTGGAATTCCTCCAGGTGGAGAAACCCTGACATGGCCAAGAAAGTCATCGGTCAGATCAAGCTGCACATCCCGGCCGGCAAGGCCACACCGGCGCCGCCCGTCGGCCCCGCGTTGGGCCAGCACGGCGTCAACATCATGGACTTTTGTAAGTCGTTCAACGCCAAGACGGCCAAGGAAAACGGGATCACCACGCCGGTCGTGATTACGGTCTACCAGGACCACTCGTATTCGTTCATCACCAAGACACCGCCCGCGTCGGTGCTCCTGATCAAGGCCGCCGGCCTGAAGAAGGGTTCGAGCGAACCCAACCGCGACAAGGTCGGTACGGTGACCCGCAACCAGGTCGAGGAAATCGCAAAGAGCAAGATGGTCGATCTCAACGCCGCATCGATCGATGCGGCCATGCGCATCATCGAGGGCAGCGCCCGCTCGATGGGCATCGAAGTTAAGGGTTAGGGAGGTCCGGCAAGATGCCCAAGCAGGGAAAGAAATTCAAGGAAGCCAGCGCCAAGATAGCCAAGCGACCGTACGCGCTTGACGAAGCGCTCAAGGCTGTTCGCGAGGCGGCATTCGCCAAGTTCGACGAGACCGTCGAGATCAGCATTCGGCTCGGGGTCAACCCGCGCCACGCCGATCAGATGGTTCGTGGCACGGTGGTGCTGCCGCACGGCACCGGCAAGACCACGCGTGTTCTCGTGATCGCGGCGGGGGACAAGGCGAAGGAGGCCGAAGAGGCCGGCGCCGATTATGTGGGTGGCCCCGAGTTGGCCAAGAAGATCCAGGAGGGGTGGCTCGATTTCGAGGCCGTGATCGCGACACCGGACATGATGCGCGAAGTCGGCAAGCTCGGAAAAGTGCTCGGGCCTCGGGGCCTGATGCCCAACCCCAAGACCGGTACCGTGACGTTCGACGTCGCCGACGCCGTCACGGCGATCAAGGCCGGGAAGGTCGAGTTCCGCGTGGACAAGACCTCGATCATCCACGTCGCCGTGGGCAAGCTTTCGTTCGAGGATGAGAAACTGCTGGAAAATGCGAAGACATTGCTGCAAGCCGTGATGCGGGCCAAGCCCTCGGCGGCGAAGGGCAAATACGTCCTATCCGTTTACGTCTCTTCGACGATGGGTCCCGGCGTGGCTATCGACCCCGAAGAAGTTGACATCGCCGCCTGAGGTACATCGTGAAACGGGCTAAAAAAGACGGCTTGATCGAAGGCCTGACCAAGACCTTCACCGAGAATCCACACCTCGTCCTGGCCGGCTTTAGCGGTCTGTCGGCGAACCAGGCCAACGGCCTGCGCCGCAGGATCGACGACAGCGGGGGATCGATTCGCGTGATTCGGAACCGCCTGGCCAAGCGCGCCGCTGTCGGCACGCCGGCCGAGGCGATGATCGAACATTTCGAGGGCCCCTGCGCTCTGCTGTTCCACGAGGATGACCCCGTGGGATTGGCCAAGGCACTGGCCGGGTTTACCAAGGAGAACCCGGAGGTCGCCGCCAAGGCCGGGTTGATCGACGCACGCGAGCAACTCGACGCCGACGGAGTGACGCAACTGTCCAAGATGCCCGCGTTGCCGGAGCTGCGTGCGCAGATGCTGGCTCTGTTCCAGACCCCAGCGACCACGTTGGTGCGTTTGCTGGGTACGCCGGGTACGCAGTTGGCCCGTGTGATCGACGCCTATCGAGAGAAACAGGGAGAGGGCGGGGAATAGCCCCGTCTAGTTCACGTCAACAAGAATTTGGGCCGCCGGGCGGTCCGTTAGAAAAGAACGAAGGAGTAGGGAAATGGCCGATCTGGACGCACTTGCCGAGAATCTCAGCGAGTTGAGCGTGATGGAGGCAGCCAGCCTCGTCAAGCTGCTCGAGGACAAGTGGGGCGTCTCCGCCGCGGCTCCCGCAGCCGTGGCCATGGTCGCACCGGGCGCCGACGCCGCTGCCGCCGAAGAGAAAACCGAGTTCGACGTGATCCTCAAGGACTTCGGCACCAAGAAGATCAACGTGATCAAGGCGGTCCGTGAGGTCACCAGCTTGGGTCTCAAGGAAGCCAAGGATCTCGTTGAGGGTGCGCCGAAGGCGATCAAGGAAGGCGTCACCAAGGAAGAAGCGAACGAGATCAAGAAGAAGTTCGAGGAGCAGGGAGCCGCGGTCGAGATCAAGTAGCCGGATTCGGAGTTATCAACCCGATGATGGTAAAAACCGCGTGCAAACTGACTGAAGAGTTCCCTGGCCGGGACCAGGGAGTGTTGCGCGTTTCTGTATCCGGACCTGCGCGTGCCCAGCGCGCCGGAGGTGTCCCTCACGATGGCTGAGATTATTCGTTCGGCCAAAGATCGAGCCGATTTTTCCAAGATCAAGACGGCGATCCCGATCCCCAACCTGATCGAGGTCCAGAAACGCTCCTACGAGCGTTTCCTGCAGATGAGAACCGCTCCGGCCGACCGCGAGTCACAGGTCGGCCTCGAGGGCGTGTTCAAGTCGATCTTCCCGATCAAGGATTTTCGCGAAACGTGTTCACTCGAATTCGTCGAGTACACGATCGGGAACTGGGAGTGCAAATGCGGCGAGCTGCGCGGCGTCGAGAAATTGCGCGCGGAATGCAGCTTTTGCCACAAGCCGCTGGTCGCCCCCGACGCACGGGGCGGAGAGGTGGACTGCCACCACTGCGGCAACCTCACGCAAGTCGAACTCTCCGACTGCGACAATTGCGGCGAGCCCGTCGCGCTGAAATTCAAGTACGACGTCGAGGAATGCCAGCAGCGCGGGCAGACGTACACCGTTCCGCTGAAGGTAACGATCCAGCTGATCGTCTATGACAAGGACCCGGACACCGAGACGAAATCGATCCGTGACGTCAAGGAGCAAGAGGTCTACTTCGGCGAGATCCCGATGCTGACCGACAACGGCACTTTCGTCGTCAACGGTACCGAGCGAGTGATCGTCAGCCAGCTGCACCGTAGTCCCGGCGTGTTCTTCCAGGCCGATGCGGCCCGCATCACCTACACCTCCAAAGTGATCCCGTACCGCGGTAGCTGGGTCGAGTTCGAAATCGATCACAAAAACATCCTGTACGTCAGGATCGACCGGAAACGGAAGTTCCCGGCGACGATCTTCATGCGCGCGCTGGGTCTCGAGGACATCCCCGCGATCTTCAACGCGTTCTACGATCCGATCGAGACCCGCGTCGGTAAGACGGGCGGTTGGGAGTTCCGGGCCGGCCCCGGGCTGGTCGGCCGCAAGACCCGTGCGGCGGTCAAGCGCGGCGCGACGGAATTGATCAAGAAGGGTCGCAAGATCCGCGAGGAACACCTGGAGATCCTGCGCAAGGGCCGCATCCAGTGGGTCCCCGTCGGAGCGGGCGAGATGCTCGGCGCCGTCAGCGTCCACGATATCGCGGACGAGGAAACCGGTGAAGTGCTGGTCGAGGCCGCCAAGCCGTTGACCGAGGAGATCCTCTCGGACCTGATTGAGCGCGGCATCCGCACCTTCGAATGCATTTTCCCCGAGCGTGAGA
>Ga0255049_10000965_pt1 | contig 16620 bp, 14 predicted proteins | sample JV7_2_3_MG_FD_183615 | JGI IMG/M metagenome (GOLD analysis project Ga0255049, IMG submission 183615) | Seawater microbial communities from Jervis Inlet, British Columbia, Canada - JV7_2_3 | ecosystem: Environmental > Aquatic > Marine > Inlet | place: Canada: British Columbia | collected 2016-10-06
GCAGCGGCCGGACTTCGGTCCCGCAGGTTTTTGTCGGAGAAGCGCATGTCGGTGGCTTCGAGGAGCTGATCGAGCTCGACAAAAATGGTGAACTGGACAAACTCCTCGCCGGCGCTAAGGCCGACGAGTCACAATCAGGCAGGATATAGAAATGGCAGATCAGGAAAATACAGGCGGCGAAAAGCAGCTTTCAATTATCAAGATTTACGTTAAGGACTTCTCCTTCGAGTCGCCGCAGGCACCGCAGGTTTTTCGCGCCGAAGAATGGGCGCCAAAGACCAGCCTCAACCTGCGCAGCTCGCATGCGCCGGTTGACGGCAACTTTCACGAGGTCGTATTGACGATTTCCGTCGAGGCAAAAGCCGACGACAAGACCTTGTTCCTTATTGAGTTGCATCAGGCCGGCTTGTTCGAGGTTTCGGGCCACACCGAAGAAGAGGCCGGCGCCCTGTTCGGCAGTTTTTGTCCGAACATCCTGTTTCCGTACGCGCGCGAGTCGATAGCTGGCATCATTCAGAAGGGCGGCTTCCCCGAATTCGTTTTGCAGCCTATTAATTTTGACTCGCTGTACCTGCAAACTCTGCAACAGCAAGAACAAGCCGAGCAGGCGGAGAAACACTAATAAAGCAGGACGCTTCACAAACCATTGCCGTCGTCGGCGCCGGTTCCTGGGGAACGGCGCTGGCACTGCAGTTTGCTCGCAGTGGTCATGAAGTAAGAATCTGGGGTCGCGATAGCGCCCAGCTCAGCTCGATGGGGAGCGATCGTGTCAACAGTCGCTACTTACCCGACGCAACCCTTCCTGACAACCTGATCGCCTGCACCGATCTCGATAGCTGTATCGATGGCGTTCGGGATGTTCTTGTTTCAGTTCCGAGCCACGCCCTGCGCGAGACACTCACCGCCTTGCGACCGTTGCTCGCCGACGATGCGCGAGTGTGCTGGGCAACCAAGGGTTTCGAACTACACACAGGCAAACTGCCACATCAGGTTGCGGCCGAGGTGCTCGGCGGCGATCGGCCCGTGGCGGTGCTGTCCGGCCCAACCTTTGCGAAGGAGGTCGGCGCTGGCTTGCCAACCGCAATGACTGTCGCGGCAAACGACAGCGAGTTCGCACAGGAACTTGCCGTCGCTTTATCCGGCGATAATTTTCGTGCCTATACTTCGGACGACATGGTCGGTGTTGAGGTCGGCGGCGCGATCAAGAACGTCCTCGCGATCGGCGCCGGCATGTCCGACGGCCTGGGCTTCGGTGCCAACTCCCGAATCGCGCTGATCACGCGCGGTCTCGTCGAAATGACGCGCCTCGGCGTTGCTCTCGGAGCACAAAAAGAAACCTTTATGGGTCTCGCCGGCATGGGTGACCTCGTCCTGACCTGCACAGACAACCTGTCACGCAATAGGCGCATGGGGCTGGCGCTGGCGAGCGGCAAGAGCGTCGATGAGGCACAGGAGGAGATTCAGCAGGTCGTCGAAGGCGTAATGGCGGCCGAGGCCGTCAATGAAGTTGCCGATAAATTGGGTATCGAAATGCCGATCTGCCACCAGGTTTATCGTATTCTGTATGAAAATGCGTCGATACGAGAAGCCGTTGGCGCGTTGATGGGCCGCGACCTCAGGTCCGAAACATGAGGCTGATAGTAAGCATATTGTTATTGCTGATCGCCTCAGCGGAGGCTTACGCCCAGCGCTCTTTCGAGCACGATATCTTGCGAGACACTTTTGGCTTCGACGAAACCACGCGCAAGACAGTCGCGCTTGGGGATTTGAATCAAGGATGTTCCGCACGCGACTGCATTCCGTCCATCGACAATCCGAAATATGTTTCAGTCAATGAGGCCGATCAAGTTAGTGACGATGATGTCGTCATTGCTTTGTCCTGGAAGGGAGAGTATCGCGCCTACCCCGCGCGCATTCTCGATCATCACGAAATCGTCAACGACACGATCGCAGGTACGCCGATTTCGATCACCTGGTGTCCTCTGTGCGGTTCGGCTGTGGGAATTCATCGTGAAGTAGCCGGCCATGTGACCGAGTTTGGCGTGTCGGGCGTGCTCTACAACAGCGACCTCGTGCTTTACGACCGTGCGACCAACACGTTATGGGACCAGATCATCGCGGAAGGTATCGTCGGTGAATTAACGGGCGAGAAACTAAAAATGATTCCGGTATCGATGACCACATGGGGTCGATGGAAAACAGCGCACCCGGACACGCTCGTGTTGTCAATTGACACCGGCTTTGAAAAAGACTATTCCGTCGATCGCTACGCGGAGTACCGCGACTCCGCCCGATTGATGTTCTCCGTTCAGCAGACAGACGAACGCGTTCATCCGAAAACCGTCGTCTTTGGTTTTCAGGTCGGCGACAGTAAGGTCGCATTTACAGAAGCGCTGCTTAAAGAGCGGCCCTCCATCACTCACGATTTGAATGGCCGCCAGGTGACCGTGACCATGAAGGATGACGGATCGGTCTTGCTGGTGACAGATGACGGTGAGCAGTATTCGCCGATCCGGCTTTTCTGGTTCGCGTGGTACACCTTTTATCCGCAGACTTCGTTGGTAACGGCGACAAAATAGACTCTTTCCAGATACTGACAGGCTCTCGCCGCTACTCTATGCTTTAGGAAGAACAAATAACTATAAAGACAGTGGAGAGGCTCCATGGACAGACGTCAATTTTGCAAGACATCTATCGCGGCGGGAGTTGCCGCAAGTTACCCGTTTCTAACTGCCTGCGGCGAAAAAGCCAAGATGGCGGTCGATGCCGATACGAGCATTGCCGCCGTATCGCTCGATCGTGAGGAAATAGAGCTTGGAAAGGCCGCAATACGTGAGTTTGGCGAGGCGCTGAACGGCCCCGTCCTACTAGCCGATCACCCGCGTTACGACAGCGCGCGACGCATCTGGAATGGAATGCACGACAAGCATCCGGCGTTGATCGCACAGCCCGCAAACAGCAATGACGTCAGCCTTTCCGTCGCCTTCGCGCGTGACAACAACTTGCTGCTCGCGGTACGAGGTGGTGGCCATAGCTGGCCCGGCAAATCGGTTTGCGAGGGCGGCCTAATGCTCGATCTGTCGGGCATTCATGACGTTAGCGTGGACGCCGACAACAGGATCGCGCACGCCGGCGGCGGGGCACTGTTGAACAATCTGGACACCGCGGCGCTACAGCAAGGGCTCGTTACAACGGCCGGCGTCGTATCGCACACCGGCGTCGGCGGCTATACGCTTGGCGGCGGTTTCGGGCGCCTGAATCGAAAGTATGGCTTAACGATCGACAACCTTCTTGGCGCCGAGATCATTACGGCCGACGGCACGATCAGAAATATCAGCGCCGAAGAGGAGCCCGATTTGTTTTGGGCCATCCGCGGTGGTGGCGGCAACTTCGGCGTCGTCAGTCGCTTCGACTATCAGTTGCATCCGTTCGACCGAAACGTCCTGTCGGGTTCGATTGTTTGGCCCGTAGAGCAGGCCCGCGATGTCCTGGAATTTTATGGCGAGTGGTATCTGGGCCTGTCTGACAGCTGCTACGTCGGACCGACCATGGCGACGATGCCTGACGGAACCGGAATCATATTGATGGAGGTCGTTTACAACGGCGACCCGGTTGAAGGCGAAAAAGAACTCGCGCCGCTACGGGCTTTGGGCACGCCGATCGAAGACGGCATCAAGATGCAGGACTACATGGTCATGCAAACGCAGGAAGATGCGGCCTTCGGACACGGTGTCCGTTCGTATGCGAAAAACGGCATGGTGAAAGAGGTCACGCAGGAACTCATCGACGCCATGATCGACGCGTACACGCAGGACCCCCGGATTGCCCTGTTTACACATACAGCCGGTGGCGCCGTAAAACGTGTTGGCGAACTCGACACGGCATTCACGCATCGAAATGCAGAGACAATGCTGATCTTTGCGGGCGGCTGGATGGATCCGGAGCAGGATGCCGAGGCGATCCAGTTGATTCGCGACTGGTTCTACGCACTCGAACCGCATACCGGTGGCTACTACGACAACATCGAGTGGGACGGCGACAAAACCGTGGTCGGCAATTACGGCCCGGCATTCGATCGACTTGCTCGCATCAAGGGCCAGTACGACCCGGGCAACCTGTTTCGTATGAACAGCAACATCGAGCCAGCGTAGCCAACAACCCGGCCGACGACCTAGGCGCCATCAGCAAAGTCGAGCTGGCGCCAGGCCTCGTAAATAACCACGGCTGCCGAGTTCGACAGGTTCAGGCTGCGACTGCCATCGCGCATTGGCAGCCTGAGCCGCTGCTCGGAAGGCAGGGCGTCCAACACCTCCTGCGGCAGGCCGCGGGTTTCCGGGCCGAACAGGAAGGCGTCGCCAGCCTGATAGTTGGGCTCGTCATGCTGGCTGGAACCGCGAGTACTCAACGCGAACACGCGCGGCTGCCCCAGCGCTTCGAGGCACTCATCCAGCGATGCGTGCGTCGCCACTGACGCGAACTCCCGGTAATCAAGCCCCGCCCGGCGAAGTTTTTTGTCGTCCAGATCAAAGCCAAGTGGTTCAACGAGATGCAGCGCAGCGCCCGTGTTCGCGCACAGCCTGATGATGTTGCCCGTGTTGGGTGGGATCTCGGGCTCAAACAAAATGACAGAGAACATCGCTCGATCATCGCACGTAGAAGCTGCGTTTGCTTTTCGGCGGGTGGTCGTAAGCGGGGAGATGTTCGACCGAAGTAAACCGCAGCGCAGCGAGCCATGAGGGAGAGCGCTCGCCGCTTACGACCACTTGCCGCAAACAACCGTGTAGAATTCCGTCCCGATGAGCGACTCCTTAAGCACCACTCTCTGTGGCATTGCCATGAACTCGCCGATCGTACTGCTATCCGGCTGTGTTGGTTTTGGTGAGGAGTACACGCGGATCGAGGGCTATTCAAACGCCGAAGTTGGCGCCGTGGTTCTCAAGGGAACGACGGGTGACCCGCGTCTTGGCAATAAACCTCACCGCGTTTACGAAACACCGTCGGGCATGCTCAACTCGATCGGCTTGCAGAACCCCGGTGTCGATAAGGTTGTTGATCACATTCTTCCGGGGCTGGATTTTTCCGAGACACGCTTTTTTGCGAACGTGTCGGGTTCGACAATCGAAGAGTACGAACGGGTAACAAAGCGTTTTGATGATTCACCTATCGACGCGATAGAAATCAATATCTCCTGCCCAAACGTTAAAGAAGGAGGCGTGCAGTTTGGCAATGACCCCGAGATGTCGGCGCGCGTCGTCGCCGCTTGCCGCGCACAAACCTCGAAACCGATTATTACGAAATTGTCGCCCAATCAAACTGACATTCAGGAAAACGCGCGGCTCTGCATTGAAGCTGGAACGGATGGCTTCGCGGTTATTAACACGGTCATGGGCATGGCGATTGACCCTGATACGAGAACACCAATTATTGGCAATGTTCGCGGCGGACTGTCAGGGCCGGCTATTAAGCCGATCGCGTTACTAAAAGTTCACCAGGTCTATGAAGTTGCGAAGCGCCACGACACGCCGATCATCGGTCAGGGCGGCATCGTCTCGGCGGAGGACGCGATTGAGTTCATCATCGCCGGGTCAGCAGCCGTCGGTGTCGGCACCGCGTTGTTTTACGACCCGCTTGCTTGCCAGAAGATCAACAGCGGGGTGTTAGAATACCTGCACCGCAACGGCATGAGCTCCGTTTCTGAATTGACGGGTACGCTGCAAACATAAATCGAGGAGATAGCCACGGTGTCACTGCTGGGGGAGCTGCAACGGCGCAAAGTCATTCGCGTCGCCTGACGGGCTTCATCGCGCCGCTCGAGGAGGTTGGCCTGGCCGATTGATAGCACGATCAGTCGAGGTGCAGCGATTTCATCTTGCGCGTCAGCGTATTTCTTCCCCATCCCAAAAGTTTTGCGGCTTCCTGTCGATTACCGTTGGTCTGACCCATCGCGATTTGAATCAACGTCTTCTCGAACTCCGGTAATGCCGAGTCGAGCAACGGCGAATCACTGGCAGCGAACTGCGATTCAGCCCAGGCCGCAAGGCTGCGCGTCCATTCCTGCGCAGCGCGTTGCGATGTCTCGTCGCCGCCGAGGTCCGAAGGGATATCTTCCGCCGTGATAACGCCTCCGGGCGCGGTAACGGTTAGTCGCCGGGTCGCGTTAACGACCTGACGCACGTTGCCCGGCCAGTCATAAGCCCGCAGCATTTCCAGCGCTTCGACATCGAAAGACTTCGCGGGCGCGCTCAGTTCCTTCGCGGCCACGCTCAGATAATGGTTCAGCAATAAGGGAATGTCTTCGCGCCGTTGTCGCAATGGCGGCGAGTTGATACGAATAACATTGAGCCGATGAAACAGGTCCTCGCGAAAACGTGACTCCTTCACGGCGCGCGCAAGGTCCTGATTGGTCGCTGCGATAACGCGCACATCCACTCTGATCGACGATTGCCCGCCGACGCGATAGAACTCGCTCTCCGCAAGCACGCGCAGCAATCGCGTTTGTAACGCTGGGGACATGTCGCCAATTTCATCGAGAAACAGCGTGCCACCATCAGCCTGTTCGAAGCGGCCGATGCGGCGCGAGTCTGCGCCCGTGAATGCGCCTTTCTCGTGGCCGAACAGTTCCGACTCGAGTAACTCTGATGCAATCGCGGACGTATTCAGCGCAACAAATGACTTGTGCGCCCTCGGGCTGTGTTCATGCAGGGCGCGAGCAACCAGCTCTTTGCCGGTTCCCGACTCACCTGTAATCAAAACGGTCATGCTCGAACCGGCGAGTCGGCCGATTGAGCGAAATACTTCCTGCATCGCCGGTGCCTGGCCGATCAACGACGGTATGGCACTGCTTTTTGCGGCTTGCGTGTCGCCGCTGCCTTGTCGGTTTTGTCGCGCAGCCTTTCTTACCAGCTCAACAGCTTCGTCTATGTCAAAGGGCTTCGGCAAGTATTCGAAGGCACCGCCTTTGTAGGCCGCGACGGCGTTTTCCAGATCGGAATGCGCGGTAATCACGATGATCGGCAATGTCGGGCTCGCGTGAGTAAGCCGTTCAAGGAGAGTGATGCCACTCATGCCAGGCATGCGAACGTCAGTGATCAGAACGTCGGGGGTCGTGTGTTCGATCGCCTCGAGCAGATGCTCCGCCCGCTCGAAGCTGCGCGTTGTCATCCCCGCTTGCTGCAATGCCTTTTCGAGCACCCAGCGCACAGACTGATCGTCATCAACCACCCATACAATGAGTTCTGCGTCGCTCATGTCATCCCGGCTCAGACTGATCTAGCGGCACGCGAACGAAGAAGATGGTCATGCCCGGGCGGCTTTCGAATTCTATGAGGCCGCCATGGCGGCTGATCAACTCCTGTGCGGCGGGCAGTCCGAGGCCCGTCCCTTCCGGCCGGCTCGTAACGAGCGGATAGAAGATCGAATCCTGCAAATCCTGCGGGATGCCGGGCCCATCGTCCTCGATTTCGATGCTCGCAATAACGCCGTGACGAATATTGCCAATCGTAAAATTGTGCACGGCACGGGTTCGCAAACTTAGCGACCCCTGACCTTCGAGCGCTGTCGCCGCATTGCTGACCAGGTTCAGGAGTGCCTGCACCATCTGGTCGCGATCAAGATCCATGAGCGGCAGGCCTGCGTCATAGTCGCGACGAATCGTTAGCGAGCGATCGTCTTCGGCCTCGACAATGCGCACAACGTATTCGAGGAGTTCGTGGACATTGACCGGTTGTTTGTTCGGCGGCCCGCCAGGTCCAAGCAGGGTATCGACGAGACTTGCGAGACGATCGGTCTCGTTGATAACCACTTCGGTATATTCCTTGAGCTCTTCGTCAGGGAGTTGCCGTTCGAGTAACTGCGCTGCGCCGCGAATTCCGCCGAGCGGGTTTTTTATTTCGTGTGCAAGCTGGCGGATCATTTGTCGGCCCGCTCCGTGCTGAATCAGGAGTGCATTCTCACGGCTAATTTGATTGCGGCGCGTCACGTCGGTCATTTCTACGAGCAATGCGACGGGCTCCATGTCGAGCGGCGACACGCGGCAGTCAACGATGCGTTCGCTCGCATGCACCTCGGTCGGCGCCAGGCGCATTTCGTTGGCGTAGTGATCGCCCGTCGTGATGACTCGGCTGAGTATGTCCTGAAGTTCTGGCTCCTCGCCAACCAGGCGCAACAATGATTCGCCGGGTGCGCGCTTTTTGCTAATGCCGAGAATGTTTTCGGCCGCTGGATTCAGGCCGACGATTAGTAGCGAATGATCGAGAAGGATGATGCCAGCGCTAAGGCTGTCGAGAATTTGTTGGGGGTTTTTGTCGTAGCTGCCGTTATCGGAACCCTTGGTTCCGCGGCCGCCGGCTTTGTCTACCGCACCCTGTTCTGCTGCACATAGAAGCGGTTGTGCTTGGTGCGAATGATCAGCGTGCCCGTATCGTCGATGACTTCCGCCTGGATCGTATGCACCCCGCGATGAACCTCCTGAATCGTGAAGCTCATTCCCCCCACCATCTGCGGGTCGCGGTTGTCGAAATACACTCGCACCATGTGGCCCGGCTTCAATGCCGGCGTCAACGCCAGCGACACGCTCAGGACGCCCTCTATGTTCCACAGGTTTTCTTCCGCGCCGGGCGCTGAAACTTCAAACGATTCATATCGGACCGGCGCTGCGCCGACGTTACTACTGGCGGCAGCTGCCTCGGTTGGCGCCCGTTCGTAGTTGCGCACGCTCGTCGTATTGGAAGCGGGCAGTACAACCAACTCTGCACCATCCCTTGGTCGATCCGAGTAGTGGGCCACGCCATCTTCGTCAATCCATCGGTAGGCGACATCGGCCACGACAGCCGAAGCGGCCAGCAAGCCAATTGCGAGGAAAATTGCGCGTTTATCCATAGGGTTAGCATAGCAATGTAGACCGGGTCGAGGCCAGTGGCCGGGCGACCAAAAAACCCCGCCCGGTTCACATTTTTCGCATTTAGAGGCTGTAATACATGTCAAATTCCACCGGATGCGTTGTCATCCGGAGCCTTGTGACGTTTTCGAGCTTCAGGTCGATATAGGCGTCAATCAGGTCATCCGAAAAGACGTCGCCGGCCTTCAGGAAGTCACGGTCCTCGTCGAGCGCGCCCAGCGCCTCATCGAGCGAGAAAGCGACCAGTTGGAGGTTCTTTTCCTCCTCGGGCGGCAGGTCATACAGGTCCTTATCCATGGCGTCCCCGGGGTGTATCTTGTTCATGATGCCGTCGAGACCGGCCATCATCATCGCGGCAAACGCGAGGTACGGGTTGGCCATAGAGTCCGGGAAGCGAATCTCGACGCGGCGCCCTTTTGGGTTCGCAACATAGGGAATGCGGATGGATGCGGAGCGATTGCGAGCCGAGTAGGCCAGAATCGTCGGCGCTTCGAAACCTGGAACCAGGCGCTTGTAGCTGTTGGTCGCAGGATTCGTAAACGCGCACAGCGCTTTCGCATGCTTGATGATGCCGCCAATATAATAGAGCGCGGTGTCGGAAAGGCCGCCGTAACCGTCGCCCGAAAACAGGTTCTCGCCGTTTTTCGCCAGCGACTGATGCACGTGCATGCCGTTACCGTTGTCATTGACGAGCGGCTTCGGCATGAAGGTAGCCGTCTTGCCGTAAGCATGTGCAACATTGTGAACGACGTATTTCAGGACCTGTACTTCGTCGGCCTTCTGTACCAGTGTATTGAACGCGGCGCCGATCTCGCACTGCCCGGCCGTCGCAACCTCGTGGTGATGGACCTCGGTCTCAACGCCCATATCTTCAAGCGCCAGGCACATCGCCGAGCGAATATCGTGCAGGGAATCAACGGGTGGTACCGGGAAGTAGCCGCCCTTGACCGTTGGCCGGTGGCCCGTGTTGCCGTCTTCACTTGAGCGGCCCGAGTTCCAGGCGCCTTCTTCTGAGTCAACTTTGTAGAACGCGCCCTGCATGTTGTCGTCCCAGGCGACATTGTCGAACACGAAGAATTCGTTCTCGGGACCGAAGTAGGCAGTGTCGGCGATACCGGTCGAGTTCAGGTAGGCCTCGGCGCGCTTTGCCAGTGACCGCGGGCAGCGATCGTAGCCCTGCATCGTGGCCGGCTCGACAACATTGCAACGCAGATTCAGCGTCACCTCGTCGGAAAACAAATCAATAGCGCTCGTATCGGGATCCGGCATCAGGATCATGTCGGACTCATTGATGCCCTTCCAGCCCGAAATCGACGAGCCGTCAAACATCTTGCCTTCCTCAAACAGGTCCTCATCGACCGTATGTGCGGGCACGGTTACGTGCTGCTCCTTGCCTATCGTGTCCGTGAACCGAAAGTCGACAAATTTGACCTCATTGTCTTTGAGGAGGTCGAGTACCTCTGCGGGCTTCATCGTGCGTTCTCCTTAAATTTCGAATGCTTAATTACAAGACCTGCAAATGCCGGCCAGCTTGTCCCTAAAATGCATGATCTGTGCCACTTTGGTGCGTCACATAAGCCACTGATTTACCGATGGATAAATCTGAATGGCGACACCATGCCGCACCACTTTGGTGCGTTGTTGAGAACCTACGCACTATATTAGTGCATGACGATTGTGATTTCACCCCGTAAGAGCGGCCCTTGCGCTGTTGTTTCATCGGCCGTGGATGCGGGGACACTTCGGCGGAAGTAAAGCGCAGCGCAGCGAGCCATGACGACGAGGTGCCCCGCATTTGCGGCCAAATGCGATCGCGGTCCGGGGGCCGCTCGCACAGGGCCGCAAGGGCTGCTCTTACGGGGTGCTTCCGCCCGAAAACTGTATATACTTCGCGCCTTTAAGGCCCTCAAGTCTCGCCCACGACCCTCAAATGAGCACCAAAAAAACGTCCAGCGCACCCAGTTTTCAGGATTTGATTCTCACCTTGCAGCAATATTGGGCGGAGCGCGGCTGCGTGATCATGCAGCCCTACGATAAGGAGATGGGTGCCGGCACCTTTCATCCGGCGACTTTTTTGCGTGCGATCGGGCCCGAGCCCTGGAGCGCTGCCTACGTGCAGCCGAGCCGCCGGCCGACCGATGGTCGTTACGGTGACAATCCGTTTCGCCTGCAGCACTACTACCAGTACCAGGTTGTCATCAAGCCGTCGCCTGATGATATCCAGGAGTTGTACCTCGACTCGCTACGTGCCATCGGTATCGATCCGGGCGTGCACGACATTCGATTCGTCGAGGACAACTGGGAGTCGCCAACGCTCGGTGCTTGGGGCCTGGGATGGGAGGTCTGGCTTAACGGCATGGAGGTTACGCAATTCACTTACTTCCAGCAGGTTGGCGGTCTTGAATGTCGGCCAGTAACCGGAGAGATTACTTACGGCCTTGAGCGACTCGCGATGTACCTGCAGTCTGTCGAGAGCATTTTCGACATCGTCTGGACTGACGGACCACTCGGCCGCATTAGCTACGGCGACGTCTACAAACAAAACGAAATTGAGCAATCGAAGTACAACTTTGAAGAGGCTGATATTGATTCGCTATTCCATTCATTTGATCACGCCGAACACGAATGCGAGCGATTGATCGAGGCGAGCCTGGCTCTGCCGGCTTACGAGCGCATGCTCGAAGCCTCACATTTTTTCAATTTACTCGACGCCCGCCAGGCCATTTCCGTCAGCGAGCGGCAGCGATTTATTCTGCGCGTAAGAACGATGGCCCGATCGATTGCGGAGGCCTACTTCGGAAGCCGCGAAGCACTCGGCTTCCCGATGGTTGAGTCGGTTGCCAAATCCACAGGCAAGCCATGAGCAACGCCGACTTTCTCGTCGAAATCGGCACCGAAGAATTACCGCCGAAAGCATTGCGCGCACTCAAAGATGCGTTCGCTGAAAATCTGACCGCGGGCATCGACGATGCGCGGCTCGAGCATGGCGACGTGCACGCCTATGCGAGTCCGCGCCGGCTTGCGGTTCTCATCGAGAAGCTTGCGCGTGAGCAGGAAGACCGCAAAGTTTCGCAAAAAGGTCCGCCTGTAAACGTCGCGTTTGACGCGGACGAAAACGCACTGGCACCGGCAATAGCGTTTGCAAAAAAATGTGGTGTGGACATTGGCGACCTCGAACGAACATCCGGCGCGAAGGGCGAGTGGCTGTCCTACGACGTGCTCGAGAAAGGCAAAACAACGAGCGAACTCATACCCGGGATAATTGAAAAGGCGCTCGGTGCATTACCAATCCCTCGACGCATGCGCTGGGGTGCCGGCGATGCCGAGTTTGTTCGCCCGGTGCACTGGGTTGTCCTTCTGCACGGCAAGGAACCGATCGTTGCCAGCGTCATGGGACTGCCGACAGGAAACACATCACGCGGACACCGCTTTCACTCCGACGGCGACATCACCATTCCCGCACCCGGCAAGTATTTGCAAACGTTGGAGAAAAAGGGCCATGTGCTCGCTGACTTTGAGCAACGCAGAGGATTGGTGGAGAAGGGCGTCGCCGCGAAGGCGAAGAAGGCGGGCGGCGCGATCGTTGATGGCGAGTCGCTTTATGACGAAGTTGCAGCACTCGTCGAATGGCCGGTCGCTGTACTCGGCAGTTTTGACGAAGAGTATTTGCAACTGCCCCGCGAAGCCGTTATCTCGACGCTAACGGGACACCAGCGTTACTTCCCGGTGGCGAACAAAGCGGGTGAGCTGTTACCCAAGTTTATTACGGTCGCGAATATAGAAAGCACTGATCCCGACCAGGTCCGTGACGGCAACGAGCGCGTGATTCGACCGCGTCTCGCGGATGCCGTGTTTTTCTGGGACAGCGACCGCAAGCGCTCGTTAGCGGACCGACAAAACGCGTTAGTCGATGTCGTGTATCAACGTGGCCTTGGCAGTCTTCACGATAAAGCGGCACGCATCGCGAATCTGGCCGGCTCGATTGCCGCATCAATCGGTGTAGAGCCTACCAATGTTGAGCGCGCCGCACTGCTGTGCAAATGCGACCTGCTCACCGGTATGGTCGGCGAATTTCCGGAGCTGCAGGGACTCATGGGTCGTTACTACGCGGAGTCCGATGGCGAGCCTGCGACCGTTGCAAGCGCTATCGGCGAACACTATCAACCACGCTTTGCGGGCGACGCATTGCCGACGTCGGTCGATGGTCAGATGCTTGCCGTTGCCGACAAGCTGGATACGCTTGCGGGCGTTTTCTCGATCGGCAAAAAGCCGTCGGGCAATCGCGACCCATTCGGCTTGCGGCGCGCCGCGCTGGGCATTATTCGTATCCTCGTCGAGTGCGGCATCGATATCGACCTGCAGGCATTGATCGCCGAGGCCGTCGCCGCGCAACCGAAAAGCAAAGCCGATCCGGCCGAAACAACGGCAGCGGTCTCTGCTTATGTTGCCGACCGTTTGCGTCGCTATTTCCTCGATCGCGACGCCGGGCTGGCAGGCGAAACCTTCGACGCCGTGCTTGCCCGCGCGCCAGCATCGCTGGTTGATTTCGACCGCCGACTGGCGGCCGTCCAAGCCTTTATATCGCTCGATGCCGCGGCCAGCCTCGCCGCGGCAAACAAACGCATCGCTAATATCTTACGGCAGGCCGGCGACGATCGCGGCAGCACTGTGAACGAAAAATTGTTGCAGGACCCCGCCGAGGAAGCATTGTTTTCAGCGCTGGGAAGCGCTAGCGAGACCGTGCAGCCGATGCTCGCCAAACGTCAATACACCGAGGCGCTCACTGCGCTGGCCGCGCTACGCGAGCCAGTTGACCGATTCTTTGATGACGTCATGGTGATGGCCGACGACGAGGCGCTCAAGAACAACCGCCTCGCGCTTCTCGGCGGATTGCGCGAGCTCTTTCTAAACATCGCCGACATTTCGCGCCTGTCCATTGCCTGAGCGACTCGTCATACTCGATCGCGACGGTGTGATCAATCACGACTCGAAAGACTTTGTGAAAAGCGCCGACGAATGGCTGCCACTGCCCGGCAACATCGAGGCTATTGCCGCGCTGTCGGCTGCGGGCTACAAGGTCGCCGTTGCATCCAATCAATCGGGCCTCGCCCGTGGTCTGTTTGACGAGCTGGACCTCGAGGCCATGCACGCAAAGCTTCGGACGCTGGTCGACGAGGCGGGAGGAAAAATTGATTGCATAGTCGTTTGCCCCCACGGCCCGGATGACGATTGCGACTGCCGCAAACCCAGGCCCGGTATGTACCTGCAGATCGCCGAGCACTTTGACACGGCGCTTGATGATGTGCCGGTTGTCGGCGATTCGCTTCGTGACCTCGAAGCCGCCGTTGCCGCAGGCGCGCAACCGGTTCTCGTAAGAACCGGCAACGGCCTGCAAACGGAAAGCCTGTTACAAGGTAAGCTGGAAGCCGTTCCAGTCTTCGACGATCTCGCCGCGTTTGTTAGTGACCTTGTTACGGACCCCTAATTTGATGCTTTTTCTACGTTCCCTTGTTTTTACCGTCATCGCCGTCATCAGCGTACTGTTGGCCGCGACTCTGATTCTGCTCACGTTTTGGGCGCCACAGCGCTTTCGCTCCTGGCTGTGTTTTACCTGGTGCAGTTTTGCCGTCTGGATCGCGAAGCCGATATGCGGAATTCGCGTTGAGGTCGAGGGCCGCGAAAACATTCCCGTCGAGCCCTGTGTCGTTATGCTGAAACATACATCGACGTTTGAGACCTACTGGCACGTAACGCTGTTTCCGAAGGCCGTCTGGGTGTTGAAGAAGGAATCGATGTCCGTCCCCCTTGTCGGCTGGGCGATCTCTCTCGGGTTGGATCCGATCGCGATCGATCGTAGCTCCGGCGCATCTGCAGTTAAACAAGTGATCCGACAAGGCGGCGACCGGCTTGCCGCCGGCACCTGGGTGTCCGTATTTCCCGAGGGCACGCGCATGCCGCCGGGCAAGACCCGAACCTACGGAATCAGCGGGGCCGCACTTGCGCGCGAGGCGAAAGTGAAAATCCTACCCGTCGCCCACAATGCGGATGATTTTTGGGGCAGGATGAGCTCCGTCAAGCGCTCGGGCGTCATTCGCGTGCGGGTCGGGCCGCTCATCGACGCGGCTGCGCAATCGCCGAAAGAGACCAATCTTATTGCGCAAAAGTGGATTGAAACCCAGATGCATGAGATCAGCGATGCCTACAAAAACGAACATGTTCAGCCTGCACCCGATTAAGTTTCTGGCGCTTTTTGCGCTTCTCAGCTTGCCGGCCTGTGGCGACAGCGCTGACGAAACGATTGTCGAAAATGCCGCGCAGATCGGCTTCGACATGATCCGCGAAGCCGATCTGCGAACACACCTCGAGTGGCTCGCCGATGACGCGCGCGAAGGGCGCGGCGCCGGCGAAGCCGGATACGACGCATCGGCCAAGTATGTCAGCGATTTCTTCGAGGAACTCGGCCTGTTCCCCGCAGGCGACGAGGGCTGGTACCAGCAGGTTCCACTGGTCAGTTACAAAATCGATACCGAAAGCACTTCCGTGATCGTGCATCGAGATGGCGAGGATCGCGAGCTAACGTATCGCGAACACTACGGAATGAACGGCGACAAGGTTCGCGCCGAAAATTCGGTTCGGGCCGAAGTGGTATACGTCGGTTTCGGTGTGCACGCACCCGAATTCGGCTATTCAGATTACGACGGCGTTGATGTAGAGGGCAAGATTGTCGCTTACTTTCGTGGCGCGCCATCAACCTTTGAACACTACGCGCGCGCTTACTACGCGTCCGGCAGGGCCAAGGCGCACGAGGCCGTGCGCCGAGGCGCTATTGGCTCAGTTGGTTTGCGCTCGCGGCGCTCGCAGGAAAGCATGTCCTGGGAACGCTACAAACAGCGCACAGGCAAGCGGTCAGGCATGTCCTGGGTCAATTTGTCGGGCGAGGCATCCAGTTATTTTCCCGAGTTGCGTGGCGGCGTGACAATTAGCGCCGCGACGGCCGAGGAATTATTTCAGGGTACGCCGCTCAGCTTCGAAGACGCGCTCAACAAAATGGAAGCTGACGAGATAGCGTCTGTGCCACTTGGCTTCGAAATTTCCTTGTCGCGCCGCTCAACGCACGAAAATCTCACGAGCCCGAACGTCATCGGTATGGTGCGCGGCACTGATCCCGGTCTCGCCGATGAATATGTCCTGTATTCGGCACACCTTGATGCCGTCGGTATCGACCCTGCGCCCGAAACCGACGACAACATTAACAATGGCGCGTACGACAATGCCATCGGCGTGTCGATCATGCTCGAGACCGCGCGTTACTTTGCCGCCAATCCGCCAGCGCGTTCCGTCTTGTTCATCGCATTGACCGCCGAGGAAAAGGGCCTGCTCGGTTCTGATTACTTTGCGCATTATCCGACCGTGCCAACAGACAGCATCATTGCTAATGTTAATCTCGACATGCCGTTGTTTCTTTACCCGGTGGCCGACATGGTTGCCTTCGGCTCCGAGCATTCGTCGCTGGAGCCCGTGGTTGCGAAGGCTGCTGAATCTCACGGCTTCGAGCTAACGCCGAACCCGATGCCCGAGGAAAATCTTTTCGTGCGCAGCGACCAATACTCGTTTGTGCGAAGGGGAATTCCTGCGATCTATTTGATCCCGGGGCTGAACTCGAGCGACCCGGATATTGACGGCGAAGCGATGCTTCGTGAGCACCTCAAGGACTACTACCACAA
>Ga0255049_10000966_pt1 | contig 16614 bp, 11 predicted proteins | sample JV7_2_3_MG_FD_183615 | JGI IMG/M metagenome (GOLD analysis project Ga0255049, IMG submission 183615) | Seawater microbial communities from Jervis Inlet, British Columbia, Canada - JV7_2_3 | ecosystem: Environmental > Aquatic > Marine > Inlet | place: Canada: British Columbia | collected 2016-10-06
AGACTGAGCCGTCGTTCGACCGTAGGGTCAACTCGGGAGCCGGACGTGATAGGCGATCGACAGAGATGGAGCTATCGTTCCGATTACTTTGAACGCCCAGGTACACCGCCAGGAGTAATACCTGGACCGCCACGAGCATGATGACGACTTGGAGGCTCTTCCTCATCCACTCGACCGCCGTGATTCGGCTTCCGGCTCATCGACGCGACCGAACAGCGCATACAGCACGGGCATGACGACCAGCGTCGCTATCATCGACGTGATCACACCGCCGATGAGGACCGTCGCCAGCGGACGTTGGACTTCGGCACCAACGCCCGTGTTCAGCGCCATCGGCAAGAACCCGAGACTCGCGACGACTCCGGTCATCAGGACCGGCCGCAGTCGCGTCTCTGCGCCTTCCCGGACCGCGACGAGTAGCTGTCCTCCGCGGTCCGTGAGCTGCCGGATCCTGGATACGAGAACGAGCTGTCCCAGCACCGCCACGCCGAACAACGCCACGAATCCCACGCCGGCGGAAATTGTGAATGGTAGCCCTCGAAGCCACAGGGCAACGATCCCGCCGACGGCAGCGAACGGCACCCCGGTGAACACCAGCCACGCATCCCTCGCCCGACCGAAGCTGAAATACAGCAACACGAAAACCAACAGGAGTGCGAAAGGTACGACGATGAGGAGTCGTGTTCGTGCGCGCTCGAGGTGCTCGAACTGCCCACCGAACTGCACGTAGTACCCAGAGGGTAGCTCGACGTCCGCCTCGATCTTCTGGTGGATCGCGGACACGAACGAGCCCATGTCTCGACCTCGAACGTTGCTCTGCACGGTGATCCGGCGTTTCGCCCACTCCCGGTTGATCGTTGCAGGCCCTTCAATGACGCGGATGTCGGCCAGCCGGTCGAGAGGCAGGCGCTCGCCGGTGGCAGTCGTTAGTAAAATTCGACCAATCTCCCTCGGATCGTCCCGGAATCGATCATCGATACGGACCGCCAGATCGAACCGCCGTTGGCCCTCGACGATTTCACCTACTTTGCGATTCCCCATCGACTGCACGATCTCGAGCACTTCCTGAGCGGGAACGCCGAATCGCGCGATCGCCTCTCGGTCAACTGTAATCTGCAGCACCGGCGCTCCGGTCAGCTGCTCAACGGTGACGTCTGATGCGCCAGGGGTTGCTTCCACCACGCGGCGAATTTCATTGGCCTTCTCCTTCAGTAGGTCGAGGTCATCGCCAAAAAGCTTGATTCCAACGTCCGCGCGGATGCCGGCGATCATTTCGTTCATCCGCATCTCAATTGGTTGCGTGAAGATCATGCGCATGCCCGGCATGCCTTCGAGGGCCGAGCTCATGCGTTGAACGAGTTGATCCTGTGTGCTGGCGCGATGCCATTGATCCCTGGGGGTAAGGGTAAGAAACACGTCCGACAACTCTAGCCCCATTGGGTCCGTGGCCACCTCGGCTGTGCCCGTCCGCGTCCAGACGTGCGCGATCTCGTCGGGAAATTGATCCAGGAGAAGTTGCTCGATCTGAGTGCCATAGCGGATCGACTCGTCAAGGGACACGCCTGCCAGACGAACCGTGTTAATGACAACCGACATTTCCCGCAGTCGGGGAACGAACTCTGATCCGAGGCGCGTGGCCAAGAAGGTCGCGTTGAGCAAGATTAAACCCGTGAGCGTCAGCACCACTGCCTTGCGTCGCAGCGCTAGCTTCAGCACGGGAAGATACGCCCGCTTGAGCCACCGGATCAGCCAGGTTTCTCCTCCGTGGCCGCCTTTGCGGAGGGCAACACTCGCCAATGCAGGAACGAGAGTCATCGAGAGCACCATTGAGGCGGCCAGCGCGAAGATCACCGTCAGACCCATCGGACGAAATAGTTTTCCTTCGACGCCCTCAAGCGTCAGGATAGGCAGATAGACGATGGCGATGATCAACTCGCCGAACAGAGTTGGTCTGCGAACCTCGACCGCGGCGTCCCGGACGATGTCTCGAACGCTACGGCTGTCGTCCGCCCGGGACAGATGGCGACTCGCGTTTTCGACCATAATTACTGAGCTGTCGACCACAAGCCCGAAATCGATGGCACCGAGACTCATCAAACTCCCGGCGATCCCGAACTGCATCATTCCGTTGAAGGCGAACAGCATGGAAAGAGGAATTATTGCGGCGACGATCAGTCCAGCCCTCAGACTGCCGAGGAAAACGAACAGCACCGCAACGACGAGCAGCCCACCCTCCAATAAGTTGTTTCGAACGGTGCGGAGCACCTTGTCGACGAGGTCGGTGCGACTGTAGACCGGTTCCAGGCGGACCTCCGGCGGCAGGCTCGATTGCACCTCGGCGAGGCGGGTTTCTAGCTTGCGGGTGAGCTCTCGGCTGTTTTCTCCGATGAGCATGAACCCGAGACCCAGGACGGCTTCCCCCTCACCCTCGGCGGTTACAGCGCCCCGGCGGATCTCGTGCCCTTCCTTTACCCTGGCGACCTCGCCGACGAGGATGGGGACACCGTCCCGCGCAGCAACGACGATTCGCCGAATCTCGTCGAGGCTGGTTGCGAGCGCAACACCTTGGACGATCTGCGCTTCTCCGCCCCGATTCACGTAACCGCCGCCGGCGTTGGCATTGTTCCGGATCAAGGCCTCCGCGACGTCGCCGAGGGTGAGATCGAACTTGACCAGCAGGTCGGGGTCAATCACGACGTGATATTGCTTCTCGTAGCCGCCCCAAGTGTTGATCTCGGCTACGCCGGGAACCTGCATCATCTGAGGCCTGACAACCCAGTGGTGGAGGGTCCGAAGCTCCGTGGCGGAGAGCTCGTCGCTGCGAAGGAGGTACTGAAAGACCTCACCGAGGCCCGTCGATAACGGGCCGAGGGACGGCCGTCCCACACCGGGAGGCAGCTCGGCGGACTGCAACCGTTCCATCACGACCTGCCGGGCGAGATAGACGTCGATCGAGTCCTCGAAAATGGCGGTGACCTGACAGAAACCGAACTTCGAGACGGACCGCACTTGCTCGAGGCCGGGCAGGCCACCGATTGCCTGCTCCAGGGGAAACGAGATCTGGCGCTCCACCTCGAGGGGGGACAACGCCGGCGCTACGGCGTTCACGGTGACCTGGACTGGGGTGGTGTCAGGAAACGCGTCAAACGGAAGCTTCGCAAACGATGTCAGTCCGACGACGACGAGCAGTCCCGCCGCCACAAAGACCGCCATGCGGTAACGCAGTGAGAGGTCAATAATCCGGCTAAGCACGACTACGAGCCTTCTGGGGGCTCAACCTCGCAGCAGCCGGCTCCGATACTCTCGCGCGAGAGCTCGGTCTTGAGCAAGAACGCTCCTTCGGTAACGACTGAGTCCCCCTCGCGAACAGCTCCCCGGACCTGAACGAGATCAGCGTCTGAACGACCGAGCGTTACGGTCCTGGGCTCGTAGAGCCCTTCACCAGTACGCACAAAGACGACCGATTCCTCACCGACCCGCTGGATCGCCCGACGTGGGACGACCACCGCATCCTCGGACTCGGCAACTCGGATCGAAGCGCGGGCGAACTGTTCCGCGCGTAGGAGTTCCAGATCGTTGTCCACCTCGGCCCTGGCGGTCACTGTCCGGGTTTTGGGATCGACCTCAGAGGCAATCCAGGTGACGGTACCCACGAAGTCACGCTCCGCCAGGCCGTCGATACGGATCGTTACCATCTGACCGGTTCGCAGCAGCCCCGCGTCTAGCTCTCGAACTTCGAGTAGAGCCCACATGCGCGACGTATCAGCGATCGTAGCCAGGGAAACCTCGCTGGTTGCGAACGTACCCATCGTGGCGGGGCGACGCACCACGGTCCCTGCGATCGGCGATCGGACCCGAAACCGTCCCTCGGGATCTGATTCTGTGGCCCCGGCAATACGAAGTCCCACTTCAATCGAACGCAGTTCGGCCTCCGCTGTCTCCAACCCCTCGCGTGCCAGCTCGACCTGACGAGCAGACGCGATCTTCGGCTCGCGAAGTTCCAACTGTCGCTCGTAGTTAGCCCGGGCGACGTCGGCGCGTTCCCGTGCTGCCCGCAGGTCGCCTTGCAAGCTGCCAACCTGTGCGCTTTCCAGAACGAACAGCTCGGCTCCTTTGGCGACACGCTCGCCCAGATCGATCTGTACGTCGCGTATCACACCGGGGACTGGGGCGCGGATGTCGGCCAACCTATTCCGGTCGAAGGCGATGCGTGCCGTACACTCGATATCTATCTCCAACGCGGCCGCAGTGGCACGATCAGTCCCGATTCCCGCGGCGCGCTCGATCTCAGGCGATCGGAAGCGAATACGCGTGCCCGGGCTGATCGCCGTGAACCCGACGCCGAGCGGCGGAGAGACCGGACTACACGATGGGCACACCGATTCTGGGAAACCATGTTCGGCGCACCAATCACCAGAGGCTTTGAACGCTTCGGTGAGGCTTGGATTGCACTTCGTGCACTTCGATTCCGGCAGGCCGTGCTCAACACACCAGTCGGACGCGCCCGCCTCACCGGGCGGCGTCTGCGGATTGCACACAGGGCAGGCAGACTCCGGAAAACCGTGCTCGGCGCACCAGTCCCCAGCGGCCTTGAACCCAGCGATGAGTTCGGGATTGCACTTTGTGCATTTGGATTCGGGTAGGCCGTGGCCGGCGCACCAATCGTCAGCGGCAGTGGATAGCTCGGCCACGGCGTCGGGTGCGCTCGCACCCCCCTGGTCAGGTGCCTCAGGAGCGCAGGCTGAGAGCAATAGAAAGACTGCCAAGCTCAGCGAGAACCGGACCCCGACAGCAAGAAGTTTTTGTCTCCTCATCACAGCACTCCGGCGGCGGCTTCGAGCTCGATGCTCACGAGGGCCGCTTGCAGTAGTAGATCGAGGTACGCCAGGCGTGTCTCGACCGTCTCTCTTTGAAGAATCAGTAGTTCGGCGAACGGGATGTTGCCCGACTCGTAGCTTCGCCTGGCGAGGTCTAACATTTCCTGAACACGCGGAAGGTCATCGGATTCAAATCGCGAGGCCGCGGAATCCAAGAGCGAAAATGCCTCGAACCAAGACCGCACCTCGGTACCCACGACCGATCGAGCTGCTTGTAGGTCGAACCTGAAAGCCCGTTCCTTCGCCTCGGCTACCGCCAAACGCCCTTGCCCCTTGTCGACGAACGGAAGGACGATGCTCACCCCTCCCTTGAAGATGTCGGCACCCTCTTCCTGGCTGTAGTTGATAAAAGCACCCAGGTCCGGCGCACGGAATCCTCGCGCCAGGCGCTGCTCGGCCTGCGTTACACCGATCTTGGCCTCGATGGCCTTCAGATCCGGGCGGTGTGCCGCCTGCTCTATTAGTGCCTCCAATTCGTACTGTCGCCGGTCCACCAAGTCACCCTTCACGACGATCTCGGCGTCGTTCTCCAACCCCAGTAACGCACGAAGCTCCCGGGCGGCCAGGACGCGCGTTGCCTCGACTTTAGCTAGACGGGCGCGCGAACGGGCATGAGCCATGGCGGCCGCGTAGGGGTCGAGGATCCCGACGTCACCCGCCTCATAGCGCTGCTCGGTAACGCGTCGGATTTCGCCGAACAGTTGCTCGGTCTCCTGCGCGACCTCGAAGGATCGTTCCGCGTGGAGCGCAGCCAAGAAACTCGCCGAAACGCTGCGGAGCAGCTCACGTTCCGCGTCGCTCGACGTCGCGTCGGCACGAGCGATACTCGCATCGGCACGCTCAAGGCGCGAACGGCGCCGTCCACCGAGTTCAAACCGCTGGCCGATCCCTATCTCGACGTCCGTCCCCGTCTTCTCGCCGTCCAGCCGACGCGGTCCAGCAGCAACGATGAGTTCGGGATTAGTCGGCTGCCAGATGGACGCATTGACGCGCTCCCCTCGTGCGATATCGACACGGGCGCGCGCTGCGAGCAAACTTGGCGCCCGCGAACGGGCCAATTCGCGGACCTCGGTCAGGGTCAAGATGTACCGTTTCGTCTCCGGATCCTCAGCAAGCGAGGCTGAGACTGCGACTATCAGCATGCACAGGGCCAGAGAAGCCCGCGAACAAGATCTCCCGCGCAAGAGGCGTCCTCCTTTTGAATAGACAGCAGAGGAAGAGATCGAAGCAGCAACGCCGCTTCAACCTATCTCGATGATCTATGGTGGGAAGGTCAGGCCCGTGGAGGGTGGAAGACGCCTTGGGCCAGCTCGAACGGGACCGAACTCGGAATGGCGAACAGTAGCGTTTCAACACGCTGAAGCGCGACGGGACCGGCGAACGACACGACCACGGAGGTCATCGTCCGTGGGCAACACGTACACTCGTCACACGACGAAGGGCACTTGCCGTCGGACGTGTCACCGGGGCACGGCTCTGAACAATCGCGACCTGCCGACGTCGCCTCGACAACCTCCGCGACTCCCGGCAGAGCGACCAGGAGGCCGGCCACAAGGAACACAACGACGAGACTGGGCCGGGTTGGTTTCACGGTGTGATTATGGTCCCTGGTGGCGTCGAAAGCAATTGGCCCTCGGTGGTGCCGCAGCCCGGAATCGAACCCGCGTCCTTTGTTTTTGAGAAACAGCGACGACGCGCGACTTTCGTAGTCAAATCGAAGAAGGGCAACGAGTTACGATCTAACTCGTTGCCCCCGTGAGTCCCCTGGAGTCCCCAAGAGTCCTCCCCAGTCGTGGAGAGATTGTGGAAAGCGGCGGGAACGGTGTCCCGACGCCTCCTGCGACCTATCGAACACGAGCGCTGACACGACGGGAGGCGAACGCAAAGCGCATCGCCCTACGCTGCAAGCATGTAACTAGAGCATGCGTTTCAGCTCAAGATAAGCACCGCTTGTCCGCAGTGTCAGTTTGACAACGATGTCCGTTCTGTTTCGCCAAAACCAACCATGGTTGCCGTCAAACGCTGCCTCGATCACGCCATTATCCTCGGGCACACCCCGACCTTTCTCGTAGCTGATCGAACGGCCGCCCCCGTCACCATGCTGGTCATAGTTCAGAAGACCCCCGTTGGCAGTCCAGTCGAAATCTGCCTGGTCGCCCGCATTCATAACGAGCTTGACCTCCGTGCCCTCCCCAGGTGCGAGCTCGATCGAGACTTCATCGGTTCTTTTTTCCGGCTCGACTGACGAGGCTGACTCCGAGCTACCGGAGGCGTCGGAGACAACAACTCCTTGCGTGTTTTGAGCGGAAGGTCTAGGTGCCTCGATCATCGCTTCTACACTGCCCATTTGTTCCGCATCTGCGCGTAGGCGGCGATCGGCCTCGGCTTCGGTAGCGAGTTGAATCTTGATTTCACCCACCTCCGTGAGACCGAGAACCCGACCTACGCCGGTAGGGTCGATCCCGTATTCGGACGGCAGGACGATCATCACAAGAATAATAACTGCACCTATGATCGCGAAGACGGTCGAACGTAGAAGCGCCGCCGAAGAAGGCAACTCATTCGAGGAAGGCTTACTTGCGTTGTACATTTTCTTTCTCTTTCCTAGAATCTAGGCGACGAAGTAGCCGGTGAGTTGGTAGCCGAGCAACACGAACCCGGCCGTCATGATGAGGACATTAGCCGTGTAGGCGTGCCTCCAGAAGCTGCTTGTTCTTCGCCAGTAACCCATGGCTATCAGAATCATGGCGAGCGCCAGTAATTGTCCGATTTCAACACCAACGTTGAAAGCGAGCAGGTTTGCAACCAAACCGTCTGGCGCGATTTCGTATTCGAGAATCTTGGTTGCCAGGCCCAAGCCGTGGAAGAACCCGAAGCCCAAAGTCGCCAACTTCGTGTTCGGCTGCCAACCGAACCAACGCTGATAAGCCCCAAGATTATCAAGCGCTTTGTACACGACCGAAAGACCGATGATGGCATCAACCAAGTAGGAACTGACATTCCAGTCGAAATAGACGCCGAGCAACATCGTCGTCGAATGGCCAACAGCGAAGAGGCTCACATACAGACCAATGTCCTTCATTCGATACAGGAAAAAGATCACGCCCAACAGGAAGAGTACGTGATCGTACCCTGTAACCATGTGCTTGGCACCGAGATAGGCGAAGGGTAGAAGATGCACACCCGAGATTTCCTGGATGTATCCCTTGTCGCCTTCGGCGACTCCGTGAGCAAAAGCAAGATTGGCGCCGGCCAGGAGAAGGATGGTCATAACTAGCGAGAAGGATAGGATGCGATTTCGCGTGCCTCGTGCCCACCAGCCACCTTCCTGAGATAGATGCGTCATTGTCCGAAGAACCCTCCGTGATTTCTGGGTCGGTAGCACGAATCCGAAACCCATCAGCGAGTCGGATAGCGTCGACCGCAATGCCACCGGATGCTCACGCCCTTCAGCGTCGGACAGAGACACTAGCACGGCGTCGATCAGCTCAGCATCCTGTTGAATCTGATCCGGGGACGTAGAGAATTCAAGTTCGACACCAGGGTTTCTGGTCCACTGGTTTCAGTCGAGCCGGCAAGCTCCAAACCCATCACCTTTCTACGGCAGGTGACCGCGGTAGTACTTCCTTATTAGTTAGGTTATCTTCTGCATGGTCTACTTGCACGTCATCAAAACCTTTCTGTGACGCCCGGCCATGATCCGACGAACGTTCATGTGCATAGCGCCCTTGTTTCCGGGGTCCAGTTCATATAGATTCTTAGGTTATGCGATACGGCCGCGCGGCAGTACTCTGTGTAACTCTCCTGGCAGGAGTGTTTGTAGCGCCGTTTCATCATGTTCACGCAGCCGTGGAACACCAGCATGGCGAGCAAGATCAGCACCACCACGAGTCGCTAACCCACGCTCACCTACCTGACGGCAGAGATTCCGACGCAGATCAGCACGTAGATGTCGGGGATCATGGGCACAGCGATGCGACGGCGATCATTCCGGCCTGCCGCTTGGTAAGGGTCAAAGTCTCTAGTACGGCGCCTGGCATGGTTGCTGACGGGCTACGGGCGCCTCACGATCCGGCGCGTTGGTCCAGCCTAGATCTCACTCCCGTGAGCCATCCGCGGGGTGCACTGTATCTGATCGGACCGAGCCTGCGCGGACCACCCGCCTAAGCATCCTTCCCCGCGCATGCCGGATCCGGCATGCACTTTTCGTAGTCGAATACCGAATTATTGAGGTAGGCGTATGTCCTTTTTGGAAAGGGCTGGTATGACCCTTGTAGTTCTTTGTTGCGCCGCACCAGGGGTACTCGCAGCAGAGCGGGTCTTGAGCGAGCATGAAGCGCTCGAGCGCTTCATGAAAGAGAGCCCTCGGGCCCAGGTGCTTCAAGCTCGACTTGACGCCCTGCGGGCAGAAACACGGATCGGAACCGAGATCTCGAACCCGAGTGTGGCCTATTCGGTCGAAGACGCTGCGGATGTTCGCGAGGACTTCCTCATCGTGCAGCAGCGCCTTCCCGTGACTGGCCATCGCAAGCTCTTCCGGCGAGCAGGCGATGCGGCCTATGAGGCAGCGGCGCTGGATGCCGAACGCGAGCTCCTTGAGATCCGAACGGCGCTGCGATTTGCGTTCTATGAGCTACTGCTGGCCGAGCAGAAACACGCCGTGCTCGCGGATGGTGTCGACCGGCACCGGGAGATCCTACGGGTCCTTCGGGAACGCGAGAGAGAGGGTGAGAGTTCGGGGTTTGATCGGCTGCGAGCTGATCGCGAAATGGCGGAGGTGGCTGCCGACCTGGCGTTGACAGAAGACGTCATGGCCCAGGCGCGAGCGCGACTGGCGTCGTTCTTTGCTCATGGCACGACACCCGACTCGCTACGCGTTACGGGTGACTTCGAGCTTGGGCCGCTAGGACCCTGGATCGAGTCACTAATCGAGGACGTGCTTGAAGCCCGGTCAGACTACCGCGCTGTAGACCGCCGGCTTGAGCAGTACGAGACAGCGCGCAGAGCTGCTCGTCGCAGGCGCTTCCCAAATCCGGAAATAGCAGCTGGCTGGAAACGCGTGGACACTCTGGGCTTGAGCGATTCCGGGTATGTCGTCTCCGTTGGAATCCCCATCCCCGTGTTCAATCGCGGACAGTACGAGGAAGCGCTGGCGCGGGCCGAATACGGGAGCGCGATGCTCGGAAACCAGGTCCTGCGGCAGCAGATCGAGACCGAAGTACGTGGGGCCTATGCCGCGGCTGAGCTCAGCCGCCGCACGGCGGACCGGTACGGTCACACGATCAACTCCGCGGCCGGCGATCTCAGTCGGATCGCGCAGCTCGCCTACGAAGAAGGCGAGCAGGGAATCTTGGAATTGCTGGACGCCTACCGCAGTGAGCTTCAGTCCCAGATTCGCTGGCTAAATCTCAAGCACAGAGCCAAAGAAGCTCAAATCCAGTTGGAGCTCGCTAGTGGCAAGGAGGTGACGCCATGAGAATTCGTGCCCTGTACGTAGTAGTCGGGATCGGCCTTGGCTTATGGGGCTGTCAGTCCCGAGAGCTCCCCCGAAGCGAGGCAAACGAACACCCCACGGTTGCCGTTACCCACTGGACGAGCCAGACCGAGCTCTTCATGGAGTACCCGGTACCGGTTGCAGGTGAGACCGGACGGGCGGCGATTCATGTGACCTTTCTCGACGATTTCTCGCCGCTGACGGAAGGGGAAGCCGTTGTCGAGCTGCAGGACACCTCCTCGGGGACGGTTCTGCGCTTCCTTGGACCACTTTCGCGGCCGGGGATCTTCGGTGCGGATATCCGCGTGGACGAACCTGGCGACTACAACATGACCGTGGCGGTTCGAACACCCGTGCTCGAGGACGAGCACCAGTTGGGCACGGTGACCGTGCATCCCGCAGACACGGTCCTGGAACCGGAAGACGATGCCGTGGACGAGGATGTCACGTTCCTCAAGGAGCAGCAGTGGAGCCTGGAGTTTGCAACCGGCTCGGTTGCCACAAGGGCTTTGCGGGAAAGCCTTAGCGTGCCCGCCAAGATACATGCTCGCACCGGAGGAAGAGCCCTGATAACAGCCCCCGTGTCAGGGCGGGTGGAGATCTCGAGCACGATCCCTGCCGTGGGCACGGCTGTGGAAAAGGGCGCAGTCCTTGCTCGACTCATTCCGAGGTCTAGTAAGCCGGCCGACCGGGCGTCGCTGGAGTTCGAGGTGACGGAGGCGATCGAGCAACACGGCCTGGCGGTTGGGCAGCGCGAACGTGCGGAACGCCTGGTCAGCGCGAGTGCACTGCCGGCGCGTCGCCTCCTCGAGGCTCAGGCGGCCGAGAGAACAACCAACGCACGGCGCACAGCGGCTGAAGCCAGCCTGGCGCAGTACGAAGCAATCCGGCAGGCCGATGGAGCCGTAGGGGCCGATCTACTGTTCGACTTGCGTGCGCCCCTAACCGGCGTGATCGCAAGCTCCAGAGCAACACGCGGGGCCAGCGTCGAAGAAGGCGACGTATTGTTCGAAGTTGTAGCGGTCGACCAAGTCCACGTTGTCGGCGCGGTGCCGGAAAGCAAGGTGGTGCTGCTGCGGGAACTGAGCGGCGCCGAGCTGTACGTCTCGGGAAGCGATCAGCCCGTCCCGCTGGATCGTCTCGTTTCGGTCGGTAGGGTTCTTGATGCGCACAGTCGCACCGCGAGCGTGATCTACGAACTCGACAACCGAGAATTGGCCTGGAGCGTCGGCCAAGCCGTCGAGCTTCGGTTGTTCGTAACCGATGCCGCCTCCGGACCAGCCATCCCTGAGTCCGCTGTCGTGAACGATGGGGGACGTCCGGTGGTCTTCGTGCAGACCGGAGGCGAATCGTTCGAGCGCCGGCCCGTAACGCTCGGAGCCCGCGAAGGCGGATACGTCCACGCTCTGAAAGGAGTCGAGACTGGTGAGCGGTTAGTCAGTCGCGGGGCCTACCTAATCCGCCTTGCGGCGATGTCCACGCAACTCCCGGAACACGGGCACGCGCACTGAGGTCAGCATGTTCGACGGCATCATTAACTGGTCCCTGAAGAACCGACTCTTCGTCATTCTCGGCGCGGGGATCCTGCTCGCGTGGGGCGCCATCGAGACGGTTCGCATGCCCGTAGACGTCTTCCCGGATCTCACTGCGCCCACGGTCACCGTCATCACCGAAGCCCACGGGATGGCTCCCGAGGAGGTGGAGACGCTGGTCACGTTCCCGATTGAAACGGCGCTCAACGGTGCGTCCGGCGTCCGTCGTGTTCGCTCATCCACGGCAGTCGGGATCGCTGTCATCTGGGTCGAGTTCGAGTGGGGCACGGACATTTATCGCGCCCGCCAGATCGTGTCCGAGAAACTTCAAGACGTCCGGGGATCTCTCCCCCCTGAGATCGACCCGCCGCTGATGGCGCCCGTCTCTTCCATCATGGGGGAGGTCATGTTCATGGCGCTGACCTCCGAAGTGCACTCGCCGATCGAGGTTCGGACGATCGCCGACTGGGTCATTCGTCGCCGATTGCTGGCCGTACCGGGGATTTCGCAGGTGACGCCCATCGGCGGCGAGAAGAAGCAGTTCCAGGTCATTCTCAACCCCAGAAGCCTCACCGTGTACGGGATCGCAACCGACGAGGTCATCGCCGCTCTCGCGGCAACGAACGAGAACACCTCGGCGGGCTTCTACCTGGAAGGCGGGCAAGAGTACCTCATCCAGGGTCTGGGAAGAGTGGTCCGTCCAGAAGACATCGGCGAAACGCTGGTAGTCATGCGAGACGATCAGCCGATACTCGTCCGGGACCTGGCCGAGGTGCGCCTCGGAGGACCGCCATTCAAACGCGGCGAGGGGTCGTTCAATGGCCGTCCCGCCGTGGTGCTGGGGATCCAGAAACAGCCTGATGCCAACACGCTCGAGCTCACCGGCCGCCTCGACGAGATCCTGGGTGAAATCCAGACGTCCCTGCCCGATGGGATGGTGATCCACAGCCACGTCTTCCGCCAGGCTGACTTCATCGAGGTGGCCATTCGCAATGTGGCGGCGGCCCTCCGCGATGGCGGCATCCTCGTCGTCATCATCATGCTGATGTTCCTGATGAGCCTGCGTGCGACGGGGATCACCGTCCTCGCCATCCCACTCTCGCTGCTCTCAGCGGTCCTCGCCATGAAGACTCTCGGGACCACTATTAACACCATGACACTGGGGGGCATGGCCATTGCTGTCGGGGCGCTGGTGGACGATGCAATCATCGTGAACGAGAACGTCGTTCGGCGCTTGAGGCAGAACCTGGCTCTTCCCGAGGGTGAGCGGCGGTCCATGCTCGGGGTGGTTTTCGATGCTACCCGGGAGATACGCAGCTCCATCGTCTTCGCCACGGTCATCATCATCCTGGTGTTCCTGCCGCTGTTCTTCCTGTCCGGGGTCGAGGGCCGGCTGCTCCGACCTCTCGGTTTCGCGTACGTCGTTTCGCTGTTCGCTTCGCTGATCGTCGCGCTCACCGTGACTCCGGCGCTGTGCTCGTTCCTGCTCCCTCGATCGCGAACGGTGCGGCGCGGAGTAGAGCCCATTGTGGTGCGGTGGCTCAAGGCCCTTTACCAGCCGATCTTGGCAGGGACCATGACCCGCTGGAAATTGGTCGGCTGCGTGTCCTTCTTCGGGCTCGTCGTGGCGGGGATCGGGCTCGGGCAAGCAGGACGGGCTTTCCTTCCAGATTTCAACGAAGGCGCCCTGACCATCGGGGCCGTGACCCTTCCCGGTACCTCGCTCGAGGAATCCAACGCCCTCGGCCGGATGGTGGAGGAGATTCTCCTGCGCCAAGAAGAGATCGTCGCCACGGCGCGTCGTACCGGACGAGCCGAGCTGGACGAGCATGCTCTGGGTGTCAACGGAGCAGAGATCGACATCAAGATAAACCTGGGGGAGCGTGACAAGGAGCAGTTCCTCCTCGATCTGAGGCGGGAGCTGTCGGCCGTGCCCGGGATGAACATCACCATCGGCCAGCCAATTTCCCACCGCATCGATCACATGCTCTCCGGGACGCGGGCCAACATCGCGGTAAAGATCTTCGGCGACGACCTGTACGAGCTCCGGCGCATCGCGGAAAACGTGCGCGGCGTGATGGAGGGAGTGGATGGGGTGGTGGATTTGTCTGTCGAGCAGCAAACGGACATCCCGTTTGTCACCGTGCGGTTTGACCGAACTGCCATCGCGCGACGCGGTCTGCGCGTTGGAGACGTGGCAGAGGCAATTGAGGCAGCCTTCCGCGGCCGTGTGGCGTCTCAAGTACTCGAGGGTCAGGCCGCCTTCGATCTCGTTGTTCGCTACGATGTCTCGACGCTGGAGAGCTTCGAGACACTGCGAAACACGCTCATCGCCACGCCCTCAGGAGGACACGTCCCTCTACACTCCCTGGCGAAGATCCGCAAGGACAGGGGACCCAACACCATCAGTCGGGAGAACGTGCAGCGGAAGATCGTCGTCATGTGCAACGTGGCCGGACGCGACCTGAGCGGCGTGGTCGGTGACATCCGTCGTGGAGTGCGGGAGTCAGTCTCGCTTCCGCAGGGCTATCACGTTGAGTACGGTGGCCAATTCGAGAGCGCCGAGGAGGCTTCCCGCACCTTGGCGCTCCTCGGTCTGGCGACGGTGATCGGCATCTTCCTGCTCCTGTTCATCGCCCTCGGTGCCGCGCGTGATGCCATCCTGGTCATGGTCAACCTCCCGCTCGCGCTCATCGGCGGCGTAGCCGGCGTGCTCCTCTCGGGCGGGATCCTGTCGGTCGCCTCCATCATCGGCTTCATCACGGTCTTTGGGATTGCCACGCGGAACGGCATCATGATGATCTCGCACATCCATTATTTGGTGGAGCACGAGGGTGTGCGCGACCTGGCTACGGCCGTGAAGCGCGGCGCGATGGAGCGGCTCGCGCCTATCCTGATGACCGCGCTCGCGGCTGGCCTGGCCCTGGTCCCGTTGGCGCTCTCCGGCGGGGAGCCCGGCAGCGAGATCCAGACACCCATGGCGATTGTCATCCTCTACGGCCTCCTGTCCTCGACCGTCTTGAACATGATCGTCGTGCCCGCTCTCTACCTGCGCTTCGGCGACGTCAAGCGGAGGATCAAAGTCCTGGAAGCTAGCGAGCACTCGCCCACGCTGTCATCAGCCCCATCGGGGGCATAGTGAGCGCGAGGAAAGGTCCCGAAAGCCCAAGCTCGTAGTATCCAAGTACTCGGCCGAACCTGAATCCTTGAAATTCTAGCCCACTCACCTTCACGTCGATAGCTGTTGATCGTTCTTCGACTTCGCTACGATCCGCCGATGGCGACGGTACTCTACCCATGGCAGATCCTCGTAGCCGCTATGGCCGGATGGATCACGCGCCAACAAGACGCAGTCATCGATTATCTTCGAGAAGAGAACCGTGTCCTGAAGGAGCATCTCGGGCGCAAGAGACTTCGACTGACCGACGCGCACGCGGATCCAGGGAGCACTTCAAAACGTCGGCCATCGGGTCGGCCGGACTACGATCAGTAACATCTTTAAAGAGAACGGAATCGATCCTGCTCCGGAGCGCGGCAAGCGAACGACGTGGAGCCAATTCCTCAAGGCCCACTGGAACGTGCTCGCCGTGGCCGATTTCTTCACCGTCGAGGTTTGGGCACCGCGTGGACTCGTTACGTTCTACGTGTTCTTCGTGATCGAGCTTGCAACACGTCGTATCGAGATCGCTGGAATCACGCCCGGCCCAAGTGAACCATGGATGATGCAGATCGGACGCAACCTCACCGATCCGCTCGACGGATCTCTCGCCGAGAAACGCTTCCTCATCCTCGACAGGGATTCCAAGTTCTCCACTGCGTTCAGGAATCTCTTGAACGATGCCGGCATCGAAGTCGTCCGACTGCCCTACCGTTCCCCCAACCTGAACGCCTATGCCGAGCGATTTGTCAGGTCGATCAAGGATGAGTGTCTCAATCGAATGATCTTCTTCGGCGAACGGTCGCTTCGGAAAGCAACTCGCGAGTACGCCGCTCACTATCACCGGGAGCGGAATCATCAAGGGATCTAAAATCGCCTCATCGAGCCGGATGACCGTGCCGAATCGGCATCGAGCGCCATCGAGTGCTTCCAGCGCCTCGGCGGGATGCTTCGTTTCTACCATCGGGTCGCAGCGTAGATCGATTTACCTGTCACTCGTCGACTCGAAGTGACGGTCGGCCGAGTAAATGTACAGCACGGGCTGCGGGAACGGAGAACCCAAGTCATTGATGTGACTCGGGTTCATTGGTGGAGGCGGCGGGAATCGAACCCGCGTCCGAAAAGGTTCGTACGCCAGCTTCTACACGTTTAGCCGACTCGTTTTTTTATCTCACTACCCGCCTGCTGAACGGCAAACTAGCGGGTAGCCAGCCCGTCCGATCTCGTGGGTCCGTTACGGGCGTCCCGGTTCCACCAGCCCAAATTAACGTCGCCTTACAAATCGCCTTGGGCGAGCTACCTGTAAGACGTCACGGTCAATTAAGCCGCGAGTGCGTAGTCGTTATTGGCGACTATTATTTTCCACCGGATTAACGAGGAGGTGGCCCTCGACGTGCTACTGACGCCTCTGCCTTCCCGTCGAAGCCAGTTCGCCCCCGGAAAAGCTCGTGCATCCCTATTCTAGGGCACTGGCGGGGATTTCGGTAGCCAGGTCTCGACGTTGTCGGCGACGAAGTCGCCGAAACGCTGCATCCCGAGTTCGCTGAAATGACC
>Ga0255049_10000967_pt1 | contig 16599 bp, 18 predicted proteins | sample JV7_2_3_MG_FD_183615 | JGI IMG/M metagenome (GOLD analysis project Ga0255049, IMG submission 183615) | Seawater microbial communities from Jervis Inlet, British Columbia, Canada - JV7_2_3 | ecosystem: Environmental > Aquatic > Marine > Inlet | place: Canada: British Columbia | collected 2016-10-06
GTGTTCCAGGTCAATTCGAATGCTTCTTGGGTCACCGGGTCGGCGATGCCGTCTGCGATCGTGTTGCGAGCCACGCGGAGGCCGATGATGTCCAGTGCCATCGACGCGGCGACGACGGCACCCACCCATCCCACGATGCGCCTGCGATCGTTGGCGACGGCCACGGCGCCGATGGCGACGAGCACGGTGACGAGCGGCAGCACCCACCCGAGATCCCAGACCGCCTCGAGCACCTGGTAGGCGGTCGACGGCTCCGCGGGCTCGATCAGCGTCCAGGAGGCGTCGTCCGGCACCGGGATGATGATGCCGGCTTCGGCAAGCTGGTCGATCAACATCGTGGCGATGCCTTCGAGCCGCAGCGTCAACCCGTTCTCGCCACCCCGCTCGAAGAAGCCGATGGCCACGGTGTGCCCTGCGCGCAACACCGTCTCCCACACCGTGGCGAAGGCCTCAGACCCGACGATGCCGGTCGCGACGTCCGCTGCCAGGCCGTCGATCGCGGTCGCGACCGGGACGGCGAGGATGGAGAGGTCGTCCGGCAGTGTCTCGGCAATCTCGGCGGCCAGCTGCTCCTGGTCGATGACGGCGTCGGCGGCACCGCGTCCGATCGTCTCGGCCACTGCGTTGTTGGTGGGCAGCGAGGCGAACGTGGCGACGAACGCGTCGGTGTCGAAGATGGTCGTGCGCAGCCATGCGGCGGCCACGGCCGAGGTGGCACCGACGAAGAGCACCACCAACAGGACGACCGCGAGAATGCCGCGCACGCGCGACCATCCACTCCGACCGGTGCCTGATCCCTCTCCCATCGACAGACAGCCTAGAGGCATCCGGTATCCGCCCAGCCTGACGGCATGGGCCCAGCCAGACGGCATGGGCCGTTCGGCCCTAGGGCGGTATTCTTAGTCGCGGTAAGTTCAGCCCGCCGACACAGCGAAGGGGCACCAGTGCCGGATCCCGTTCTCGAGGTCACCGACCTCCGCAAACGCTTCGCAGACGTCGCGGCCGTCGACGGGGTCAGCTTCGCCATCTCCGAGGGGGAGACCTACGGGCTGCTTGGACCCAACGGTGCCGGGAAGACAACGTCGATCTCGATGATCGCTGGGCTTCTCGAACGTGACTCCGGTGACGTGGTCGTGGTCGGCGAGCCGATGGACACGACCACGGTTGCCCCGAAGCGCAACGTCGGTCTGGTCCCTCAGGACCTCGCGATTTACCCGGACCTGACGGGTCGGGAGAACCTGAAGTTCTTCGGCAAGCTGTACGGCATGCGCGGGTCGCCGCTCGACACCCGAGCCGAAGAGGTCCTCGAGATCATCGGCCTCTCCGACCGTGCAGACGACCGTGCGGATGAGTACTCCGGGGGCATGAAGCGCCGACTCAACATCGGCATCGGGCTGCTCCATCAGCCGCTCCTCCTCATCCTCGACGAGCCGACCGTCGGGGTCGACCCCCAGTCGCGCAATGCGATCCTCGAGTCCGTCGAGGCGCTATCGCGCGCAGGCATGGCCGTGCTCTACACCACCCACTACATGGAGGAGGCGGAGCGCCTGTGCAATCGGGTCGGGATCATCGACGAAGGTCGGATCATCGCGGAGGGCACCCGCCGCGAACTCGTCAGTCGTATCGGACAGCGCGACCGCGTTCGGGTTTCCGGGACCGGAGATCTCGCCGGAGCCGCGAGCGCGGCCGGCAATGTCCCTGGTGTCGAACGAGCCACCACCACAGATCACGAGGTGGACGTGCTGGCTGGGGACGCCTCGCGCCTGCTCCCTGAACTACTCACGGCCATCGCCGCCAACGGGATGGCGATCAGTGGCGTCGAGGTGGACGAGCCAAACCTCGAGGCTGTGTTTCTGCACCTCACCGGCAAGGCATTGCGGGACTAGCCGGTGGGTGCCGCCTGGGACATCGCCGCCAAGGACCTCAAGCTGCGGGTACGCGACCGCTCGGTCTTCATCTTCGGCGTGGTCGCACCGTTGGCGCTGGCGTTCATCCTGAACCTGGTGTTCGGCGCCGCCTTCGGCGACATCGGATCGCCCATCGAGATCCGATACGGCATCGTGCAACTCGACGAGGGCGACGTGGGCAGCGCCTTCCATGACGTGCTGGCGTCGGTTGAGGATGAAGGGTTCTTCACGCTCACCGTGTACGACGATCGTGAGGCGGCCGTCGCTGCCATCAATGCCGAAGAGATCAGCGCCGCGTTCGTCATCCCGGTGGGTGTGACGGCCGATGTGGCCGCCGGCCGGGGGGCGGAGATGGAGGTCATCGGCTCCGTCAACGCCGCGACCGCGAGCCAGATCGCTCGGTCTGTGGCGGAACGCTTTGCCCAGGGGGTCGACACCGCAACCCTGGCCGTGCTGACCGCTCTCGAGGCCGGAGTCTCGCCTGCTGAGGTCGGCCGATTGTCCGGGGCGGCTGCGGAGATGAGCCAGCCAGTGCGGCTGGCACCCGCAACGGCGGTGGTGCGTCAATTGGACGGCACCACCTACCTGGTCGCCGGGTTCGCCATGTTCTTCATGTTCTTCGTGTGCGGCTTCGGGATCACCAGCCTGCTCGAGGAGTTCAACGCGGGCACGATGGCGCGGCTTCAGGCAGCGCCGATTCCCCGCTGGTCGGTCATCGTCGGCAAGGCCATCACGTCGTTCCTGGTCGCGATCGTGGCGATGGCGATCCTGATCGTCGTCTCGTCGCTGCTCATCGGTGCGAACTGGGGGAACCCGATTGCCGTTGCCTTGCTGGTGATCGCCGGCGTGCTCGCCGGGGTCGGGATCATGTCGCTCGCCGGATCGTTTGCTTCCACTGCCGAACAGGCCGGCAACATCCAGGCGATCGTGGCGGTGTCGCTGGCGATGATCGGTGGCGTCTTCTTTCCGATCTCGGAAGGGTTCGGGCTGCTGAGCAGGCTCACCCTGATCAGCCCGCACGCTTGGTTCCTGCGCGGCCTCGGTGATCTCTCCGGAGGGGGCGGGGTGGCGGTGGTCCTGCCGGCGACCCTGGCCCTGCTGGCATTCGCAGTGGTGACCGGCGCCATCGCGGGGCTGCTCTCGCGGAGGGCGGTCGCATGAGGAAGGTCGTCGCCATTGCCGGCACCAGCGTGAAACGGATGTTCCGCGACCGGTCGAACCTGTTCTTCGTCTTCATCTTCCCGCTGGTGCTCGTGCTCTTCATCGGCATGCAGTTCGGCGGTGATCCCAGCCAGGTGGTTGCCGTTGTCGGTGCGCACGGTGCTCAGGCTCAGGTCATCGTGGCTGCCATCGACGAGGCCGATCAGCTGACGACGCGGACGTTCACCGACGAGGACTCCCTGGTACGGGCCGTTGAGCGGGGCACAGTGCAAGCGGCCGTGATCTTCCCTGCCACCTACGAGACCGACGTGGAAGCAGGCAGGCCCGTGAGCGTCGGGTACATCGCGCGCAACGACGGTTTCGGACCGCAACTCGAGGCAGTGGTGGGTTCCGTCATCGACCGTTCCACGGCTCCGGTATCGGCGGCCGTGTTCGTGGCCGACCAGACCGACATTGGCTACGAGGAGGCCCTCAGCGTGGCCACCGGCCTGCACGACGCTGTCCCGGTGCTTGCCGTCAGAGCAGAGACGACCGGGGAGTCGATCTTCCCCACCTCGATGGGACAGTTCGATTTCGGGGCGTCGACGCAGCTCGTCCTCTTCATGTTCCTGACCGGCATGACCGCCTCGGCTGCCCTGATCCAGAGCAGGAGGCTCGGTGTGGAGACCCGGATGCTGTCGACTCCGACATCGATGACCACGATCATCTTCGGTGAGGCCCTCGGTCGGTTCGCCGTCGTGGTCGTCCAGGGCATCTACATCATCGTGGCGACGGTGCTCATCTTCCAGGTGGACTTCGGTGATCCGATCGGGGCCCTGGCCGTGCTCATCGGCTTCTCAGGCGTCGGCGCAGGCGCTGGTCTCCTGGTGGGTGCCATCTTCGAAGACGACGGTCCGGCTGCGGGGATCAGCATCGTGCTAGCGCTTGGCCTTGCTGCCCTCGGTGGGTCGATGATGCCTGCCGAGTTCTTCAGTGACACCCTGCTCGTGGTGGCCAGGTTCACGCCGCACTTCTGGGCCAACGACGCCTTCGCCGTCCTGGTGCGGGAAGGGGGCACCGTTGTCGACATCCTCCCGCAGCTCGGCATGTTGGTGCTGTTCGCCGTCGGCCTCCTGCTGGTGGCGTCCTGGCGCCTGCGCGTGGCCTTGACGCACTAGACCGGGTTTGCCCCATGACGCGGTCGAGGGCCCCCTCATGGGGACCCTCGAAGAAACGCGAGTCCGGGTGTAAGCCGGATTCTGTCGTGGACGGCCATCTATCTATGCAGCAACCCGGGACGTAGCGGGCGGGCCACCCTGTCCCTGTTTGCCTTGCTCCGGGTGGGGTTTGCCGAGCCGCCCCGGTCACCCGGGACGCTGGTGGTCTCTTACACCACCGTTTCACCCTTGCCTGTGCCCCGAAGGGCCATCGGCGGTCTGCTCTCTGTTGCACTTTCCATCGGGTCACCCCGCCTGGCCGTTAGCCAGCACCCTGCCCTGCGGAGTCCGGACTTTCCTCGACCGGCAGCGTTCCGGCCGCGGCCGTCTCCCGGGCTCGCACACCCAACGGTACGCCGCGCCCACCGTTCTTGCGTAGGAATCCGGCGGTATACGCCGTGTAGTTACGCAAGAACAGCAGCGGCGGGTCATCGGGGCCTTCAGACGAAGATCAGCTGGGCGCCGTCCGCCAAGTCGATGAACTCGTTGACGTTGATGACGTCTTCGACTTCGTCGATCATGTCGTCTCGTTCGAGCCCCATCATGTCGACGGACATCTTGCACGCCCACAGGTGGGCGCCCATGTCCGTGAGCAACTGGAGGAACTCCGGAACGGGAGGAACGTCCTGATCTGCGATCTGCTTCTTCAGCATCTTCGTGGCATAGCCGGTCATCCCCGGCAGTCCACCGAGGCCCTGGGGGAGGTGCTTCGCCGAGCCCGGCATGTGCATCGCCGTATTCCCCAGCATCGTGAACTGCAGGTCGTTCATCGTTCCCTTGTTGATCATATCCATGCCCCAGAACGTGAAGAAGATGTGGGTCTCCACGCCTTCGCTCAACGCCCCGTTTGCCATGATCAGCGCCGGGTAGGCCATGTCCAGGTTGCCCTTCGAGCAGATGAAGGCGATCTTGCGGTCCTCGGAGTCGTCACCGAAATCGGGGACGAGGGCCGGGACCGTTTCCTTGGTCGTGGTCACGGCAGCCTCCTCACACGCATCCGGCCGGCTTGGGGAGCCCGGCCACGTAGGACATCTTCTTTGCTGGCTTCTTGGGGAACAGCTGGAACACCTGCTTTGTCGGGATGCCGCCGACGACTTGTACCCGGCGCAGCGTCGCGGTCTCTCCCTGCTCGGCGTAGTCGCTGCGCAGGAACCCGACCACCTTCCAGTGGTCCTCGGTCATCTCGATCCCGATGTTGGCGGCGAGCTGCTCTCCGAGCTCGCGGTTCCACTCGTCGTACTCGGTCAGGAAGCCTTCGTCGTCGACGTGGACTTCCCTTCCTGCGATAGCGGTTATGGGCATCAGCTACCTCCTCGGGTGCTTGTTTGCAGATCTGGTTGGCTCCCGGCGCCGGCGTCCGCGTCGGACACCGCCCCCAGCGTTGCAAGGGCACGGTCCATGCCCCGGCGCACCTCGGGCGTGCGCACCTTGCGGGCGAGCGCCCACAGACTCGGAGGCTCTGTGGGCTCGGCCTCCAGGGCGACCCGCTGCCGGTCGACGGCGGCGATCATCTTCTGGACCACCGCCATGATCTCGGGCTGGGTCATTTCCTTGACGACGTTGAGGATCAGCACGACGTTCTCGCCGAGCGCGGTGACGTCCTCCTCTGAGAAGTTCGTCACGATCTCGTCGACCACGCCGAGCGTCGCCGAGGCGAAGTCGAAGTAGCCCTTCCGGTCCAGCTCGGCGAGACGCTCTGTGAGCATCGCCATCGCCTCGGGACCGAGCACACCGGCCTCAGCGGCGAGCTGCTGCCACTGCTCGCGCAGGGCTCGCTGCTCACGCGCTTCGGCGGTGAGAGCCGAAACCTGTTCGGTCAGCGCGTCGATCTTGGCCTCGAGGGCCGTGGTGTCGTCTCTGGTGAGGGTCGTCATCACTCCTTCTCCACGTGCTTGCCCGCCATCGACATGTGGGCGGGGAGCGGCAGGTCCTTGCCGGGGAGCAAGACGTTCCAGTAGGTCCAGCGGAACATCAGCTTGCCCCAATGATTCAGCTCGCTCTCCTCGAGCAACGAGAAGGGGCCAACCCCTGGGAGGGGGTATTTGCCAGGTAGCGGCTGGGTGTCGTAGTTGAAGTCGATGAGGAGCGCCTTGCCGTACCCGGACTCGATGAAGCAGTTGGCATGGCCGTCGAAGGCCTCGAGCATCGGCTTGCCCTCCACATGGCGGAGGAAGTTCTCGGTGAAGACGTCCACGGCGAAGTGGGCCACAGACCCTGCCTTCGATGTCGGCAGGTTGGCGGCGTCCCCCAGGGCGAAGATGTTGTCGTGGCCCTTCGCCAGGAAGGTCTCCTTGTCGACGTTGACGTGATTCAGTTCGTCACCGAGGCCGGAGTGGGCGACGAAGTCGGCGCCCATATTGAGCGGCACGGTCACCAGCAGGTCGAACGGCACCTCGCGCTCGTCGTAGGACACGAGCGTCTTGGTCTCCGTATCAACGCGCTCGAGGTAGAAATCGGTCTCCAGCTCGATCTTGCGCTCGGCGAGCATCCCGCCCAGGTGCTGCGAGGCGATCGGTTTCGTGAATGCTCCGTCAAGCGGGGTGACGTAGACGATCTCCACCTGATCGCGAATGCCGCGGCCCGTGAGGTACGCCTCGGCCAGGAAGGTGAATTCGAGGGGGGCGACCGGGCACTTGATCGGGAGGTCGATCAGGTTCACCACGAGGCGACCGCCGGCGAAATCGTCGAGTGCCTCGGCGAGGGCAGTGGCTCCGGCAAGGCTGTAGAAGTCGTGAATCGACGTGCCGTACTCGTCGCCGTCGAGCCCTGGCGTCTGGTCTGGTCTGGGGTGGGTCCCCGTCGCGATGATCAGGTAGTCGTACGGGAGTTCCCGGTCGTCGGTGAGCGTTACGACGGTGCGTTCCGGCTCGATGAGCGCTACCGACCCGTCGACGTACTCGATACCGTCGGCCAGGAACTGGCGATTCGGTCGCACCAGGTCCTCTGGGCGATACGTGCCGAAGGGGACGAACAGGTACCCGGGCTGGTAGTGATGCTCGGGTTGTTCGTCCACGACGACGATGCGCCACTCGTCCGCGGCAAGCCGAGGACGGAGTTTGTTGGCTGCCATCGTGCCGGCGGTTCCTGCGCCGAGCACGAGCAGGGTTCTCATCATGGGCTCCTTTGCTGGTCGACAGAATTGTCGCCTGGAGGGGAGTGGTCAGGAGAGAGGTGTCTGGCGAGCGTGGAGAGTGCAGTGACCATCGTCTGCTGTTCTGTGGGCTCCATGGCGCGGAGGGATCCGGCAGAGTCGATGAGCGTCGCCAGCGGGACGGCGTGCTGGGATGCGATCTTCTCGAGGTCGGCCGGGTCGTTCAGCCAGTCGTCCGGGGCGATGCCGCCTGCGATGACCATGCCAACGAGGTTGAAACCATCGCGGACGTATGCCCGGGCACAGAGGAATCCGAGGTGGCTCCGGCGCAGGTGCGGGGTCAGGGGGAGTTCCTTGGCGTATCCCGCCCACTCGGTGGTGCACTGTTCCAGAACGCCGTCGTAGGCCGAGAGCACCGAGAAGAAGGCGCTCGGGTTGATGACCGGGGTGAGGGGGTGGCCCTCGAGGTCGGCCACCACCACCATGACGTCGAAGAGCTCGCCAAACAAGCGGCCGAGGGCTTCGGCCTTGGCGAGATCGATCACCGTGTTCCCCGGGCCGTTGCCCGGTTCCGCGAGGTCGACACCAAACGCCGAACGCACCGATTCCGCGGGAAAACGCCACTGGCGGCCGACCTTGATGCCGCGTAGACGACCGTCCTCGGCCATCCGATAGACCGTGGACTTGTCGATCCGCAGCAGTCGGGTGACGTCGGCGGCGGTGAGGTAGTGCTGCTCCTGCATCATCGTCCTTGCATCTTCTGCATCTCATGCATCGTATGGCCAGACAATGCAGCCGGGGTAGGGGCGAAGGGCCCGAACATGACCGGCCCCCCTCCGTTCTTGCGTAAGAATCCGGCGTATTACGCCGTGTAGTTACGCAAGAACAGCAGCGCGGCCGGGCGCACGGCGCGGGCGGCGCGGCGGGTCAGCGGCGGCGGTCGGCGAGGGCGCCGCCTGCGGAGCCGAGGACGGCGGCGATGATGCCCAGGATCACCAGCTCCACCGGTCCGGGCCCGGCAGCCGCGGCCAGCGAAATCGCCCCGATCACGAGGAAGGCCAGGAGCCCGGCGAGGCCGCCGTGGGCGGCGGCGGCGCCCGGGGCGAACACCGCGGCCAGGTAGCCGGCGAGCACGAGCACGACGAACTGGACGAAGATGAGGACGACGACGTTCGCCAGCCCGGCCAGCGCCAGGAGAATGAAGAGGAACAGCCCGCTTCCCAGGCCGGCGATCGCTCCCAGGGCCACCGCACCGAGGTTGATGTGGGAGCGGCGCATGGCGGCGTGGCGGGTTCCCGCCTACGGCTCGAGGTGCTCTTCGAGGCCGGCGATCCAGCCGGCGGGGAGCTCCCAGTGACGCGAGCCGCGCAGCATGAAGTCCAGGTACTCGGGGGAGGGTTCGGCCGCGACCTCGTCCGTACCGGCGAAGACGTGGGTGACGACGTCGTGACGCTTCCCCATGCGGTCGATGGCCTCGACGACCGAGGCCGTGCGGCCCTCGTCGCCCTCGACCGAGTGCAGGGCTGCGGCCTCGGTGTCCGGCACCTCGAAGACGGCACCCCACACGGTGGAACCCGGGGCCGGGGCGACATTCGGCAGAGCGCCCTCCCAACCGTTGCCGTTGATGGGAAAGTCGAGACGCCACTCCGACAGGTGAGCGATGAACTGGAACTGCGCTCCCGGCGCCACCTCGGTCATCATCTCCGGGGCAATGCGGGCGGTGTACGCGAAGTAGTAGATGGCCGCCTCCCTCACTCGCCTCTCAAACGGCGGCTGATTGTAGCGTCGCGATTTCGCGGCCTTCCCCGCGGCCGGGAACTGATCGGGCCCTGAGTGGCGTCATATGGGGGAGCCCGACACTTCGTTGGAAGGTTTTCCCATATGAACCCGATGGAAAGTACGCTCGAGATCGATCTCGGGTTGTTCGCAGCTCCAGTGCTCGAGGAACGACCCTGGGCCGTGTTCGCCGCGTGCCGCGGGGGCGACGCCGATCTCTTCTTCCCTGCGACCAAGGACCACGAACGTCAGGCCGTTGCCCTGTGCCGCACCTGCGCCGTCGCCGGCGACTGCCTGGACTATGCGCTCGACGCTCGAGAGCGGTTCGGAATCTGGGGAGGCAGAACGGAAAAGGACCGTCGCCGCCTGCTGCGCGACCTCGGCTGAGCCTGGCCGGTCTCACTCCCTGCTATAACTGGCCGGCTGCCAGCAAAGGGGAGGAACGTGGCGAAGAGTGACGCCGCGGTACAGGCCACCGGCCTGACCAAGACGTACGGCGAAGGGGAGACCGAGGTCCACGCACTGCGGTCGCTCGACTTCGAGATCCCGCGCGGCGATTTCGTGGTCCTCCAGGGTGCCAGCGGTTCGGGAAAGACCACCCTCTTGAACCAGATCGGCGCGCTGGAACCCCCCACCTCCGGCGCCTTGGTGGCCAACGGAATCGGACTCAACGGTCTCGACGACGATGGCCGCACGGACTATCGCCTGCATTCGGTCGGGTTCGTCTTCCAGTTCTACAACCTCGTGCCGACCTTGACCGCGTTCGAGAACGTGGCCCTCGTAGCCGAGTTGACCGGAACGGATGTGACGGAGCGCAGCGAGGACGTGCTCGGCCAGGTCGGACTCGGCGATCGGATGCACCACTTTCCCGGTCAGCTGTCCGGCGGAGAGCAACAGCGGGTTTCCATCGCCAGAGGACTCGTGAAGAACCCTCCGCTGCTGCTGTGCGACGAGCCGACGGGGGCCCTTGACGTAGAAACGGGGGTTTCGGTCCTCACCTTGTTGCGATCGGTGACGGACGGTGGCGAGCGCACGATCCTCGTCGTGACCCACAACTCCCAGATCGCCCGGATCGCCAACCGGGTGTTCGATCTGCGCGACGGAGCGATCATCGGCCAGCGGACGAACCCGTCACCCGAGCGGCCGGGGGACATCGCCTGGTGAAGTACCTCGACGTCAAGCGCCGCCGCGACATCCGTCGCCAGCGCTGGCAGTTCCTCGCCGTGCTCGTGACGATCGCGCTCGGCGTCATGTTGTTTGCGACGTCCTACGACGCCTACCTCAACCTGGAGGCGTCGTACAACGGCACCTACGACCGGCTTCGGTTCGCCGACATGACGGTCACCGGGGCCAGGGAGGGGTTCGTAGACGAGGCCAGTGCCATCGCAGGAGTCGCCGTCGTCGAAGCGCGCCGGCAGGCCGATGTTCCCTTCCGGGTCGGCGATGATCTGACCTTCCTGGGTCGGGTCGTCGGCATGCCGGTCGACGGGCAGCCCGAGATCAACCAGATCGACGTCACCGCGGGGAGGTACCTGACGGCCGACGACCCGACCGGCGTGGTGATCGAGACCCACATGGCGGATTCATTCGGTCTGCAGGTTGGGGACTCCTTCACGGTTGTTGCCGGCGTGCCTGTGGACCTCGAGGTCGTGGGGATCGCGGTGTCGGCCGAGTACCTGTGGCCTGCGCGCAACCGCCAGGACATCTTCCCTCCACCGCAGACGTTCGGTGTGGCCTTCATCGACGAGTCACTCCTCGCCGACGTCACGAGCGCAGCCGTCGCCGACCAGACGCTGTTCGTCTACAGCGATGACGCCGACGTCACGGCCACCGACGCGGCGATCACCGCGGCCGCAGAGGCTGCGGATGCCGCGGACGTGCAGACGCAAGCCGACCACCCATCGAACTCCACCCTGCAGCTGGATGTCCAGGGATTCCAACAACTCGCCATCGCCTTCCCCGCGTTGTTCCTCCTCGCGGCGGGCATGGCGGCGTACATCGTCCTCACGAGAATCGTGTTCTCCCAACGCGGCCAGATCGGGACTCTGAGAGCCAGCGGAGTGAGCCGCAAGGCGCTGCGCCGCCACTACCTCTCGTACGGCGTCATCCTCGGCCTGGCGGGTGCCGTGATCGGCCTGGTGCTCGGCATGGCGATGGCGTGGGGCCTGACCGGCCTGTACACGGATGCGCTCGGGATACCGGACAGCGTCCGCGAGCTCCACCCGATCACACCCATCGTGGGCATGCTGTTCGGCCTGGCGGCAGGCACCCTCGCCGCGCTGGCTCCCGCGCGCACCGTCTTCAAGATGAGCCCGGCTGAAGCGATGCGAGGCGACCCGCCGGTGTCCGGCGGCACGCCGTCTCTCTTCGAGCGGATCATGCCGCCACTGCGCCGTCTCCCGGTGCGCTGGCGGATGACGTTGCGCGGCATCGGCAGGAACAAGCGGCGGAGCACGTCGACGGTGTTGGGCGTGGTACTGGCGCTGACGTTGATCCTGGCCTCGTGGGGGATGATCGACACGATGGTGAACCTCCTCGACCGCCAGTTCAACGAGATCGCCATCGAGGACGCCGTCGTCGTGTATTCCGTTCCCGTCGAGGACGATCACGTCGAGGCGGCCCTCTCCGATCCCCAGGTCACGGTGGCCGAGCGTGTCGCCGGTTTGGCGGTGACCCTGAAGGCGAATGGATCGTCGTATGCGACTGCCCTCGAGGGGTACCAGCGAGGAACCGAGGTTCACGGCTTCGCTGAGCCGCTGCCGGCTTCCGGTGCCCTCGTGGGCCAGGCCCTGCGCGACGTCCTCGGCGTCGACGTCGGGGATCAGGTGACGGTCGAGCTCACGACCCTGGACTCGACATTCGTGACGACGGTCGCCGGGTTCGTCGACGAGCCATTGGGCACGTTCGCCTACATGGAGCTTGCCGCCCTCGAAGACGCCCTCGCCGGCGCCGATCCTGCTGTCGCGGCCGAACTGATCACCAATCCCGCGGTGGCTTCGGTCAAGGCGCTGTTCGACGACGGTGCCGAGCCGGCCGCGGTGATCGATCGCCTGCACGATCTCCCCGATGTGGCGACGGTCGTGGACGCCCAAGCCCTCGCCAATCTCGTCGCCGACTTCGTCGTGTTCTTCTACGCGTTCATCGGCGTGATGCTCGTGTTCGGCGGTGCGATGGCGTTTGCGCTCATCTTCAACACGATTTCGGTGAATGTGGCCGAGCGGAGCGGCGAGTTCGCCACCATGCGTGCCAACGGGCTCTCGCATCGCCGAGTCGCCGCCCTCATCGCTGGAGAGAACCTGCTGTTGACGGTGCTGGGCATCATCCCTGGCCTTGTCGTGGGCTATCTCGTTGCAGGAGCCTTCATGGCGTCCTACAGCAACGACCAATTCAACTTGGCGCTGCAGATGCGGCCGCTGAGCCTCGTCTTGAGCGCCCTTGCCATGCTGGCAGTGGCGGCCCTCTCATTGATCCCGGCCATTCGGGCGGTCCGGCGGATCGACATCGGCGCCGTGGTTCGGGAGCGTGCGGTGTGATCGCCAGAACCGCGCTGGGTATGGTCGCTCCGGCATGACGGACTCCTTCGATTGGTCCGAGACCCTATCTGCCCTCCTCGCAGGGACTGACTTGACTCGCGAGCAGGCACATGCGGCCATGGCGCACGTCATGAGCGGCGATTCCACGGAGGCGCAGATCGCGGCGTTCATCGTTCTGCTCCGCTCGAAGCAAGAGACGGCAGATGAGATGACCGGCCTGGTCGATGCGATGTACGAAGCGGCGGTGACCGTCGATGTCGGCGAGGACGTCGTCGATACGGTCGGGACAGGTGGCGACCGATCGGGCACATTCAACATCTCGACGACGGCAGGGTTCATCGCAGCAGGAGCAGGGGCCAAGGTCGCCAAACACGGGAACAGGGCCGCGTCCTCGCAGACCGGCTCTGCCGACCTGCTCGAGGCGCTCGGCTTCGATCTCGACCTTGCTCCAGACGCCACCGTCCGCCTCGTCAGGGAGACCGGATTCGGGTTCTTCTTCGCCCCTCGCTACCACCCTGCGATGCGGTTCGCGGCGCCGGTGCGGAGCCAGCTCGCGGTGCGCACCGTGTTCAACTTTCTCGGTCCACTGTGCAACCCAGCGCGAGCTTCTCGGTTGTCGGTCGGTACGTCAGACCATCGCATGGCGGGACTGATGATCCAGGTGCTCGCCAAACGCAACGCCGACTACGCGTTCGTGTTTCACGGCGAAGACGGTCTCGATGAGCTCACGACGACGGGTCCGTCCTACATCTACCGGCTGCGCGACGGGGAGGTCACCCACGCCGAGTTCACCCCAGAGGACTTCGGCGTTCGCCGGGCGGAGCTGTCCGATCTTGCCGGTGGTGATGTGGCGACGAACGTCGCCATCACACGTTCGATCCTGGAAGGGCGTCCCGGTGCCAGGCGCGACATCGCCCTGGTCAACGCCACTCCTGCGATCGTGGCTGCGGGTCTCGCCGATGGCTTCAGCGAGGCGATGGAACTCGCAGTCCAGGCCGTCGACTCAGGTGACGCCGCCGCAGTCATGGAACGCTCTGTGGCGCTGAGCAGGGAGCTCGCCGGGGGATCGCCGCATTGATCATCTCGGTGGTCCAGGTAACCCGAAGCGCCCGGTAGCGTGCCGAGCATGCGGTCCGTGGTCCTCACCGTCAGCGCGTTCGCCCTCGTCGTCGCCGCGTGCGGAACGACCGGCGTCGACGGATCCGAGTCTGCCGCTCCCGCCGCGTCGCCTCCGACGTTGGCGGCACGGTCGGCGCCTCCGACCACCTTCGCAGCCACCGGAGGTGGTGAAGCCCTAGGGGAGGGCCCGGTGTCCGCTGGGGAGAGCACAACGACGGCACCTCCGGTCATCGTCGAAGGACCCCCTGCACCCGATTACACCCTCGCACTCGGGGTGGGAGGTGGTGAGTTCACTCTCAGCGAGGAGCAGAAGCCCGTCTACATGGTGTTCTGGGCAGAGTGGTGATCGATCTGCCGGCGGGAGTTGCCTGTCGTTGATGCGGTTGCCGCCGATTACCTCGATGAGGTGCGCTTCATCGCGGTCGCCGGACGATCGAGCCTCGAGGCGTCGGCAGAGCGCGCTCCGCAGTGGTTCTCCAACCTCGACTGGGGCTACGACGAGAGCATCTGGAACCTGTACGGGATCCCGGGTCAGCCGGCCTCTGTGCTGATCACGGGAAGCGACGTCGTGGTCGACGGTTGGTTCGGCGCCGCGGGCGAGGAGCACCTCAGGGCCGCGCTCGACCGGCTCGTGGCACTCGGCGCCTGAGCGGTCAGCCTTGCGGGCGCCGCGCCCTGGCGGCAAAGGCGGCAACCGCGGCGAGACCGCCGACGAGGCCGAGCGCATAGAACCACACGGGTCCACCGCCCAGCGATGGTCTGACCGTCTCCGTCACGAAACGGATCCCGCCCGCGGCGGCAAGCGCGAGCGACGCAGGAACTCCCGCAGGCGGCCGCCCGTATGCCTTCCACACCGCCACACCGACGGCTGCGAGGGCGAACACGGTGGCGGCATAGAGCTCCACCGGGTGCCGCGTGACCGTCGAGCCCTCCTGGGCGAGGGCCCACGGCAGGTCGGAAGGGGTGCCCAGGCATGCCCCGCGGACTCCGCACGCACCGTGCCATCCGGCGAGCGCGGCGAGCGCCGCTGCCGAGATGCCATCCACCATTGCTACGGGCTCACGGCGGGCGATCCACAGGAACGTGACGACCGCCAGGAGCGAGGCACCGACCGTGGAGACGCCGCCTCGTACGAGCACGACGTCGCCGGCGTGCTGCCACGGGAGGACGCCATCCACCACCATCTGGACGATGCGGCCGCCAAAGATCCCAACGACGGCAGCGATGAGCCCCGCCTCCCACAGGTTGCCGGCACAGCGGTCCGCATTGCCTCTGCGAGCCTCCCACCACAACATCGCCCAGCCGGCAAATGCGGCGATGGCGGCGTTGGCGAGGAGGGTGAACTCCATCAGCGGGCGAGCAGCTCGTCGATCTGCAGCGCGAGCGTCCGCTCATCGATGACGCCGAAGTGCAACTCGACCAGCTCACCACCCGCGGCGTAGAAGAAGGTCAACGGAACACCGCGGTTCGCGCCGAGCTCGATGGGGACGTTGCCCGGCCGGTCGGCGAGGTGGATCATCGCGGCATCGGGGAAGAACTCGCCGATGAACCGTGCAGCATTGCCCGGTCCGTCCTGGACATTCAGCATGACGAAGGCGACGTCATTGGAGAACTTGGCGGCAGCGGCATCGAGCAGCGGTGCCTCTGAGCGACAAGGGATACACCACGATGCCCACACGTTGAGCACGACTGGGGTCGTGCTGGCGGCAAGAAGGGCCTCCACGTCGGTCAAGGACGTCGGCTCAGGGGGATCGGCCGGTGCGACGGATCCAACACTTCCGCACGCAGCGAGGACGACGGCGAGCATGGCCGCAGCCACCACGGTCCGACTCACGGCAGGGCCCCCCACAGTGCTGCGAGCAGCCGATCGTTCTCTTCGGGAGCGCGAACTGTGAACCGCAGGTAGTCGGCGAGGGCCGATCCTTCGGGGAACGTGCGAACCACCAGTCCGTCTTCGAGCAGGGCTGTAGCCAACCCGTGCGCAGAATCGCCCACCAAGCACAGCACGAAGTTTGCCGAAGAAGGCAGCACCGTCATGTGGAGTTGATCGAGTTCGGAGCCGAGCCTGGAGCGCTGCTTGTTGAGCCGGTCCACTCTCCTGCGCATGCGGTTGGGCTCGTCGAGCGCTGCCGTCGCCAGGTCGACGGAGAGCGACGAGATGCTGCCAGGCGGCCGCACACCGTCGATGGCATCGATGAGCTCTGGGACCCCGACGGCGTACCCGACCCGTGCCCCGGCGAGTCCAAAGCCCTTTGACAACGTGTGCATCACGAGGAGGTTCTGGTGTCGTTCGACCCACGGACCCCAATCGTCGCTCGCGAACTCGGCATACGCGGCGTCGATGACGACCACGCCTCCCGCCGCAGCAAGCGTGTCGGTCAGGAGGTCCTCGTCGATCCTGTTGCCTGTGGGATTGTTGGGGATGCACAGCCAGACCAGGTCGGCATCTCGGGCCGCACCGAGCAGCGCATCTCGGGGAAACGCGAAGTCGGGGGAGAGGAGCGGTACCTCGAGAAATCGGCAATGCTGCTGAACGGCCGCAATGCGATAGAGCGGATACGTTGGTGATGCGGCCGCGACGATCCCACCGGACGGCGCGAGGGCCCGCGTTGCGAGGAAGATGAGCTCGTCGATTCCCGCACCGGGGACGACGGCGTCTGGATCGACACCGATGTATTTCGCAGCCGCCTCTCGGATCGGGCGATAGTCGGCGCCCGGATACTCGTTGAGGTGCCGTGCAGCTTCCGTGACCACCGCAGGCGCCCAATCGGACGGAAACGGCGACGTGTTGTGGTCGAAGCGGATGACATATTGCA
>Ga0255049_10000968_pt1 | contig 16598 bp, 16 predicted proteins | sample JV7_2_3_MG_FD_183615 | JGI IMG/M metagenome (GOLD analysis project Ga0255049, IMG submission 183615) | Seawater microbial communities from Jervis Inlet, British Columbia, Canada - JV7_2_3 | ecosystem: Environmental > Aquatic > Marine > Inlet | place: Canada: British Columbia | collected 2016-10-06
TGAAATCGGGCCGGCCAGATCGCCAGACTTGTTCGCAGGCGCTCCAACGTCGGCGTTCGAGCGAGTCGCTCACCGGGTTTGGCCGCGGTCGCTCGTCCCTATCGGGGCGAGTGACCGGGCCCAACCAATCCAACCTGGGTACGTTCCGGCGAGATAGCCGATTTGGCGGACCGGGCCGCCGCCGTGAGGTGCCAACTCACAGACTGGTTCAGAGGCGATGACAATCACATACGACCCCAAACATCCGATGTACCTCGACGAGGCCGACATCCGCGACGAGCTGACACGGGTATACGACCTGTGTCACGGCTGTCGCTTGTGCTTCAAGTTCTGCACCTCGTTCCCGTCGCTGTTCGAGATGATCGACGCCCACGACGATCAGGATGCCGGGCGACTTACGCCCGCTCAGCAAGACCGAGTCATAGACGAGTGTTTTCAGTGCAAGCTGTGCTATGTCAACTGCCCGTACACCCCGGCGATGCATGAGTGGCAACTTGACTTCCCACGCCTGATGCTGCGCGCCGAGGCGATGCGTTACAGCACCGGACAGAAGCCGATTCGGCAGCGGGTCACCACCCAGATGCTCAGCCGCACAGACCTGCTCGGCAAATCCGCAACGATCGCCGCGCCGGTCGCCAACAAGATGATCGGCGCACCACCGGGCTCGATCGTCCGCAAGGCGATGGCAACCGTTACCGGCGTCTCCTCGGTCCGCCTGCTTCCGCCCTACGCCAAGCAGCGTTTCTCGACCTGGTTCAAGAAGCGCACCAGCGCCGTAGCAGCCAAGCGCCAGGGCAAGGTCACAGTTTTCCCGACCTGTCTGGTCGAATACCAGGCGGTCCAGATCGGCAAAGACCTCGTGCAGGTCTATGAGCGCAATGGCATCGAATGCTCCAACACCGAGGCTGGTTGTTGCGGCGCACCGTGGCTGCACTCGGGCGACGTCAAACAGTTCACCAAGGTCGCCGAGAAGAACGTCAAGATCCTCGCCGATGAGGTGCGCAACGGCGGCGACATCGTCGTGCCGCAGCCGACCTGCGGCTATGTGCTGAAGAAGGACTATCTCGACTATGTCGGCGGCCCCGATGCAGAACTGGTCGCCGAGCACACCTATGACGCGGCTGAGTACCTGATCAAGGTTCACAAGGCCGACGACACCGAACTCGACACCGAGTTCGGTGGCCCGGGTCCCGAGAAGATCACCTACCACACGGCGTGCCATCTGCGGGCCCAGAACATCGGGTTCAAGAGTCGTGACCTGATGAAGTTGACCGGCGCCAAGGTCACGCTTGTGCAGCAGTGCTCTGGCATCGACGGCATGTGGGGCTTGCGAGCCGAGAACGAAGAGATCTCGATCCCGATCGCCGAGAAGCTGGCAGGAATGATCGACAAGGCAGACGGTGACGTCGTCACCGGCGACTGCAGTCTCGCCAATTCCGCGATCACCGAACAGAGCGGTACGGCACCGGTTCACCCGATCCAACTGATCGCCCGCGCCTACGGCATCCCCGAAACCTGAGTTGACAGTTGCCATGTCTTCGATCGTTCTGACCTACCTTCGTTCTGACCCGCTTTGATCGTTCTGAAAGGACGAGATGAACACCACGTCCTCGCCTCGCAAGCTCACACTCGACGACATCGCTGACGTCCGCGCCTATGAGCGCGAGCGCGACGAATTTCGTGCCCATGTGATGGAGCTCAAGCGCCGTCGCCGCGTGCATGTCGGAGAGGTGATCACGTTTCTGTTCGAAACTCGCGACACGATGCGGTTCCAGATCCAAGAGATGGCGCGCGTCGAAAAGTTGGTCACAGATCAGGAGATCCAGATCGAGCTCGACATCTACAACCCGATGGTTCCCGATCCGGGCCAGCTGACGGCCACGATGTTCATCGAGCTCACATCCGAGGCACAGATGCTCGAATGGCTCCCCAAGCTCGCAAATGTCGAGCGCTCGACGCTGCTCGTGCTCTCGAACGGAGAACAGGTGCGAGCGGTGATCGATGAGCAACACGAGCAGGGTCTGACCCGTACCGAGGTCACGGCCGCCGTGCACTACCTGCGTTGGCAACTCACGCCCGAGCAAGTCGCAGCCTTCGGGGAGGGATCCGTACAGCTCCGAATCGATCACCCGGCCTATCTCGAAACCGTTGAGCTGAGTGATCTCACCAAGGCCGAACTGATCAACGATCTGTCCGGCTGACAACACACCCACGCCCACCGATATCAACTCGATTTCAGGAATCTCTGGCGTTTGGGTCGAAGGCGTTCTAACCTCCCGATTCGTACAATAAACGCCCTGGGGGGACGACTTGTCAGCACACGAACTTGAGTGGAGAATGCTCGGGGCCTGCCGCGGTCTCGATACCGGGCTGCTTTATCCGGACAACGACGAAGATGCCCAAATCGCTAAGCAGGTGTGTGAAGTGTGCGGAGTACAGCAGGTCTGCCTCGATAGTGCACTGACCAGGCGCGAGAAGGTTGGCGTGTGGGGCGGCGCCACCGAACGTGAGCGGCGCCGCATGCTGCGCCAACGCCGCCGCACGGCGTAACCGCCGCGGTGCGATTCGCCCGTTAGTCTCGCCCGCATGGGTTCGATCGATGATCACGGTGGCTGGGCCGCGCTGTTGACGCAGCTGCTCGACCGCAACCATCTCACCGCCGCCCAGGCTCGGTCGGCGATGATGACGATCCTCGCCGGCGATGCCACGCCGGCTCAGTTGATCGGGTTCGTCGTAGCGCTGCGCGCCAAGGGTGAGAGTGTCGAAGAACTAGCTGGCCTGCTCGACGCGGTGCTCGCCCACGCCGCGATCGTGCCGCTCAGCGAACAACAGCGCTCGAACTCAGTCGACATCGTCGGCACCGGCGGCGATCACTCGCATTCGATCAACGTCTCGACGATGGCAGCGATCGTCACTGCAGCCGCCGGCGTGCCAGTTTGCAAGCACGGTTCCCGTGCCTCATCGTCAAGATGCGGAACCGCCGATGTGCTCGAAGAACTCGGGGTGGCGATCGAACTCACCCCCGAGGGCGTCAAGCACTGCATCGAAACTGCCGGCATGGGCTTCTGCTTCGCCCCGGCGTTCCACCCGGCATTTCGGTTCGCCGCCCCGGCGCGGCGCGAGATCGGCATCCCGACCGTGTTCAACCTGCTAGGCCCGATGGCCAACCCCGGACGTGTCCGGCGTCAGGTGATCGGTGTTGCCAACGCAGGATTCGCCGAGCGGATGATCGAGACGCTGCGTACACACGGGTCGGTGCATGCCTGGGTGGTACACGGCGGGGGCCTCGACGAACTGACCACCACCGGCTCGAGCCAGGTGATCGAACTGCGTGAGGGCGAGATCGATCACTTCACAGTCGACCCCGCCGAGTTCGGGTTCGGGCGCGCCCGCAACGAGGATCTGAGCGGCGGCGATCCGGCCGAGAACGCCGAAGTGGTGCGACGAGTTCTGGGGGGCGAGCCCGGCCCACATCGCGACATCGTCGTGCTCAACGCCGGTGCCGGCCTGGTCGTCGGCGGCGCGGCGGATTCGTTGGCGGCGGGCGTCGCGATCGCGGCCGAGGCGATCGATAGCGGCGCCGGCACGGAAACGCTGCGCAAGCTGGCAGCCGCCTCGCAGGAAGCCGCGGTCTGAGCAAACCATGTCCGCCGCTTCGACAGACTGGGCGATTCGGGTGCCGGCCTCGTCGGCCAATCTCGGTGCCGGCTTCGACGTGCTCGGTATGGCGTTGGCGCTGCACGCCGAGGTCGGCTGTGGCGAGCCGCCCCACGGAGCACGCCTCGCAGACGAGCACCATCCCACTCGGATCGCCTTCAAGCGACTCGGAGGCGAAGGCGAGCTGTGGGTTCGTTCGTCGATCCCGATCGGCCGTGGGCTCGGATTCAGCGGCGCAGTTCGCGTCGCCGGTGCTGCGGCCGCGCTCGTGCAGCGCTCGGGGCCACAGGCGCTCGACGATCACGATGGGTTGGTCGACGTGTTGACAGTCGCCGCCGAACTCGAGCGACACGCCGACAATGCAGCGGCATCGTTGTACGGCGGTCTCGTCGTCGCCGCGGCCGACATGGTCACCAGGGTGCCGCTGGCATTCGATCCGGCCGTCGTCGTGTGGGTGCCCGACGCCACCACCACCTCGACCGACCACTCACGGACCACGTTGGCGAATCAGGTCAGCCTGGGTGATGCGGTATTCAACCTCGGCCGAGTGGCGATGTTCGTCGCTGCTTGTGCCAACGGCGATGCGTCGACGCTGCGCGAGGCGACGCGGGATCGATTGCACCAGGATTTGCGTCTCGAGCACGTTCCCCGATCGGCGTCGGCGATGCAACTCGGACTGGAAGCTGGCGCCTGGGCGACCTGGCTCTCGGGCAGCGGGCCGACCGTAGCGATGTTCTGTGAATCGAGTCGCGCCGAGGAGATCGCTGCGCACCTGCCGACGGCAGGTCACACCAAACTGCTGCGGATCGACCACGAGGGTGCCACCGTGACAGGAGTCGGCGCCGAGATCGAACCTGACGAGTCAGCGAGCGGCTGAGCCGCGTGGCTCGTGAGCCGCGGAAGATCGTCACTGGCGGTTATCGGAAAGTTCCATTCACCCGAGCACTCGACCACCTCGATCCGGCCGGCGTGCTTGTCGAAGTACTTCGCCAGACACAACGCCTCGTCGATCTGCCGACGGCTGACGGGCTGCCCGTCGCAGGGAGCATCGGGCGGATCGACGGGAAGCGCACGCCCGATCTCACCCGAGATCGACGTGTCGATCAAACGTGCTTGATCGACGACCCACGTCGTGTCGCGGCGTCGAACCACACAGCGATCGGCGGCCCGCAGGGCGGCAACGAGTTGGTGGCGCCGGACCGCGGTGAGTAGCGCCGCCAACCGGTCGCGCACCATTGCAGCTTCCTCGAAACGTTGTGTCGCGGCGAGCTGGCTCATGCGGCCCGTGAGCCGCTCGGTGATCTGCGTCGGGTCGCCGCACAAGGCACGTACTGCGAGATCGACGGCGGCGTCGTAGCGGCCTCGGTCTACAACACCGGCGCACGGACACTGAGTGACCCCGAGCTGGGCCGCGCTGCACGGGGTCGCACCCGCTTGCGGTTGGTGCTTGGCTCCGAGGCGCGTCGAGCAACGACGCAGCGGCAACACCGCCTGCAACGCCTCAACGACGAGATTGGCCATGGTGCGCGAGGGCAGCGGCCCAAGATGTAGCCCCTTGGCCGACGGCTCTTTCACGACTGCGAGGCGAGGCCAGGGCGAATCGACATCGAGCCGCACGAAACAGTATTTGTCGGCCCGCGTGCCGGCCCGGTTGTAGCGCGGCAGCATGCGGGCGATCAAGCGTGACTCGATGATCTCTGCCGACAGCGGGTCGGCAAGCTCGAGATGGCGGACCTGCTGCATCTCGCGCAGCATCGGCCCGATCCGCCGCCGGTCTTCACGTCCGAAGTAGCTGCGAACACGTTGCCGCAGGTTGGTCGCCTTACCGACGTACAGCACCTCGTCGCGATTGCCGCAGAACATGTACACACCGGGGGTGCGAGGGAGCGAGGTCGTCATGGTGAGCTTGCGAGCCTGCGGGTGCCCGGCCAATTTGGCGAGCGTCACGAGATCGTCGAGTCCGAGCACGCCCAGGCCCGAGGCGCGCTCGATCAGCAGGTGCAGCAAGTCGGTGGTAGCGAGTGCATCGTCGAGGGCGCGGTGGGTGGGGGTGTGGTCGAGGCGGAGTCGCGAAGCCAATGTCGACAGCCTGCAGTTGGGCACCTCGTCGCGCAGCAACCGTCGCGCCAACGCCGCCGTGTCGACCACTGTCGGGCGGTACTCGTTGCGGCCGTCGCGAGCGAGGGCGGCGCGCACGAAACCGAGGTCGAACGCAGCGTTGTGGGCGACGAACACGGCGTCGCCGAGGAAGTCGATCAACGAGCCGAGCACCGTTTCGATCCGCGGGGCGTTGTGCACGACGGCGTCGGTGAGCCCGGTCAGCACGGTGATCTGGGGTGGAATCGCGCGGCCCGGATTGACCAACGTGTGGAACGTCCCGAGGCACTCGCCACCGCGCACCTTGACGGCGCCGATCTCGGTGATCATGTCGTCGTTTCGGCTGCCACCTGTGGTCTCGAGATCGAGCACGCAGAACGTGGCCTGTCGCAACGGCGTACCGAGATCGTCGAAGCTGCGCTGTCCCAACATCAGTGCTGACATAGGCGCGATGCAATCACGAACACGCGTTCGTGTCAAGAACACGTGTTCGAATCACCCGGAATCGTGACCGGGTACCATGCAGAGATGTCCCGGCCTGAGGCATCGTCGCCACCGAACGATCACCGACACCTACGGTCGGCGCTCGAGTTCGCGGCGTTGATCGCCAAGGAAGGCCGCAAGCTCAAGCCTCCGATGAAATATCCCAAGGGGCTCGACAAGTACATCAAGATGGCGCGGATCCCGGGCCCCTCGTTGTCGTCGATTCGACGCATCGTCGAGGCCGACGACGCGTTTCGCACCCGAATCGCGGCGGCGGCGCTGCCCGAGTTGGTGGATCCGATCGGCAAGCTGTGGCTCGATCGGCCTGCCGACTGGGAGGACGACCTTCGGCGGCTGGTGATCGAGGCGGATGCTGCCGCCGACGCCGCCGACGCCGCCAACGACCTGAAGAAGGCCGAGCGGCGGCGGGACGCAGCCGAAACGGCCGCGGCCCGAGCACGCGCCGAGCTCGTGGTGCTGCAAGAGCAGGTAGCCAAACGCGAGGCCGTCGTCGACGAACTGCGCACCGACATGGTGAAGCTCAACGAGTCATTGGACGATCTGCGCTCCGAGCTGGTCGATACGCGCAACGAGGCTCGACATAGCCGCGACCGCGCAGCGGCGGCGCTCGACAAGCTGCAGGCGGCCGAATCTGCCCGCAGCGACGCCTTCGCCGCTCAGGGACAAGCCGAAACCGTTCGTGACGACGTACTCGCCGATCGTGCCCTGTTGGTTTCCGAACGATCGGAACTTGCGCGCTTGGCCGCAGCTGCCGAGGTGCTCGCACAACAGTTGGCGACACTGGCGGACCCGCGGGTGAGCGCCGCCCCGAAGACCGTGAAACGCAAAGCTCTCGCCCTGCCCGGCGGCGTGCTGGGCGACTCGCGGGCGGCCGGCGAGTACCTACTTCGGTCCGGGGCGTCGATCCTTGTCGACGGCTACAACGTCGCCAAGCTGGCCTGGCCCAAGCTCGACCTGAAGGGTCAGCGCGTGGTACTGCTCGACGCGATCGAGAATCTGACGCGACGTTTCGGCAGCGACATCACGGTGATCTTCGACGGTGCCGATGTTGTCGGCGCCGCCGCCGACGGCCGACGGATCGTGAGGGTGGTGTTCTCGCCGGCTGGCGTGATCGCCGACGACGTCATCCGCGACGAGGCGCAACGGCTGCCGGCGACCAGGGCGGTTGTGGTGGTCACCAACGATCTCGAGATCGTGCGCGATGTCAGGTCGCTCGGCGCCAACACCATGACCAGCGACCAACTGATTTCACTGATGCGCTGACGACTGTCGTGGCGACGTCGGCTCTGTCAGCCGCGGCGTGCGGCAATCTTGGCCTTCTTGGCTATCCGCTTAGCGGTTCGGCCGATCGGTTCAAGATTGCGATGATCGAGATCACCGAGCTCGCCCCCGTTCTCGAACAGCACGCGATAACGCTGCCAGTTGAAGCCGTTGGCCAGGATGACCTTGCCCTCGGTTCCGGCCGGGACCCCCAACAGATCGTCCGTGGCGCGAACCTTGTCACCGATCTTGAGGTTGAGCTGGCCCTCATGGGGCGCGGCGAGCGCGTGTGGCTTCCAGAAATGCACGGCGACATTCTGCCTGATCACAGGGGGTTCATGCACGTCGAACCGTTACTCCAGGTGCCTGGCACCTGTGGTAACCCCAGGTGCAACGCGGTTTCGGGGGTCGAGGACGGGGTCACGCCGACCCTTCGCCGGTAGAGTTCTCGACCTGTGAAATCTTCGGTCGAACCCCTTGAGGGGAACAAAGTCAAGTTGTATATCGAGGTCGATGAGACCGAGTTCGATAAGGACATCGAACAAGCCTTCCGTGTGATCGCCCGCGAAGTGAAGCTTCCCGGGTTCCGCAACGGCAAGGTGCCTCGTCGTGTGCTCGAGGCTCGGATCGGTGTCGCTCCGGCACGCGAGCAGGCACTGCGGGACGCGATTCCGCAGTATCTCGGCAAGGCTGTTCGCGAACACGACGTCGATCTCGTGGCCACGCCGGATATTGAGATCACCGGGGGGCAAGACGACGGCCTTGTCGAGTTCGAGGCTGAGTGTGAGGTGCGTCCCGAGATCACGGTTCCCGGCTATGCCGGCCTGCGGATCGAGCTCGACTCACCCGTTCCCAGCGACGAGGAGATGCAGGAGGCCCAAGACGCCGAGCTGCGTTCGGGCGGTTCGCTGGCCGACGTCGATCGGCCCGCCGAGTCCGGCGACTTCTTGACCCTCGACATCGCCGCGGCTCGCGAGGGCGAAGAGGTGATGGGTCTCAACACAGAGGACTGGTCATACGAACTCGGGCAGGGCTGGGTCGCCGAAGACTTCGACGAACACCTCACCGGTGCGAGCGCCGGCGACATCTTGACCTTCAATACCACCCCGAAGGGCACCGAGGAGGCCGCCGACTTCACTGTCTCGGTGAAGGTGATTCAGGCGCTCGAAATGCCCGAACTCACCGATGAGTGGGTCGCCGACAACACCGGCGAGTTCGAATCCGTTGACGAATGGACCGCTGCGATCACCGGCCGCCTGACCGAGCAGAAGCTCTCCCAGACTCGGTCGACGGTGATGGCCAAGCTCACCGAGGCACTCACCGGCCTGGTCGAGATCGACGCTCCAGAATCGATGGTGGAGTCGGAGATGCAGAGCCAGGCCGAGAACATGGCCCGTCAGCTGCAGATGCAGGGCATCGATTTCCAGGCCTGGATGTCGGCGACCGGTCAGACCCCCCAGCAGTTCATCGAGGCGACTCGCCCGCAGGCGGAGCAGGCGGTCAAGGCCGATTTGGCGCTGCGTGCCGTAGCCATCGCCGAGGCGATCGAGGTCGACGACGACGAGATCGAGATGGAGTACGCCCGGATGGCCATGCAGCATGGCCAGAAGGCGAAGGAAGTTCGCAAGGTGTACGAGCGCAACGACGCCGTGCCTGAACTGATGGCACAGATCCGCAAGTCGAAGGCGATGGACTGGTTGATGCACCATGTCGAGATGGTCGATCAGGCGGGTCAGGTCATCGACCGTGACCTCGTCATCGGCCATACTCATGATGACGACGACGACGACGATCACGACCACGATCACGACCACGACGAAGTAGGGGAGGACTCCGAATGAACCTCGATGCCACCAACTACCTGGTACCCAGCGTTGTCGAGACGACCAGCCGCGGCGAGCGTTCGTACGACCTGTACAGCCGCCTGCTGAAGGACAACATCATCTTTCTGCAGACGCCGATCGACGATCAGATCGCCTCGCTGCTGTGTGCGCAGTTGGTTCACTTGGAGTCCGAGAACCCCGAGAAGGACATCAATATCTATATCAACAGCCCTGGTGGCGACATCACGGCGCTGTTCGCGATCTACGACACGATGCAGTTCATTCGCAACGACATCGCCACGATCTGCCTCGGTCAGGCTGCATCGGCTGCGGCCGTGTTGTTGGCGGCGGGCACCAAGGGCAAGCGGCTCGCTCTGCCCCACAGTCGGGTGTTGCTGCATCAGCCGTACGGCCAAGTCGGATACGGCCAGGTAACCGACCTCGAGCTGGCTGCCAAGGAGATCCTGCGGATGCGGGAACTGCTAGAGCAGATTCTGTCGCATCACACGGGGCAGACGCTCGAGAAGATCCACGCCGACACGGACCGCGATTTCGTGCTCGAAGTGAACGAGGCGCTCGAGTATGGCATCATCGATACGGTGCTTTCATCTCGTGACTCGATCGACCAGTCGTCGGCGATCCGCTGACAGCGCCGCCACGGTCACTAACCTTGGACACCGACAGTGTCGGCCATGATTGAGGCGACACTCGGACACTCGGAAAGGGGTTGGTACAGATGGCGAAGTTTGGAGACACCAGCGAACTGCTGAAGTGTTCGTTCTGTGGCAAGTCCCAGAAGCAAGTCAAGAAGTTGATCGCCGGTCCGGGTGTCTACATCTGTGACGAGTGCATCGATCTGTGCAACGAGATCATCGAAGAGGAACTGACCGAAACCGGCGAGTTGACCTTCGACCAGCTGCCAAATCCGCGTGAGATTCGCGAGTTCCTCGACGACTATGTCGTCGGCCAGGATGAAGCCAAGAAGATTCTCTCGGTATCGGTTTACAACCACTACAAGCGGATTCAGTATCAGCAGCAGGCGGGCATCGGCCGCCGCGACGACGTTGAGTTGCAGAAGTCGAACATCTTGATGCTCGGACCGACGGGGTGCGGCAAGACCCACTTGGCTCAAACTTTGGCTCGGATGCTGAACGTGCCGTTCGCTGTTGCAGACGCCACGGCGCTGACCGAGGCGGGGTATGTCGGCGAAGACGTCGAGAACATCCTGCTCAAGCTGATCCAGGCCGCCGACTTTGATACCAAGCGCGCCGAGACCGGCATCATCTACATCGACGAGATCGATAAGATCGCCCGCAAGAGCGAAAACCCCTCGATCACCCGCGACGTGTCCGGCGAGGGTGTCCAACAGGCGCTGTTGAAGATCCTCGAAGGCACCCAGGCCTCGGTGCCGCCGCAAGGTGGCCGCAAGCACCCGCATCAGGAGTTCATAACGATCGACACGACAGACGTGTTGTTCATCCTCGGCGGCGCGTTCTCCGGGCTCGACACGATCATCGAACGTCGGGTCGGCCAACAGGGGGTCGGTTTCCACGGGATCGTGAAGACCAAGGCCGATCGTGACCCTGGCGAACTGTTCACTCAGGTACTGCCCGAAGACCTCGTCAAATTCGGCATGATCCCAGAATTCATCGGCCGCTTGCCGATGGTCGGAGTGGTTCGTTCGCTCGACCAGCCTGCACTCGTACAAATCCTCACCGAACCGAAGAACTCGCTGATCAAGCAGTACCAGAGGGTGTTCGCATTCGAAGACATCGAGCTCGAGTTCAGCGATGATGGTCTGATCGCGGTCGCCGAACTGGCGATCGTTCGTGGCACCGGTGCCCGTGGTCTGCGGGCGATTCTCGAAGAGGTTCTGCTCACGACCATGTACGAGCTGCCGGGCCGCACCGATGTCAGCAAGGTCCTGATCGACGGCGAGACAGTGCATCAAAAGACGCTCCCGACACTGGTGCCGCGCAAGACCTCGTCACCTCGTCCGCGTCGAGCCGCTAGCTGACCACCGCCAACTCGCCGAAGGCCGCCTGAAGATGGATTTTGCCGCAGCTCTGGTGTACCTCGACGAGCACGCCTCGTACGACAAGACCGGCCGCGTCGACGACCCGTCGACCGATTCGATCGCCACGCTGTGCGCCGCGATGGGGGATCCGCAACATGCCCAACCCGTGATCCATGTGACCGGCACCAACGGCAAGGGGTCGACGGTGCAGATGATCTGCCGCCTGCTGATGGCTCAGGGGCTGACGGTCGGTACATACACCAGCCCGCACCTCGAGTACATCAACGAGCGCATCCAGCGCAACGGCGAACCGATCAGCGACGAAGATTTTGCCGAACAGATCGCCGCTGTCGCTGCCGTCGAGATCCTGACCGGGGTGCGCCCCACCTACTTCGAGGCGGTTACCGCAGCCGCGTTTCGATGGTTTGCTGATGTGGCTGTCGACATCACGGTGATCGAGGTCGGGATGCTCGGGCGTTGGGATGCGACGAATATCGTCGATGGACAGGTGGCGGTGGTCACCAACATCGCTCTAGATCACACCGAGTTCGCGGGTCCGACGCTCGCCGATATCGCTCGCGAGAAGGCGGGCATCATCAAGTCGGGCAGCGCCGCCGTCGTGGGTGAAGTGAATCCCGATCTCGTGCAGATCTTCCGTGATGAGGGCGGGCTCAGCACACTGGTGAGCGGCGACGACTTCGAGGTTGTCGACAACTCGCTGGCGATCGGTGGAAGAGCTCTCGACCTGCGCACGCCCACCACGATCTACTCCGACATCTTCCTGCCGCTGCATGGGGCTCATCAGGGCGACAACGCCTCGGTCGCATTGGCGGCTGTCGAGGCATTCTTCGCTGCGCCGTTGGCACAAGACGTTGTGCACGAAGGCTTCGCCAACGTCGAAATACCCGGACGGTTCGAGGTGCTCGGTTTGCAACCGCTCACAATCATCGATGGCGCCCATAACCCGCCGGGGGCCGACGTGTGTGCCTCGGTGTTCTTCGGAGATTTCGACCCGGAGGGCCGACGGATCCTGATCGTCGGTACGTTGCGCGATCCCGACGAAGTGGTCGCCGCCCTGCGAGCGGACGAGTTCGACGTGGTGCACGCGTGCACCGCCCCGTCGCCGCGAGGTGTGGATGGTGCCGAGGTGGCCGTCGCCGCCCGCCGGTTGGGCTGCGATGAGGTCTACGTTCACGATTCCGTCGATGCCGCATGTCGGGCTGCTCTTCGATCGGCCGATGCCGAGGACGCGATCCTCGCCGCCGGCAGTATCTATGTCGCCGGTGCCGCCCGCTCGGCACTGAGCAGATACGCGCCGTGACGTTGATCGGGGACGTTGATCTGGGACTACCGGTGCAACTTCGCGACGGCGCCCGCATTGGCCGATAGCGTCGGACGCCATGTCTGATCGCACACTTGTCCTCCTCAAGCCTGACACCGTCGAGCGCAAGCTCGTCGGTGAGGTGATCCGCCGCTTCGAGGCCAAGAACCTCAGCATCGCGGCGATGGAACTTCGCCGGCTCGACGGCGACACGCTGGCCCGTCACTACGCCGAGCACGTCGGTAAGGGCTTCTACACCGACCTGGTCGAGTTCATGAGCCGGGGCCCCGTCGTGGCGATGGTCATCGAGGGCCCGGAGGACACCTGGGAAGTTGTCCGCTCAATGATCGGCGCCACCAACCCTCGCACTGCGTCTTCGGGAACGATCCGTGGCGATCTAGGCATTCTGTTCACCGAGAACCTCGTGCACGGCAGCGACTCACACGCAAGTGCCGAGCGTGAAATCGGTATTTTCTTCCCGAATCTGTAACATTGCGGTAGGAGCTGAGCCGATAGGCGAGGCGAACAAGAAAACCCGAAGTACCCGGACATGACCGACCCGGTACCGCTCATGTGTGCGATCCTGTATGGCGTCCAGCTGACAGAATCGCCGGAACGATTGTTGAAAGGAGGTCGAGATGGCACGCAGCAACCCTCTGAGTTTGGGCCGTGACCTGGCGATCGACCTCGGTACCGCAAACACGCTTATCTATGCCCGCGGTCTGGGCATCATGCTCGACGAGCCATCGGTCGTGGCGATCAACATCAACGACGGACGGCCGGTCGCTGTCGGCGTCGAGGCGAAGCGAATGATGGGGCGCACCCCCAACCACATCAAGGCGATCCGCCCTTTGAAAGACGGCGTCATCGCCGACTTCGAGGTGTGCGAGAAGATGCTGCGCTACTTCATCCAGAAGGTGCACGCCAGCAAGTGGTCTAAGCCGCGGATGATCATCTGTGTGCCGTCGGGCATCACCGGCGTCGAGCAGCGCGCCGTGCAGGACGCTGCCGAGTATGCCGGTGCCCGCAAGCCGGTGCACATCATCGAAGAGCCGATGGCCGCCGCGATCGGTGCCAACCTTCCGGTCCACGAGCCGAGTGGCAACATGATCGTCGACATAGGCGGTGGCACTACCGAGGTGGCCGTCATCTCGCTGGGCGGCATCGTGACGGCGCAGTCCACACGTGTCGCCGGAGACGAGCTGGACGATGCCGTGCTCCAGTACGTGAAGAAGGAGCACTCGCTGGCGATCGGTGAGCGCACCTCCGAGGAGATCAAGATCCAGATGGGTTCGGCCTGGCCGATGGAGGACGAGCTCACGGCCGATATCCGCGGCCGCGACCTCGTCTCAGGACTGCCGCGAACGATCCAGCTCACCACCGAGCATGTGCGCGAAGCACTCGCCGAGCCGGTCGGAGCGGTCATCGATGCGATCAAGACCACGCTCGACAAGACGCCGCCGGAGCTCGCCGCAGACATCATGGAAGACGGCATCATGCTCACGGGCGGCGGAGCGCTGCTGGGCGGGCTCGACCAACGGTTGTCGCACGAGACCGGTATGCCGATCAGGGTCGCCGAAGAGCCGTTGTACAGCGTGGTTATCGGGTCCGGTCGGGCCCTCGAGAACATCGACGCGATGCGGGGGCTGATGTCGCTCGGCGGCGACGACTAAACCGCCCGGCGTATGGCGATCTATTCCGCCGGCCGGCGCCGCACGATGATCATCTTGCTGTTGTCGTCCGTGTTGCTGATCACGCTCGACCTGCGTGGCAATGCCGTCTTCGATGCGGCCCGATCAGGTTTTGATTACGCCCTGCGACCGTTCGAGGTAGCCGGCGAAGTGGTCACCCAGCCGGTCTCGCGGGTGTGGAGCGGGATGACTGAGGTCGACGATCTCGAAGCCGAGAACCGGTTGCTGCAAGAGCAACTCGACGCCCAACGCAACGATCAGATCGCTGCCCAGAATGCCTTGATCGAGAATCGCAAGCTCCGGGCGCTCGTCGACCTCGAATCGCTGACGGCGTTCGATCGGGTGACGGCCAGCATCATTGGTTCGTCACCGAGCAACTTTGACCAGCGAGTCGAAATCGATCGTGGCTCGGTCGACGGCATCAGGGTCGGGATGCCGGTCATCAACAGCGCTGGCCTGGTCGGAAAGATCACCAATGTGTTCCCCGAGACAGCGATCGTGATGCTCGCCACCGATCCTCAGTACCACGTGCCGGTCAAGGTGGTTGCCGAGGTCGTGCCGACGGCGACGACGAGTGTGCCCGATACGGTGCCCAGTGGGATCGACGTCGACGACGTCATCACCACGACATCGACATCGACATCCACCTCCACGACGACGTCGATACCGCAGCCGATCTTCGACATCGACGGCAATCAGATCGACTCTTCTCTGCTCGTGCCGAGCGGCACCACGACGACATCGTCAACGTCGACCACCACGACGACGGTGGTCGAGACCGTCGATGTCACACGCGAGACCGGTGAGCTGAACGGATTTGGGGCCGATCTGCTCCCGCGCGTGCGGTTCATCGCCGACTCACCACAGTTCGGCCGAGTGGTCGAGGGCGACGCCGTGCTCACGGCGGGCGGCAGCCTCAGCCTCGCTCCGCCAGACATTCCGATCGGCAGGGTCGCCAACGTGATCCAGCGCGCCGGTACCGCTGGGCTCGAACTCGAGATCGAACTGAGTGCCGACCTCGATCGTCTGATCTTCCTGTCGGTGATCTTGTACGTGCCGCCGACCGAGGCTTCGGCGCTGGGGTAACCCGCATGCTCGGTGCGCTGCTGACCAGCTCGCTCACGCGGATCATCCCGGTCGGGATGATGTTGTTGGCGTTGCAGAAGACCCTGTTCGTCGAGCTGCAGCCGTTCGGCGTGATCATCCAGATCGTGTTGGCCTTCGCTGCATCCGCCGGTGCGGCGGGTGGCCCCGAGCGCGGAGCGATCACAGGATTCTCGCTGGGCATCATGTTCGACCTTACGGTTGGGTCGCCGTTGGGATCGACGTCGATCACGATGGGGCTGGCCGGATACGTAGCCGGATGGGTCGACCTGATCCGGATCGAAACCACGTGGTGGCTGGCGGCGATTTTCGTCGGCATCGGCGCCGCCACCGGTGAGGCCGGCGTGCCGGTCGTGCGCCGTTTCATCGGGGAAGAGGATGCGTTCGTGCCGGAGATGGCGAGGATCGTGCCGATCGTCGCGATCGCCGCCGCGGCAGCAAGTGTGTTGCTCGTGCCAATCGGGCGATGGTCGTTGAAACTCGAGCGACCCGAGTGGAAGATGCCGGCCGATGGCTGATCACAGTCGGCAGCTGATGCCACTTCCCCGGTGCCACACGCGAGACTCGTGCCATGGCTGTTGACCGGCGCGCGACCCGCCTCGGTGTACTCGCCATCATCGGGGTGATCCTGTTCTCACTGCTCGGGGTTCGTCTGTGGTTCCTACAGACGGTCAAGGCGGACGAACTGCAACAGAGCGTCACGATCTCCAAGACTCGCACGGTTCGGCTGGCACCCGAACGCGGCCGGATCTTCGACGTCAAAGGCCGGATTCTGGCCGACAACGAACGGATCTTGACGCTCGCTGTCGACTGGCAGATGCTGCGCCGCAAGAGCCAGCGCGATGCTATCTTCACCGGCCTGTCCGGCTGGGTGCAGGTACCGGTCGAGGCGATGCACAGGCGATTCGATTCCAGGGTCGATAGTCCATTTCTGCCGTTCCCGATCAAGCAGGACATCGACGAGCCGACGGCGATCGCGATTCTGGAACGGGTCGAGGACTTCCCCGGCGTCGAGATCATGATCGAATCGAGGCGTGAGTACCCCTACGCTCCGCACGCCGCCCACGTGATCGGCTACATGGGGGCGATCACCGTCGAGGAGCTCGACTCACGACTCGAAGCCG
>Ga0255049_10000970_pt1 | contig 16571 bp, 10 predicted proteins | sample JV7_2_3_MG_FD_183615 | JGI IMG/M metagenome (GOLD analysis project Ga0255049, IMG submission 183615) | Seawater microbial communities from Jervis Inlet, British Columbia, Canada - JV7_2_3 | ecosystem: Environmental > Aquatic > Marine > Inlet | place: Canada: British Columbia | collected 2016-10-06
GCCATGGGCGAGTTGATCCAGGGACTGCTGCGGGACCTGCCCAAGATCTTCGACTCGGAGTTGTACCAACGCCAGCGCACCGCCATCGTCGATACCGGAAACCAGGAACAGAAGTCGCTGTTCCGCGAGTTCGAAAAACGCATCCAGGATGAAGGCTTCGCGATGGTCCAGGTACAGATCGGGCCGCTGACGCGCCCCAACATCGTGCCCGTCCACGAGGACAAACCGGTCGATCTGGACGAACTTGTTCAACTCACGGAACAGGGCAAGTTCCCCAAGGACGAACTCGAGGCGATCCAGACACGCCTGAGCGACCTGCGCGGTGAGCTGGAAGCGCTGGCCAAGAAGGTGCGCCGACAGGATCGCGAGCTGCGTCGTAGCCTGGACGAGATGGACCGTCAGTACGCACGCCCGCTACTCGAGGAAGTGATCGGAGATCTGCGAGACGCGTTCGGCGAGCCCGGGGTGGCGGGTTACCTACAACAGGTCGCCGACGCGCTACTGGATAGCCTTGACGAACTGCGCCACGGCGCAGAGGAGCACCACGAACCGGGCGCCGACGGGGAAGTGGAGGTCGTCGTCGACACGAGCTTCGACGTCAACGTGCTGGTCGACAATTCACAGACCAAGGGACGCCCGGTGATCTGGGAAACCACGCCGAGCTATCGCAACCTGTTCGGGACGATCGAGAAGTTCCGTACGTCGGAAGGGGAGTGGGTCACGGACCACACGCGGATTCGCGCGGGTAGCCTGCTGCAGGCCAACGGTGGATTCCTGGTGCTCGACGCACTCGATGTGCTGGTCGAACCCGGCGTGTGGGCCGCTCTCAAGCGTACGTTGCGTACGCGCAAGGTCGAGATCCAGGTGTTCGATCCGATGAACATGATGGCGGGCAACGCGATCAAACCCGAACCCGTCCCGATCGACGTCAAGGTCATCATGATCGGCACGCGTCACATCTATCGACTGCTGCACGCGCACGACGAAGACTTTACCAAGATCTTCAAGGTCAAGGCCGAGATGGCGATGTCGATCCCCCTTAGCGACCAGGAGTTGATCAACTATGCCAGCTTCGTGCACAAGAAGACCCAGGACGACAAGCTCCCGCCGTTTCGCCGCGAGGCCGTCGCCGCGGTCGTCGAGCACGGGATCCGGCTCGCCGAAAACCGCACGAAGCTCACGACGCGTTTTGCGGAGATTGCCGATCTCGTGCGCGAGTCCGCATTCTGGGCGCGGCAACACGGCAACGATATCGTCACGGGTGATGATGTCGACAAGGCCATCGATCGCAAGATCCACCGGGTCAACCTGATCGAGGAAACCCTGCGCGAGCGCATCGAGGAGGGCATGGTCCTGCTCGATATCGAGGGCGAAGCGATCGGCCAGGTCAACGGTCTGGCGATCCTCGACACGGGCGATCACAGTTTTTGCCAGCCCTCGCGGATCACCGCCACCGTGGCGATGGGTCGCGCCGGTGTGATCGATCTCGACCGCGAGGCCCAGATGTCCGGTGCATTGCACACCAAGGGCGTGCTGACCCTGACCGGTTTCCTGCGTGAGCGATTCGCGCAGAACAAACCGCTCGCGTTGACGGCGACGGTGACCTTCGAGCAGAACTACGGCGGCGTCGACGGCGATTCGGCCTCCTCGACGGAGTTGTACGCATTGCTTTCAAACCTCGCCGACGTGCCGATCCACCAGGGCATCGCCGTGACGGGTTCGGTCAACCAGCGCGGCGAGGTCCAACCGATCGGCGGCGTCAACGAGAAGATCGAGGGCTACTACGACGTCTGCCGCGCGATCGGAATCAGCGGCAAGCAGGGCGTGTTGATTCCGCGCCGCAACATGCCGAACTTGATGTTGCGAAAAGACGTGGTTGAAGCCGTCGCCAACGGCGAGTTCCGCGTCTGGGCCGTGGACACGATCGAGCAGGGTCTCGAGGTGCTCACCGACAAGCCCGCGGGCAAGGTCAGCGCAAAGGGCAAGTACACCAAGGACTCGGTGTTCGCCCGCGCCGACGCCACGCTGACCCGGCTCGCCGAGCAGGTCAACGCCTTCGGGCCCGCGGATCGACGCTAAGGCTGGGCCGACCGCGGGAGGGCTCAGACTATTCGATGTCGCATTGTTGCATTCGTGGATTTGCCTCGGGTCTCGAAGCCTGAGCGTTCACCAAATAATCCTTGACCTTTTGGTGTGGGTTTCGGAAATTACCTATAGTGAACAGATGCGTTCGGTGTCGAGGCCAGCGTATAAAAGGAGAACGGTAACAAGGGGACGGCAATAAGAAGTCTCCCTTCCATGGCGATTGGGGGTGCTGAGGGGAAGCGCTCCGACTGCGACGGCACAGCCAACGACCTTCCGGCCGGTTGAGGATCCCCCCGTGAGGTGCCAGAGGCTACAGGTAGATGCGCTCGAGTCTTCCCATCGGTTCCCGACCGTCACTGGGGGTGGGTTCCTTGATCCTGGCCTTGATCGCCGTCGGCGGCATGGCGTCCTCCGGAACGGAAACCGGGACGAAAGCGGAGGCCGGAGCCCGAACCGCTGATCCCTTCGCGAGTCATGAGCGGTTGAGTCTTGACGACCGCTTCCCCACCGCCACCGCCTGCAAGACCTGCCACCCGGAGCAATACCGCGAGTGGTCGGTTTCGGGACATGCCTACACCATCGTCAGCCCCTTCTTTACCGCATTGAGCAGCAAGCTGATCAAGTCGACGAACGGCACGCTCGGCGACTTCTGCGTTCGCTGCCATTCCCCGGTCGCGATGCAGTTGGGCCGCGAGGTGATCGCCGGCGCACTGGAGCGGGAGCCGGTCGTCCGCGAGGGCGTGACCTGCATCGTGTGCCACCGGCGCGGCGAGAACCACGGCAAGTTCTCCGGACGCTTCCCGATCGAGGAAGGCGACCTGTTCTACCCGGTCTACGGTCCCAACGGAAACGACGTGCTGCAGGAGGTGTTGAACGAGCCCGACCACGGGGTCATCACCGAGGCCCGGCCCGTGGGGCGCCCGATCCATCGCGACGCGCGACGCTTCTTTCCCATCGTGGAGTCGGGCTTCTGCGGCACGTGTCACGACGTGACCGTGATCAACGGCTTCCACCTGGAGGAGGCGTTCAGCGAGTACAAGAGCTCTCCGGCCGCCAAGAAAGGCATCACCTGCCAGGATTGCCACATGGGGCAAAGCCCCGGAGTTCCCGATACCTACCGCAGCGGTCCCGCGGCGTACATCGGCGAGATCGGCACCCGCACGCGCGAGCTGCACAATCACATGTTCGTGGGACCGGACACCTCCGTACTGCCCCCGGCGGTTTTCCCGCACAACGTCGAGCTCGCCGACCACGCGTCGCTCGGCGAGTGGTCGACTTTCGACTGGGCCGCCGGCTGGGGCACCGACGCGTTCGAGGCCGACGTGCCGCCGGACGCGTCCTTCCCGGACCGCTGGGCGACGGCCGATGACCGCTACGACGGCCGCGAGCTGCTCGAGCCGCAGTTCGAACTCCTCAGGGAGGCGCACCGTGCGCGGCGCGACCTGCTGCGCGTCGGCTACAAACTGGGCCGGGTGGAGGTACAGCAGGCGGACGCGCGGGCGTTGAGGTTCAGGGTCGAGGTTCGCAGCGGAACCGACGGCCACAACGTCCCGACCGGGTTGACCTCCGAGCGGGTCGTCTTCCTGCAGGTCACCGTCTCCGACTCCGAGGGCGCCACCGTGTTCCGCTCGGGTGACCTCGACCCCAACGGCGATCTCCGCGACCACCATTCGCTGTATGTCCGGAACGGCGAGCTTCCGCTCGACAACCAGCTCTTCAACCTGCAGTCGAAGTTCGTCACGCGCAACCTGAGGGGTGGGGAGCGAGTGCAGGTGTTGCCGATCAACCATTCGTACGACGTCCTGCCCTTCGTCCGACCGCCGGCCAACGCGACGGTCACGAAAGGTCGGGCGGAGGACGCGCGGGTTCACAAGCGGAGCATCGAGCCCGGCGGTCGACGCTGGGCACGGTACCGCGTGAAGTCGTCGCGGCTCACCGGCAAGCCGCCCTACACCGCAAACGTCAAGCTGATCGCCGGGATGCTGCCCGTCAACCTGGTGGACGCCATCAAGGACGTCGGCTTCGACTACGGCGGCTTGAGCCCACGGGCCGTCGCCGATGCCATCGTCGCCAGCCAGCTCCTGCTCTGGGAGCGGGATGTCGTTGTGGAGATGGCACCGCGGGAGAACCGATGAGTCTCCGGCCCCCGGCCCGGTGTTTCCCGCTGCTCGTCCTCGTCGGCGGGCTGCAACTCGGTATCGCCGCTGCGGGGGAAGAAAAGGACGTGACGATTCCCCAGGAGGGCGGTGCCGAGCGACAGGAGTTCCCGGAACACCTGGAGAACTCTCCGAGCCGGTTCAGCGACGAGCCCCTCGCCATGAACGCCGAGGCGATTCCCCGGCGGCCTGCACCGATCCTGGAGATCGGCGAGAAGCTACTGGCTTCCGGCAAGCTGGCGCGTGGCCTGCGGCTCCCCACGGGTGCGGTATGGCGCCCGTCGCTGGTCGTCTTCGGCAACTTTCGTACGGCGCTACAGAGCTTCGACGACGGCGACACGCGCGTTTCGGAATGGGCCGGCCGGCTCGATCTCTTCTTCGGCCTACAGTTCTCGGGGACCGAGCGGTTGCTGCTGGGAGTGCGGCCACTGGACAAGGACGGCCGGTTCGTCGGGCGGGTCTTCGAGCCGGACGCCATCGCGGGCTGGGACGACTCTGCGCTCAACGCGAACGTCACATCGCTGTTCTTCGAGGGCGAACTCGGCGAGATCTTCCCGGGCCTCGACGCGAACGACCGCCGCCCGCTGGACATCGGGTTTTCGGTGGGGCGGCAGCCGCTGCTGATCCAGGACGGCATCCTGATCAACGACCGTATCGACGCCGTGGCGGTGACGCGCAACACACTCCGTCCCGCGGGCGCGTCGAATCTAAGGCTCACCGCGCTGTGGGGCTGGAACGAGGTCGGTCGCGGCGACAATCTCGAGGACCGCTCCGCCGATCTGTTCGGTCTGTTTCTGGAGTTGGACACGATGAAGGCGACCTGGAACCTCGATGCCTCCATGGTGGATTCCCGTGAGGAAACCGGGGACGCCCTGTTTCTCGCTCTCAGCAGAGTGTCGAGCTTCGGCAGGCTCAACGCCACGCTGCGCGCCGCGGCCTCGCTGCCGCAGGATCGGGAGACCGCGGCGACCGGTCGCGGAACGCTGATCTTCTCCGAGCTGTCGACCAACCTCGGCCACACCGAACACCTGATCTACCTCAACGGATTCAGGGCTATCGACGACTTCTCCTCGGTGGCGCGCGACGTCGACGTCGGCGGGCCGCTGGAACGGGCCGGCATCCTGTTCGAGGCCCGCGGCGTCGGCAGCTTCGGCTCGCCGCTGTCCAGCGACGCGAGCCGCACGATCGGCGGCAGCCTCGGCGCGCAGTTCTTCGCGCACGAGGGCCGGCGCCAGTTCGTCCTGGAACTCGGCGGCCGCGCCGGCACCGATCCGACCGTCGAAGACGAGTGGGCGATCGGAGGACGCTTCCAGCAGGCCTTCGGCCGCCGCCACATCATGCAGCTGGACACCTTCTTCAGCACCCACGAGGTGCGCCGCGACGGCGTGGGCGGGCGCGTCGAGTGGCAGGTCAAGTTCTGATGCTCGTGCGAATCGCCATTGCGTTCCCCGCGGCCGTCCTGGTCCTCTTGTCGGCAGCGGCCGTTCCGAACGCGCTGGGCGACAAGCTACCCAACGCGGGAGGAATCGTCGGTCCCGAGCGCTGCGGGGAGTGCCACAAGCGGGAGTTCGCGGCGTGGAAGGACAGCGGCCACGCGCGGGGCTACCACACCATGCACAGGAGCCCCGCGGCCAAGGCCATCGCCGCCAATCTCGGGATGACCCGTATCAAGAGCGCGCCGAGTTGCATCCGCTGCCACTACACTCCGGTCGAACGACTCGGGGCCGTGCGCGCGGGGCAAGGGGTTTCCTGCGAGAGCTGCCACGGGCCCGCGGCGGACTGGCTCGCCGTTCACGACGACTTCGGGGGCTCGGACGTCAATGAGGACGACGAGAAGCCGGAGCACCGAGTGCGGCGCATCGAGCGCTGTCGCGAGCTCGGCATGCGGCACCCCGAAGTCTTCTACGAACTGGCCTCGCGGTGTTACGGATGTCATGCCGTCGACGACGAAGAACTGGTCGACATCGGCGGCCACCCCAGCGGCGTCGGATTCGAGTTGTTGTCGTGGAACCCGGAGGCCGGCCGCCACGCCTTCTCGGCGGCCGATGGCATGCCGGAGGTCGAACCGAGTTCCGAAACCAGTGCGTTGCTCTACCTGCTGGGGCCGCTGCTCGATCTCGAGCACGGCCTCACGGCCGCGGCGCGGGCGAAAGGAGATGGCGTCTATCTGGACTCCATCAAGACCCGCGTCGGCGCCGCCGTGGAGCGAATCGAAGAGATCAGCCGGGCGCTGGGTGGGGATCCCACGCTGGATGAGATCCTCGTTCTGGCCGGCTCCGTGAGCTGGGAGGCGAACACGGAAACCGAACTCGCCGCGGTCGCCGCGCGGATCCGTGACCGAACGCAACGGTTCCTCGAAGGCCGCACCGGCACCGGCTTCGCCGACCTCGCGGCCCGGGCGCCGGCCGCGAAGTAGGGCCGCGACGCAGTGACCGACCGCCGCGGCTTCCCGCTAGTTACGACCCTGCTCGTCGGAGCGTCGTTGTTCATGATCGCGTCCGCCGCGGTGATGCGGGCGGCCCTGCGGCCCGTCGGGTTTCAGACGGGCTGGGCTCTGTTCGTCTTGTTGGCCCCGCTCGCACTCGTCCTGCTGCGCCGCGCCCGTGCCGGGAGCCCGACGCTTCCGGTGCATGTGGGCTTGCTCTGCGCGGTGTTGTACCTCGTGCACACCGGATTGCGCATTCCTCGGGGTGGTTTCGAAATCGTCCTGACGCTGGTCTCGGCGGGCGTGGTGGCCAGCGGATCGCTGGCGGCTCTCGTCGTCAGCGCTCGCCGCCGCTGGAGAGCGTCTCCCGAACCGCCGCGGTTTCTCGACACGCTCGAGAGCGGCTGCGCCCGCGTCTGCGTCCCGCTGACCTACTGCCTGTTGGCCCTCGCACTGCTGCACGGCGTGCTGGCCCACGCTCACGGTCTGCTCGCGCGGGTTCTGGGGTTGACGCCGTGACGACGGACCGGCGGCGAAGGACCCGGAGCACGATCTGGGCCTGCCTCTTCGTGGCCGGGATGACGGTGCTGGCGCTGGTCGGTCCCGGCGGCCGCCGCTTCGTGATGCCGGGGCCGCTCGCGAGGCCCCACGCCGCGATCCGTGAAGATTGCGGCCGCTGCCACGTGGGTCCCGATGGCCGCGTGAAATCCTTCCTCCACGGCGTGGCGCCGACGGAGGCGGCTCTTGCCGAGAGCGCCCTGTGCCTGCGCTGCCACGACTTTCGCGAGCATGCGCTCGCCGCGCACTCGTTGCCGCCCTCGGAGCTCGATCGAATGAGCGTCCGGGCGCGCGAGGGTTTGCTTCGGGCCGTCGACCCGCCGTGGCTCCTTGCCGCCGCCGCGTGGATCGGTCCGCCCGCGTCCGCGGCCGGCGAGCTCGCCTGCTCGGCCTGCCACCTCGAGCACCGCGGGAGCGACTCGCGACCCAGGAACTTTGCCGACCGCCGCTGCCTGACTTGCCACGCGGCCAAGTTTCGGAGCTTCTCCGCCGACCATCCCGAGTTCGACGGCTACCCCTACCTGCGGCGAACGCACCTCATCTTCGACCACGGGTCCCACCGCGCGAAGCACTTCCCGAAGCGTGACGCGCCGTACGCATGCGAGAGCTGCCACCGCACCGATCGAACCGAGCGTTACATGGAGTCGGGGAGCTTCGAGACCACCTGCACTTCTTGCCACGATCACGTGGAGGAGATCGCGGGGGCGGGGCGGATGGAATCGGGGGTGGCGTTCTTGAGGCTGCCCGCTCTCGATACGGTGACCCTGGAGCAGCGCGGGCGCTCGATCGGAGACTGGCCCGCCAGCGCCGAAGACGAGTACGACGGTGTGGCCACGCCGTTCATGAACTTCCTGCTCAGCGGCGACCCGCGTTACCCCGAGATCAACGCGGACCGGGTCACCCTGGCCGGCCTCGACGTTCTCGATCTCCGCGGCGCGGACGAACAGCAGATCTTGGCCGTCGAGCGCTACGCCGTGGCCGTCAAGCGGCTCGTTCGCGATCTCGCGCGGGGCGGCAGCGGGGCGCTGCAGGCCCTTCACGCCCGGGCGGCGGGCCCGGATGCGACGTTGGAGCAGATCGAATTGTTAGCCGCCGCGCATTCGACTGCGGCGCTGCGCGCGGCACAGGCCGCGTGGTTTCCGAAGGAAACGGCCGCCGGATCCGGCGGCGATCCGCGCTGGGAGGCCAGCGGTGCGTGGTACATCAACGCCGACGACCTGGCCCTCGTCTATCAGCCGGCGCAACACCTCGACCGCTTTCTCCAGACGTGGCTCGATGTTGCGGGTGAGTCGGCTCCCGCATCCCCAGCGGCGCGAGAACTTTTCCGATACCTGGCCGAAGACGACGGCCGCTGTACCCGGTGCCACAGCGTCGACGTGGTGGGTGCGGGCCTCCGCGTCAACTGGAACAGCCTTCCGCTTCCCGAGAACCGCCCGTTCACGAGGTTCTCCCACGCTCCGCACTTGCTGATGGCGGGGGACGACGGCTGCGAGAGCTGCCACGTCCTCAACGCGGAATCGGGCTACCTGGCGAGCTTCGAGAACAACACCGACGCGCTGAGTTTCAGTAGCGGCCACGAGGCCGTCACCCGGGAGATGTGCGCCCACTGTCATCGCCGAGAAGCCAGCGGCGAGACCTGCACGCTGTGCCACAACTACCACGTCGGGCGGTTTCCACCCCGGTTGCCGGGCACCGTTCTTACTCGCCGGGTCGGGTCTGTTGCTCCAGAAGCACGAACAGCACGTTGTCGGTGAATTCCTGACTCCGGGTCAGCTCGAGGTGGTCGTGGAACAGGAAGACGACCTGGTTCCAGTCGATCGGAGACACCAGCCTCGGCGACCACTCTCCCGCGAGGCGTTCGTCCATCAGCGCGCTACTGCGGAGCACCGTGCCGTCCCCGGGCCCGGTCTCGGATATGTTCAACGCCCCCGATTCCGGCTCGACTTCGATCGTGCCCGGAGTGGGTTTGGAGTCGCCGGCGACCAGATACAGGGACGTGCCGGGCGGTGGTGAGGCGGGCGAATCCATCGCTTCCGCGAACTGTCTCGCTCGAGCCAGGTTTTTTCGCAGGTGGTCACGGGCCACGCGACGACGATCCGCGCCGTCGGGAACATCGGGGAGCAACCATTCCAGTGTCTCGTCGATTTCGCTCGACGCGAGACCCCAGCCCATCTCATCCCACACCGCAGGGTCGTACGAATCCAGGAACCTCGTGCCCGAAGTCTCCTCGACCCCGATTGCACGATGGCGCGCGCGCGGAAGAAGCTGGTACGCCGCGGACATCGTTCCCACGATCGCCGGGCCGTACCGCGGAAGCATCGGACCGATTTTCACGCCACGAACGAGTTCGTCCAGCGCCAGCACCGACCCCGCGTTCGGTGGTCCGACGAGAATCGCGTTTTCCACGTCGCGGGCGCCGGCCCAGGTGAGCTCGGGGACCGATCCGTCCTGCGGTAGCGGGTTGCCTCCGTAACGCAGGTAGTAACGCGCCACGAGCCCTCCCATGGAGTGGGCCACGAAGTCGAACCGGACCTCCGGATCGACGACGCCGTAGCGTCGTTCCATCTCCGCCTTGACGTAGCGCCGCTTCTCTTCGATGAACTTGCCGAGTTCCACCGCCGTTTCGGAAATGTCTCTTCGCCAGTCGTACGCGAACTGGAAGCAGGTGAAATGGTCGTCGCCGTAGTCGATGGCGCCGATAATCCCGAGATCCATGTCGCGGTAGCCCCCCGCGCCGAGAGCTCCGAGGATATGGAAGTAGGCCAGCACACTGATCGGGATGCCCGCAACGCGAACCCGGATGCGGTCGAGCACGCCAGCGGGCCGGGTGTCGTCGATCAACTCCGCTAGCGCGGCTCCCTCGCGCATGGGAAGGGCGAGCAGGCGAGCCCCCTCAGGCGTGTTGGGCTTGGCGTATTCCCCGGTGAACGCTCCCCAGACCGTCGTGCCCGTGCTCTCGTCGACCAGCTTCGATCCGAGGATGCCGGGGATGACGATGACCGGATTCCGCTCGTCGTTACTATGGTAGTGGGCGGAACGGTTGTAGATCTCGCCGAGATCCGGGCCCTCGAGTTTCACGCGGAAACAGCTTCCGGGGACGAGGGATACCGTCACCAAAAAAAGGAGTGCCGTCCGGACGGCACGCGACGGCCGTCGTGTCTCATCCCGCGGATGCTTGCCGACAGAGGCCACGGTGGTCCCCATAGAGAAGAAAACAGCTCGCTGCGTGAGTCTCATGGAGTCTACAGGCTCTCACGGCGTAACGAGCTCGAGTCTCGGTATCCGCGTCACTTTACTGTACGATCGACCGCGGTTACGGCGGGTCGAGTGCAAGAAGGTCGCTGAGGGAAAGACCGAGTCCCTAGGAAGGGGTGGACCGATGGATCTTGCGAGAGTTCAGGCCACGACGGACGACAAAACGGCGGGAGTGATCAGGCTGATGCTGGCCCTCATCTTCCTGATGACCGGTCCGATGAAACTCCTGGTCCCACAGCTTGCCGAGGCCTGGTCCGGTCAGCTGCTTGCCGCCGAACTTCCGTTCTACGAGTTGTCCCGGTGGACGGTGCCGTTCCTGGAACTGCTCCTTGGCGTCATCCTGGCGTTAGGAATACTCACGCGGCCGGCGGCGATCATGGTGATCGGGATCATGTTCGTCGCGACGTACGTGCACGTGGTCGTCGACGACCCCGCCCTCTTCCCGCTTCAACCGGACGAGCCCGTTATCCCGGTGATGGTCATCCTGGCCAGCGTCTACCTCCTGTGGCGCGGAGGCGGATCGTGGAGCAAGGATCTGAAATCGGTCGGCTCCCGATGAAGAACGAGGACCCCGAGGGCGATCGCCCGGCAAGCGACGTGGCGTTCACACCCGCCGTCAAGAAGATTCAGGACCGTTTGGGATCCCGTGACAGCTACGCTCGCATGGAGCAGGGGCGGGGCTGGAGCCGTACGATCACCGAGGACCTACGCGGTTTTATCGCCGGGCGAGATTCTTTCTACCTCGGAACCGCGACCGCCGACGGACAACCCTATATCCAGTTTCGCGGCGGCAAGCGCGGCTTCCTCAAAGTGCTCGACGAACAAACGCTGGGGTTCGCGGATTTTGGCGGCAACCGTCAGTACATCTCGATGGGCAACCTGTCCGAGAACGATCGCGCCCACATTTTTCTGATGGACTACCCGAACCGCAAGCGGATCAAGATCTGGGGCCGAGCCGAGTTTGTCGAGGATGATCCCGGGTTGCTTGAACGCCTGATCGATGCAGACTACAAGGCGCGACCCGAGCGGGCGTTCATCTTTCACGTCGAGGCCTGGGACGTCAACTGCCCGCAGCACATCACGCCCCGATTCACGCGCGAGGAGATCGAGCGCATGATCCACGATCTCGAACGCCGTAACGAGGGGTTGCAGGAGCGTGTCAGCGAGTTGGAAGCCTTGATCGCCCGGGATACGACATCGATCCCGTAACGATCGACGAAGAGTGAGGCGCTACGCGTAGAACTCGGGTGCCGTCGCGGCCAACTCCATGACGGCGGCACGGAGTCGGCGGTGACGGTCGAAGCGCCGGACGAAATCCGATTCCCGCCGGCCGCCCTTGGCGCGGATGACGGCGGCCGTCGCGGCGCGATCCCGCTTGGACCAGGTCTCGACCCCCGGCAGGCACAGGATCAACGGGGCCCAGCGGTCCCAGGCGAGGCGCTCGCCGGGCGTCAGTGTCTTCAACGACCCCAGGCCCAGAAGCCGGGCGACCTCGCGCACGCATGTCCGGATCCCGCGCTCACGGTCGGCGCCAAAACGTTCGGCCAGATAGCGCACGACCTTCAGGCCGACGTTGTCCCGTGAGAACTCTCCGATGACGTCGTCGCGCGGTTCGCCCAGGTGCAGGTACATGTTGACCGAGGAGAGTCGGTTGAGCCGCGCAAGGCTCGTGCGGTAATCGCGATTGTTCCGCACGCGGTCCTGCTCGAGTTCGGCCATGCGCGCGATTTTCGTATCGCGCGGACGGAAGCCGAGTTTGTAATAAAACCACCAGGCGCCCGAACGAAGCCCTTCCGAGTTCTCGTGGCCCATCTGGTACGGATCGATCATGAAGGTGCCGGCCCGAAAGAGTCCGCTGACCGCGTTGAGACAGCGGGCGTACAGATGGGCCGCCTCGGCCCCGCGATAGGCCGGCGAAACGTTGTAGGCCACCTCGGCGGATTCGAACAACGCGGCGCACAGCACATAGCCGATCGTCACGCCATTGCGCAGCATCAGCATGCCGTAGGCGGCGTCGATTACCTGGCGCCGTTCGGGCAGCGTGCCGTAGTAGACCAGTTGAAAACCTTCCCCGTAGTCCAGCACGCGAACGTCGTCTTCGTCGGCGTGTACAAAAGCGTCCAGATCCCGCGTACGCGCGACCATCAGCGTACGCGCCATCTCGATCAGCTTGCGCGCCTCGCGCCGCGGCATCGAGCGGGCTTGAGGCGGCTTGCGTTTGAACTCCTTCCAGAAGGACTCGCGGCCACGTACGAGCGGGCGTTTCTGCATGACGATGGGTGACGGCGCGTAACGACCCCGTGTCGCGCACGGCGTATCCGGGCCCGGAAGAAAACGGAACGGGATCTCGAGCTCTTCGAAAATCGTCTCGCGTGCCATCGGTGTGGCCCGCATCGCGGCATAGCGCCTGACGATGAACTCCGCATCGGTCTCGTCGGGCCCCCGGAGGTGCTCGACCCACTCGCGGGTGGTGCACGCGGCTTCCTCGAGCGCCAGCGTCTCGCAGTACGGCAAGAGCATCGACAAGCGCTCGCCGAAAGCGTGCAGCCTTTTTCCCCGCAGGGCCCTCCAGTCGATGCGCAACCGATCGGGCCAGCGCTCGGCGAGCCAGCGCAACGTGAACCAGAAGAACGCGAAATGGATCTCGGTTCCGGCGATCCCGCTGTTGACCAGTTCGCGGCGATGAAGATCGAGGTCCTCACGTTCCGAGAAGCCGGTGAGCAACGTCTCGACCTGTTTCAGCATGCGACGATCGTCGGGGTACGCGCGCATGAAACACAGGTGTTCGTGGAGCCGGGCCACGCTGTCGGCGTCGGGCATCGCGTCGCCGGCGCGGGCCAGCAACTCGATTTTCTTCCGCCGGCTGCGCGGATCGAAGGCGAACTTGAGTTTCAGAAGCTGTTCGAGGTCTCGTACGGATAGACCGGGCACGGATCGTCACTCCTTACACGGGCCAAGCCTAACAGTTTGTCAAACTGCAGGCGCGCGCCGGCGAAGAAGCAGGGCACCCGACACGACGACGGCGAGGAGAAGGACTCCGATCCAGATCGGCGACATCCGGGAGGCCGGTCTGCCTCCCGGAAACGGCACGAAGCTGCCGTCGCCGAGCAGCACGATTCCGGCCCACGACGCATCGGAGGCTCCGGCCTCGATCCGTTCACGGCGGGCTCCGGTGAGCGCGGCGCCGGCGCTCGAACCGCGCGCCAGGTGTCGGTAGAAGGCATCGAAGAACACGGCCGCCTCATCATCCTTCAAGGGCCACAGGCTGCCGACCACGGTACGGGCGCCGCCCACGAAGAACGCCTGCGCCAGCCCCATCACTCCCTCGCCGGGCATCAGCTTGCCCGCTGCGCTGCGGCAGGCTGACAGGATCACCGTCTGCCCGTCCAGCTTCAACTCGACGATCTCCCGCATCTGCAACAATCCATCCTCCGTGGCATTGCCCGGAGAGAGCAACACGCCGGAGCGTTCGGGCCGGTCGTGATCGATCGTGGCGTGCGCGGCGAAATGAAGGATGTCGAAACGGTCCAGATCGAGCGACTTGAGCCGTGCTTCCGAGGCATCCGTTCCGGTGAGGAGCTCGCTGTTTCCGCCCAGGCGACGCACGATCGATTTCCCCTCGCGACGAGCAAATGGAAGACCGCCCAATTCGACCGCACTGTCGAGTGCCCACTCACGCATCTGGGCGACTTCCGTCGCCTCCTCCTCGGAGGCGCCCCAGCGGGGATCGGCGAAGGCCAGCGCGGGGGCTCTGGAACCCGGCCGTTTCTGCAGCCGCCAGCGTCGCCACAGCGTGGCGGACGGTACCAGGTTGATTTCGTACTCCATCGCCAGCGGCAGGGAGCCGGGTGACGCACGCAGGGTACCGAAGGGGAGGCCGTGCAGGGCGCCGTCGGGAACGACGATCAGTCGCCGAATGTGTTGTGGAAGATCGTCGAACGCCTCGCCGAACAGTTCGCGGTAAAGTCGCGCGCTACCCTTTGCCGGCGACGATCCCGTGTCCCTCAGCACCGAGCGGTACATTTCGAGCGCCGGATCGAGCTCGGCCTTGTCGCTGATGCGGTAGGCGTTGACGTCGGTGGCGGTGACCACCAGGACCCAGGAACCTCCGAGGAAGAACCCGTTGGGATGGGTCCAGTCGCTGATCTGGAACGACAGCAACGCCTCGTCTTTGCGCAACGATTCCTGTACATCGCGCAGCGTCGCGAGTTGTGGGCGTCGTACCAGGGCCACGACGGGATTCTCGGCGGCCAGCCGGCCGCGCAGGTCGCGTTCTTCGAGTTCGAGCTGCTCCAACCGGCCGAGTTGCTCGGGCCGCTCGTCGCTCGCAAGGTCGGCCTGCAACAGACGTCTCTGTACCGTGGCGATTTGCCGCAGCACGCCGGCGCGCTCGTCGGCGAGCGGGCCCTCGCCCGAGGATCCGGCGCCGGCGGCATCGAGTTCGTCGAGCAAGACGCGGGCACGCATGCGCTCGAGCGTGTCGAACGCCATCGCGACATCCTCGGGAGATCTGCCGGTGTCCTCCCGTAACAACCAGCCGACGAGGACCTCGAAGACCCTGAGCGCGTACTTCAGGGTCCGTGCCCGGGCCAGCGTGTCGAGTTGTAGGTTGCGAACAGTCTCGATGTTCCGGATGGATCGCCTGTTGGCTTCAATGGCGAGCTTTCGCCACCGCGGCTCGTCGGGGACGCGTTTCACCCGCTGCCAGAGGAAGAAGGAGGTGTAGAAGTCGGCCCGAGCCGCATTCAGGTATTGTCCCCGCGCGGTGGCATCGTCGAGGATCTCGTTGAACAACTCGAATGCCTGTTCGAAGTCGACGGGTTCCTCGCTGGCAAGGTGGCCCGCAAGTTCAAGCCGGGAATCGAAGACACCCTGGGCGGAGCCCGATGACGCGTGCAACGCTACGCCCCGGCGAATCAACGATCTCCCCTCGACCGGATCTTCGGCGATCCACCCGAGCTTGATCAGACTCGACGCCTCGGTTAAGCGATTTCCGGTCCGGCGGGAAAGTTCCAGCACATCCTGGAATCGCTCCCGCCTCGCGGCGTCCCCGTCTTCGAAGACGGTGAGCGCCAGCGCGTAGCGGTCGTTCGCTTCATCAAAATAGTTGCCCGCCCGTCGATTCAGCTCCGCCGAGCGCGCGTAGACGTCGCGGGCTTCCGCGTAAAGGCCCTGTGTCCAGCGGACGTGGCCCATGATTTTCAACCACCTGGACAACAACCACGCAGGTGCCTCGGTTTCCACCCACTCCTGTGCACCCAGCAGCAACCGCTCCGCTTCGCCGTAGCGGTCGAGCGACGAAGCCGCCGATGCCCGGCTGACCGCCGCGTGGGCCAGCAGCAGGGGGTCTCCGGTCTGCTCGGCGGCGCGGGCGCCGCGTTCGACCACGGCCAGCGCCTCCTCGGTGCGGCCTTCGTCCAGCAGCAGGTGGAAGAGGTACAACAACAACGAGACTTGCTGCGGGTTGTCCCGGTCCGCAAACAGGTCGGCGGCGCGCAGGTAGGCGGCCTCGGCCTGGGATATGTCCCTCTGGTTTTGTCGAACGTAGCCCAGGGCCCACCAGACAAGCGGATTGTCGGCGTCCCCGGACGCGAGATGTTCGAGTCGGTCCGCGGCCTCGCTCCACGCCCCGGTACGACCGGCGATCTCTCCGAAGCAACGATAGTTGTCGTCCGCCACCGCAGAGATCTCGCAGGCTAGGAAGAGTGCCGTTGAATCCGTTTCTGCCACAGCAAGCGGGAGAATCAGGAGCAACGGTAGAGCAGCCAGGGGTTTCACGGTACAGGCTCATCCGACAGGGCGGAGCTGAAAGCACGCGAGACCTCGCCACCGCCCGGAAGCTCGGCCGTGACGCTCCAGAGCAGCACTGTGCCGTCCGGGAGCGATGAAAGCAGATCGGGAGGGATCGAGACGCTGGTTGTCGTTAGGTCCGTTGCTTCGAAAAGGGGACGAAGATCTCCGGTCGTGACCATGACCATGTACACGGAGCCGTCGGGCCCTTCCCACTTCAGCCGACCGTCCGCGCGTGAGAGCGCCTGGCCTTCGGGAATCAGCGACTGAATGTCTGCCCGCGGGGACGATGTACGAAAACC
>Ga0255049_10000971_pt1 | contig 16564 bp, 12 predicted proteins | sample JV7_2_3_MG_FD_183615 | JGI IMG/M metagenome (GOLD analysis project Ga0255049, IMG submission 183615) | Seawater microbial communities from Jervis Inlet, British Columbia, Canada - JV7_2_3 | ecosystem: Environmental > Aquatic > Marine > Inlet | place: Canada: British Columbia | collected 2016-10-06
ATTTCGGTCCCTGCTCGAGGCAGGCCAAACGGGACTCTCGGTGGCTTTCGACCTTCCCACCCAGATGGGTCTGGACAGCGATGATCCTCTCGCTTTGGGCGAGGTCGGCAAGGTCGGGGTGGCGATCGACACGCTCGATGACATGCGGCGTCTTTTTGGCGGCATTCCTCTCGGAGATGTGTCCACCTCAATGACCATCAACGCTACGGCGGCGATCCTCCTGCTGCTGTATCAGTTGACGGCCGAAGAGCAAGGAGTGGCTGCGGAGGACATTCGGGGCACCGTCCAGAACGACATCCTCAAGGAGTACGCGGCGCGCGGTACCTATGTGTATCCGCCGCAACCTTCGATGCGTTTGGTCACGGATCTCTTTGCGTATTGCCGAGATGAGCTACCGGCCTGGAACACGATCTCGATCTCCGGATACCACATCCGGGAGGCGGGCTCGACCGCTGCCGAGGAGCTTGCGCTGACTTTGTCCAACGGTGTGGCGTATGTGGTTGCTGCCGTTGAGGCCGGTCTTGATATCGACGACTTTGCGCCTCGACTTTCCTTCTTCTGGAACGGGCACAGCGGGTTCTTCGAGGAGGTCGCCAAGTATCGAGCCGCCAGGCGAATCTGGGCCGACATCATGCGCAACCAACTGGGTGCCACTGATCCAGATTCGTGGCGAATGAGATTCCACACCCAAACGGCTGGTTCCTCGCTTACCGCGCAACAGCCGGAGAACAACATCGTCCGTACGACGCTGCAGGCATTGTCGGCGGTTCTCGGGGGGACCCAGTCGCTACACACCAACGCATTCGATGAAGCACTCGGGTTGCCGACCGACCGCTCGGCGAAGATCGCGCTGCGCACCCAGCAGATCATCGGGTTCGAGTCGGGAATCGGCGATACCGTCGATCCGCTGGCCGGATCCTATTTCGTCGAGTCCCTCACCGACGAAGTCGAGGCGGCGGCCCGGCGAGTCATGCATCAGATCTCCGATGCCGGGGGTGCGGTTGCGGCGCTCGAGGCCGGCTTGGTGCAACGCATGATCGAGGATTCCGCCTATCGAACTGCTCGGCAGGTCGAGTCGGGGGAGTCCGTGGTAGTCGGGGTAAACGCGTATACAGATGATTTCGGCGTCGAGGTGCCGGTGATGGCCCATGACCCCGCTGTTGAGGAGGGTCAGGTCCAACGGGTGGCCGCCCATCGATCGAGTCGGGAAACTGCCTTGGTGGAGTCGGCGTTAGCGCGTCTTCGTGGCGGAGCCGCCGACGCCGAGGTGAACCTCCTCCCACTGATGAAGGACGCGTTGCGGATTGGGGCCACCCTCGGAGAGGTTTCGTCGGCGCTGGTCGACGTGTTCGGTCGCTTTAGCTCGGCGCTCTGACGGCCGCGACGCAGATCCGGTCGCTCACGTAGCGACGCCACCCAGGAGACGGCCGGCGTCGTCGACAACCGGAACCGGAGCGCCGTCGAGGTATTGGGCCAGATCGGCGGTGATTGCGATGCGATCATCAGCTGCGACGAAGACCGCTTCCTCCATCACATCGGCGACCGTGGCGTCACACGACGAATCAGCCAACGCTCCCTTTCTGACGATCCCAATCAGCTTGCCATCGGCTACCACAGGAGCCACCGCTTCGGTGAGAATCGCGGCTGCGTCGCCCGCCCCCATTGGTCCGCCGACCGCGGTCGTTTCGACGAGGGCGTGAAAACACCTCCGGTTTGCGGTCCGCACCACGATCGCACCGGCGGCCGCAGCCAGCATGAGCCTTCTGCCCGGGCCGAAGAACTGTCGCTGCCACCATGATCCCCCTGCAGCGCCGAGCACGAGCTGTCCCTCCGCCGGAAGCGATGCGATCAAATCAGCGGCCGTCTCACCTCTGATGAGCTTGCTGTCGGCTTCGGGGGCGTAGGGAGCTACGTCCTGGAGTACTCGCAGGGCTTCCTCGTCGTCTTCGTTCTGACGAGCCATGGTCACCAGGATTGCATCGGCCCCATATCCGGCAGCGATTCTGACTGTCGTCTCGGCTACGAGGTGACTGTGCGGCCCTGCACCCACGGCCCCGACGACGGCGGGGGCCGTCTGCGACTCGTCGATCGAGTGGGGCACGATTGTGCTGGCCAGTTCGAACGATCCCGCCTTGGCCGTGACGAGGACGTTTGCTCGGCTGGCGATGCAGGCGCTCTTGAGATCACCCTCTACGCGGATGGCGGGAACATCCGCCACCAGGTCGGCCAAATGGGAGCAAGCTGGTCCTCTCGTCCACAGGACCTTCCACGGCTCGTCGCGATGGGGCGTGGTCGGATGGTGAATCAGTAATCGACCTCACTCGGAGACCCTCATTCTGGTCGCTCAGAGGAGGTGTGAGTTCGCAGTAGCCTCCGCCCGCATGCCTTTCCTATTTGCCGGGATCTCCTCGTTGACATTCGGCGTGGCCGACTTCCTTGGCGGAATGGCCAGCAGGCGTGCCCCTGTGGTCTCGGTTGTGCTGCTGTCCCAATTGGTAGCGGGCGCGGGCATAGTCGTCGTCGCTCCGTTGGTGGCTGCAGTTCCTCCGGCGTCGGACTTTGGGTGGGGAGCGGCTGCTGGTGTTGCCGGCACCTTTGGTCTTGTGGTCTTCTACCGCGCGCTGTCGACGACGAGAATCGGAGTGGCCGCACCAGTGACGGCGCTCTTTGGGACGGTGACGCCGGTCGTCTTCGGGTTCTGGGACGGAGAGCGACCGGCACTCCTGGCATGGCTTGGGATCGCTTTGGCTGTGGTTGCCGTCGTGCTGGTGACGCGTCCTCCAAGTGAGGTGCTCGCGGACCGGACCGGGGATGCAAGTGCGGTTCTTCTCGGGTCGATGGCCGGGGTCGGCTTTGGTCTGTTCGGTGTTCTGATCTCGCGTACCTCAGATACCTCGGGTGTCTGGCCGCTTGTCGGAGCACGGGCCACATCGGTGACGCTTCTGCTGATCGCTGTGGTGGTGATGAGGCATCCGGTGGTTCGGATACAGGGTCGGGGCCTGGCTGTGGGTGCAGGCAGCTTGGACATGATTGCCAACATCTTCTTTTTGGTCGCTATTCGTCAGGAGCTTCTGTCTTTGGTCGCGGTGATCATGGCGATGTATCCAGCATCGACGATCAGCCTCGCCCGGATAGTGCTACATGAACGCATAGGTCGTGCTCAGGCTGCCGGCCTCGGGTTGGGAGCGATCGGTATGACTCTGATCGTGATCGGCTGATAGGGCTGATTGTGATGGGCTGGGTCAGCGCACGATGGCGAGTACTGCTGCGCTGGCGACCTTGTCACCAGTCTGAACTCGCAGTTCGACGATTTCGCCGTCGTTGGGCGACGTGATCTCGTTTTCCATCTTCATCGCTTCAAGGATGAACAGAGCATCTCCGGCCTGCACCCGGTCACCCGCCTTGTGGTGCACCTTTACGATCGTGCCCTGCATGGGCGCCGCCACAACACCTTCGCCTTGTCCCTGCGAAGGAGCCTGGCTGAGCTTGGGTGGCCGTCGGCGTGGCGCCGCTCGACTCGGGCCGCCGGTGGGGGCCTGGGCTTCGGGGGCCCACAGTTTGACCACGAACCGACGCCCACCAACCTCAACGGTCATCTTTCGCTCTTCCAGTTCCTCGTCCTGAGGAAGCTGGGCCGCCGCGGGGTGTGTGATCGAGGACAGGTCCATTTCGTCTTCTACCGAGCGGGTGTGATGAGTGCCGTCGATGAACGCCTGGTTGTCGACGACCAGGGAATGGAATGGAAGAGTGGTGGCGATGCCGGTGATCTCGTATTCAGCGATGGCCCGACGGGCCCGGCTAAGCGCTTCTGATCTGTCCCGACCCCACACAATCAGTTTTGCGATGAGGTTGTCGTAGTACTGGCTCACTGCGGAACCGGCCTCGTACCCGGAGTCCACGCGGACACCGAATCCGCCCGGTTCCTGATAGTCGATGATCTGCCCGGGACTGGGGAGGAATCCGCTGGCAGGATCTTCTGCGTTCACCCGGAACTCAATGGCATGTCCGCGTGTTTCGACTTCTGAGAACGACAGCTCCTCGTTCATGGCCACCTTCAGCTGTTCCCTCACCAGGTCGACCCCGGTGACCATCTCGGTGACGGTGTGTTCGACCTGGAGGCGGGTGTTCATCTCCAGGAAGTAGAAGTCGCCTTCGGAATCCAACAGAAACTCCACAGTCCCGGCGTTGACGTACCCGGCTGCTTTGGCGACTGACAACGCCGCCTTGCCGAGCGCCTTGCGCTGCTTGTCGCTCATCGCCGGAGAGGGACTCTCTTCGACGAGTTTTTGATGGCGGCGCTGCAGTGAGCAATCGCGCTCGCCAAGGAAGACACCGTTGCCGTGGCTGTCGACGATGATCTGCGCCTCGATGTGGCGAGGATTCTCGAGGTACTTCTCGACATAGACCTCGGGATTGGCGAAGTAGGCGTCGGCTTCTCGTCGCGCTCCCTCGAAGGCTTCGTCCAATTCGGCATCGGACGCGACCACGCGCAGACCCTTGCCGCCACCGCCGTGGGCCGCCTTTATGGCTATCGGGTAGCCGAATTCGGCTGCTGCCTCTCGCACCGCGGCGACCTCGGTGAGAGGTTCCGACGTTCCCGGAACCTCGCGCACTCCCGCAGCTTCAGCGACTTTGCGTGAAGTGATCTTGTCGCCCATAGAGGCGATTGCATCGGGTCCCGGTCCGATCCACACCAACCCGGCATCTGTCACCTTGCGTGCAAACTCGGGGTTCTCGGCGAGGAATCCGTATCCGGGGTGAATTGCATCTGTTTTGGACTCGATCGCAACGCGCAGGATGGCGTCGATATTCAGGTAGGACTCGGCGGCGGGGGCGGCTCCGATGTTCCATGCCTCGTCCGCTCGCTGCACGTGGACGGCGTCTCGATCGAGTTCGGAGTAGACGGCGACGGCGCGCATCCCCATCTCTTGTACACCTCTAATGACCCGTACGGCGATCTCGCCTCGGTTGGCCACCAGGACTGAGTGCATCTCGGGCATCCTAGGAGTCCGCTGAATAGCGCCGTTGCTCATATCGGCGGTCAGGCGCGCCAGTCGCAAGGACCTCGGTTCGGCCACTCCTTGTGTGGGCATGGCTGGATCGAGGACGCAGCGAGAGGTGATGCCTGGGCGTCGAGATGAGTGACATGTGCCGTTCAGCGGGCTCCTTTAAAGAGGGATATTTCCGTGCTTTTTGGGCGGAAGCGTGGTGCGCTTTGTGCGCAACATGTCCAGGGCTTGGATCAGTCTGTGGCGGGTCTCTCTTGGTTCGATGACTTCGTCCACCAGACCGCGCTCAGCCGCAATGTATGGGTTGGAGAACTGACGCTCGTAGTCGCCGATCAGTTCGACTCGACGTTGGTCCGCGTCGTCGGCATCGGCGATCTCGCGACGATGGATGACGTTTACCGCGCCCTGAGCGCCCATGACTGCAATCTCGGCTGTCGGCCATGCAAAGGCGATATCGGCACCGACCCCCCTGGAGTTCATGACGACGTAGGCGCCGCCGTAGGCCTTGCGGGTGATGACGGTCAGTCGAGGGACCGTCGCCTCGCAATAGGCGTAAAGGAGTTTGGCGCCGTGCCGGATGATGCCGCCATGCTCTTGATCGACGCCGGGCAGGAATCCGGGTACGTCGACGAAGGTCACTATCGGGATGTTGAATGAGTCACAGAACCGAACGAACCGGGCCGCCTTGACAGAAGCGTCGATGTCGAGAGTCCCGGCCAGCGCCGCAGGATTGTTGCCGACGATGCCGACGCTGTACCCATCGAGTCGAGCAAAGCCGGTAACGATATTTTCGGCAAAGTGCTGGTGCACTTCGTAGAACTCGCCATCGTCGACAACGAGCTCAATGAGGTCGACCATGCTGTAGGGCTGATTGGGAGAGTCGGGGACGATGGTCGTGAGTGCCTCCTCCATCCGATCCGCACGATCAGTGGGTGTGAAGAACGGCGCGGCCTCCATATTGTTCTGGGGGAGGAAGGACAGGAGGAACCTGATCTCTTCGAGAGCATGGCGTCCATCGCTGCTGACGAAGTGGGTCACCCCCGAAACGTGACTGTGGGAGTGGGCACCGCCGAGAGTATCGAAGCTGACTTCCTCACCGGTGACTGCCTTGATCACGTCGGGACCGGTGATGAAAAGATGAGAAGTACCTTCGACCTGATACACGAAATCTGTGATGGCTGGCGAATACACGGCGCCTCCGGCACACGGGCCCATTATCAGAGAGATCTGGGGGACGACGCCCGAAGCCCTCACGTTGCGTTGGAAGATCTTGCCGTACCCATCTAAGGCGGAGACGCCTTCCTGGATGCGAGCGCCGCCAGAATCCTTCAGTCCGATGATGGGCGTCCCGGTTTCCATCGCGAGATCCATGACCTTGCAGATCTTCTCCGAGACGACCTCGCCCAGCGATCCGCCGAAAACCGTGAAATCCTCGGCGAAAAGGAACACCGTTCGACCGTCGATCGTTCCCCACCCCGTGATGACTGCATCTCCCGGCGGGCGGCGTTCCTCGATCCCGAACCCGCGGGCGTTGTGGCGGACGAACATATCCATTTCAACGAATGAGCCCTTGTCAACCAGCGCTTCCACTCGCTCACGAGCGGTCATCTTCCCCGCCTCGTGCTGCTTGTCGACGGCGCGCTGGCTCCCAGCGTGCTCATGTTCTTCACGCAGCAGGCGCAGTTGTTCGATTCGTTCTTCTGTGCTCATGGGATTGTGAAGGGTAGGGTCGCGGTTCTCTTTTCAGACCTCGGAGCCGCCGCGATGGCTACACCCCTGTTGATCGAGCACTTGGGTCTCGTCGACTCCACCCAGAGCGAAGCGGTCGACCGGTTTGCCGGTCGACCGGTCCTGGTCAGCGCTCTCGGTCAACACGCCGGGCGAGGCCGAAGCGGCGCTGACTGGCAGAACGCCGATAGATCGGTAGCCGCTTCACTGGCGTTTCAGCCTGGTTGGCCGATGGATTTCCTGGCCAGGGTCACCCTTGTCGCGGGGTTGGCGGCGACCGACGTGCTGCCCGACTCGGTAGGTCTCAAGTGGCCAAACGACATCGTGATCGGCGAATCGAAGGTCGGCGGAATTCTCACTGAGGCCTCAGACCCCGTGGTCGTCGTTGGACTCGGACTAAACGTCTATTGGGCGTCGCCTCTCGCCGGCGCGGGGGCGGTCCACGCGTCTGATCCGGGTGAGGCCCATGCGCATCGGATAGCCGAGCGATGGGCGTTGTCGCTGCTCGATCGAGTCACTGCCGGACCGACCGGCTGGAGTCGGGATGAGTACATCCAGCGGTGCGTGACGATAGGCAGAGCGATCGAATGGGAGCCGAAAGGATCCGGTACCGCGATAGGCGTGGACGAAGACGGCGCGTTGCTGGTGGAGACAGACGCAGGAGTCCAGGCCCTGTCTTCGGGCGGGGTGCGTCACGTTCGACCAGCTTGATCGGTTGTACGCTGCTGCAACGTCGATATGGAGTTGTGTGGCCGTTCTAGAAGGCGAGGGTCGGGTGCCGATCCTGTTCGGAACCCTGTCGTTGCCGGTGCCCCCGAATCGATCGGCCTACATCGCGCGGCCCGACTCCGTTGGTGAGCACGCCACGGTCGTCATTGGACACGATGAGTCGGGGATCACCCCGGGCCTCAAGGCTGTTGCCAGGCATCTCGCTCGCCATGGGTACTCGGCCATCATGCCCGATCTCGTGCGTCCGGCGACCTCCGAGGATGGGTTCGAGTGGACGGTGTCCGATCTGGCCGATGCCGTCGACAGCGCCAGGATTCCTGGAACAGATTGGGCCTCTCAATCGCAGATCGCACTTCTCGGCGTCGGTATGGGGGGCGTGGCTGCCAGCATCGTCGCCGCAGATGAGGCGGTGGGCGGGCTCATCCTGGTGGGAGCGGTGCTGGATCACGATCTCTTGGCGGCTTTCGAGGGCCGGCTGCTTGTGCTCCACGGAACCGACGACGAGATGGCACCCGCCGGTGAGGTACGTGGCCTTCAGGAGTCGGTGGGGCGTGGCGAGTGGATTCTCTATTCCGGGGTTGCGTCGGGCTTCTTCGACGAAGGTTCGCCGGATTTCAACGCCGGTGCCGCAACCGACGCACGCCAGCGGACGGTCGCCTTCCTCGACGACTCGTTTCGCGCCGTTCCCGCAACCTGAGGTGCCGTTGCGGCAATGAGCGCTGCACAAGCGGAGACATGTTGTAACGTCGCCCCGCTTTCTAGGTACAGATGACATCACAACGCCGCGGCGTTACACCGCCTCCACCTCCACCCCCGCCCTCTCCCGACCGCAGGAGAAGAAGGGTTCGACGCGTCCTCATCGGGTTCCTTCTCGGCGCCAACGTCATAGTGTTCGGAGCGCTCGGCGCTGTTTGGCTGGTGGCGCGTCAGGTGACGTCGTCGGTTTCGACCATTCGGGCCGAGACGCTCGACCTCACCGATGAGCCTGAACTAGCCGAGCCGCGCACCTTCTTGTTGATCGGCAGTGACAGCCGGGAGAACGTTGCTGAGCTTTCGGGCGACTTTGGCGACTTTGCTGGCGAGCGTGCCGATGTGGTGATTCTCTTGCAGGTCCACCCGGGTGAGGGTCGTCTGCAGATGCTGAGCTTGCCTCGTGATCTAAAGGTCACTTGGGAGGGATCGTCCGCAAAGCTAAACGCGACCTTTGCCGAGGGTGGAGCTGCCGGGATCATCGGTACCGTGCAGCGTGAGACCGGGATTCCGATTCACCATTACATCGAGGTCGACTTTGCCGGGTTTGCCGGGATCGTCGATGCAGTCGGAGGAATTCGGATGACGTTTCCGTTCCCGGCCCGGGACCTCAAATCGGGCCTCGAGGTCGCCGCCGGCACCCGGCGACTAGATGGTGAGACAGCTCTGGCGATGGCGCGATCTCGCAGTTATCAAGAGTTGCGCGGCGGCGTCTGGGAATCGGTCGATGCCGACGACATAGGGAGAACCGGCCGCCAGCAGGATCTGCTCCTGGCGATGGTCACCCAGATGGATCGGCCCAGCACCGTTGCTGGTTATGGAGAGCTGCTCGATGCGCTCGGATCGTTCGTGACCACCGACAACGCACTGGATGCCGATGACATCATCCAGTTGGCCTGGGAGATGCGCTCGGTCGGTGCAGACGACCTGGATTCGATAACCCTTCCTGTCTTCATCACGAACGAGGGCGGAGTCTCCTACGTGGTCGAGACCCAACCTGACGCAAACGATGCGATCAATTCATTTCTTGCCGGCGAGTCGCTGGTCCCACGATCAAGCGCGATCCGGGTCGAGATCCAAAACGGCAATGGTCGCGCCGGTGCGGCGAGTGAAATGGTCGACGTTCTGACCGGGCTCGGCTACGAGGTCGTGTCGACAGTCAATTCGAGCCGAAGCGACTATCAGAGCACCCTCGTCATCTCTCGGCCCACCCAGCTCGACGAAGGGTCTGCCCTCGTCACTCAGCTCGGATACGGTCAAGCCACAATCGGACAGACCCCTGAGGGTGCAGACTTGGTGGTTATCGTCGGGGCCGATGCCCCGATTTCCTGACGGAGAAGTGTTGTGACCATCCACCAGGCCGTATTACTGGTCGGGGGTCGAGGCACACGAATGTGGCCGCTTACTGCGACGGTGCCCAAGGGCCTCATCCCGGTTGCCGGAGTGCCCTTCGTCGACCTTCAGATTCGGCAGCTTGCTTTGGCCGGAATCGATGAAGTCTTTCTCGCTGTGGGTCGGTCCCAGCTGGAGGCCTGGGAAGCGTTCGCCGAGCAACGTCCTGGAGTCAGATTGGTTGTCGAAGACCAGCCGCTGGATACGGCCGGACCGGTGCGAGCTGCACTCGACGACTTGGATGCGTCGTTCATGGTGCTGAACGGGGATGTATTCGTCGAGGCCGATCTGACTGCGTATCTCTCGGTGGTCCGTCCAGAAGCCAAGGCAACACTCGGCCTTATCGAGGTCGATGACACGAGTGCCTACGGAGTGGTGGTGCTCGACGACGCCGGGGTGGTGGATCGTTTCGTCGAGAAGCCGCCGGCGCATCTGGCACCGGCGAAGACTGTCAATGCCGGGATATACGTGATGACCCGCTCGGCACTGGAGATCTATGCCGCCGGAACGCTGTCGTTCGAGCAGGTCGTGTTCCCATCCCTGACCGCGGAGCGATCCCTCCACGGGGTGGTGATGCAGGGAAGATGGCTCGACATAGGGACGCCCGAACTCCTGCTCGATTGCACCGGTGCCGTTCTCGGCGGTGCCACCGCGTTGCATCATCCGGCAGGTTCCCACCTCGTCGACGGTGAATGCCTCGGGACGACGTCGGGTGAGTGGTCGTGGATCGCCGAGGGCGCTCACGTGGGATCCGGTGCGGTTGTAGAGGAGTCGATAGTGCTTCCTGGAGCCACGGTCGAATCGAATGCGCTGATCAGGCGTGCCATCGTTGGGTGGGATGCCACGATCGGGTCGGGTGCCACCGTCACCGGTGGATCGGTCGTCGGGTCGGGAGCCGTCGTTGGCTCGAACACGGAATTGGATCGTGGAGTCAGAATCGCGCCCTGTGCTCATCTGGCGCCGGGTGCGGTTTCGTTTTCACCACCGGAGTAGGAGAAGCATGACACGCAAGGCAATCGTCACCGGGGGAGCCGGGTTCGTAGGCAGCCATCTCGTCGATCTTCTTGTCGACCGCGAATGGGATGTCCTTGTTCTTGATGATCTCTCGTCCGGGAAGATGGAGCATCTCGCCGAGGCGCGGCAAAGGGCCAAGATCGGGATCCACGTCACCGACATTCGTGCTCCGGAGCTGGGCGACGTGGTGGGCCGCTTCGGACCCGAAGTCCTTTTTCACCTCGCCGCACAGTCGAAGGTGCGACCTTCGGTCGACGATCCGGTACGCGATGCTGAGATCAACGTGGTTGGAACCGTCCGCCTCCTCGCTGCAGCGGCTTCGGCCGGAGCGCGCAAGGTCGTGTTTGCTTCATCCGGCGGAGCGATCTACGGCGATGGTGCAAAGCTGCCGGTCAAGGAGACAGCCGCCAAGCAGCCCGAGTCCCCTTACGGAATCTCCAAGAAGGTGGTCGAGGACTACTTCCGGTGGTATCGCCAGATGCACGGCCTGGAGTACACCCTGATCGCCCCTGCCAACATCTATGGGCCTCGACAGGATCCCGGTCTGGAGGGAGGCGTTGTGGCCATCTTCTCGCTGGCGATGCTGAAGGGACGCCGTCCGACGATTTTTGGCGACGGGAGCCAAACGCGAGATTTCGTCTACGTCGGTGATATCTGCGACGCGTTTCTCAGAGCAGCCGACGCCGGCGACGGCATGCTGCTCAATATCGGGAGCGGGGTCGAGACTTCGGTGCTCGAGTTGTACGAAGCCTTGGCGACCGCTACCGGCTTTGGCGACCCACCGTTGTTCGAGGACGCCAAACCGGGAGACATAGCTCGCTCGGTCATCGATGCCACCAAGGCCAAATCCAAGTTGGAGTGGGAGCCGTGGACCGCGATCGGGGATGGGCTGGAGCACACCGTGGCTTGGTATAGAACTCAGGAGTAGTCAGCACTGAGTACTCACTACTCCAGATCGTCGAGTGACTTGGGAAAGTCGTCCTTTAGCAACCGGCTCAGAGACCGATCGGCGAGGATCTTGCCGTCCGTTTGACATCCGGGGCAGTAGTTGGTCTCCCGTGACGAGTACACGATTCGTTGCACTGGCGACCCACAGACCGGGCAGTTGGAGCCGAACTTGCCGTGCACGGCCATCTGATCGTGAAAGGCGGTCACCTTCTCCGGGAACCAATCGCCGACTTCGTCTCTGATCCTGGCGGTCCACTCGTCGAGCACCGTCACGATCGCGTCGTGCAGTCGATCAAAATCCTCGTCTTGGAGTCGGTCGGTTCTGATGATCGGGCTGATGCGGGCCCTATGCATGATCTCGTCGGCGTAGGCGCCGCCGATACCCGAGATGAACCTGGCGTCGGTGAGCGAACGCTTCAGCGTGTGCCGTTCTCGTTGCAGCACTTCGGTCAGTTGGCCAGTCGTCATATCGAGTGGTTCGAGGCCTCCGCGGTCATGCTCAGCCAGGTTGTCTTCTCCTCGAACGAGGTGGATGCTGGCGCGCTTCTTTGTCCCCTCCTCGGTAAAGAGAACGCTTCCGGTCGGAAAGTCGAATGCGGCCAATCCGCGCTTCTTGGGCACGGCAACGCCTCGATCTCTCCACCGAAGGCGACCCGCAACCATGAGGTGGACCACCATGAAAAGGTCATCTGCGAGGCAAAAGACGATTCGCTTCCCGAGTCGACGAAAACCAAGGACTTGCTGTTGCTCGGCGGCGACGATGGGCGGATCAAAGGTTCGCAGCACCCACGGACTGGCGAGGCGGATCTTTTCGAGCGGTGTCCCTACGACTCTTGCCTTGAGCCGTTCGATGTAGACGACGATGTCGGGGAGCTCGGGCATTCCTACCGGAAGAGATCCTCGGAGGCTGGCCGAACGAGATCTGTTGCACGGCCTTCGCCGGGAGTCATAGCGAGACCGCGTACAAGAGCGGCGGGCACCGCGTCGGCCTTTCCCATCACCAAGTCGGCGGCGGCCGCGATCTCGTCGACCAGGGCGATCTCGGTGGCCGCCAGCGTGCGACCCGATGCGTCGGTGGACCCCTTGAGATCGAGCAGGGCTTCCAACCCGGCGAGTCCTATCGCAATATCGACCACGCCCCGGCGCCAGGGTCGGCCGAAGGTGTCGGAAATGATCACCGCGATCGATGCTCCGGTGGCCGATTCGAGAGCCATCCGAATGCGGTGCGCTGACCGGTCGGGATCTTGGGGAAGGAGCACTGCAGTGCCGGGCGCTGCATTTGATCTATCAACGCCGGCGTTGGCGCAGATGAATCCGTGACTGGTGCGTGCGATTATGAGATCGCCCCGACGGCGGAGCACCTCGACAGCTTCCCCGAGGACGACTTCGCGGTAAGCGGCATCCTCGTCGTCGGCCTCCAGTGGCACCACGGCGCCTTCGGCCTTCGAGACGATCTTGTGCGTGATGACGACGATGTCGCTGTCTACGAGTGCGAGATCCGATGCTGCTAGCGAGGCGAGAAGGACGTCGGCAAGGTCGTCGCCTCTCTCTACCTCGGGGATCCCGGTGAGCGGGTGGATGGTCAGGGTCATGGCAGATCGATGAGCCAACGGGCAAATCGAACCGCAGACTCGGCCGCGGCGAACCTGGTGTCGGTGGAGTGAATACGCACTTCTCCGGCGAGCGTATCGACATCCGTGGCGTCCGATGCGTCTACCACCAAGTCGGAGATGAGTCCTTCGTATGCAGCGAGAATCCCGGCGTTGCCGGCAGGGAATCCCAGAGAGTTCAGGACTCTGTCTGCCGGACCTTTCAGTGCCTTGCCTCCGAACAGAGGGCTTACCGCCACCACCCGTCGCGCTGCGGCAACAGCCTGTCGGATTGGTTCGACCGCCAGGATCGGATGGATCGAAAGGGGAGGGTTGGAGGGTGCGATGTAGACGGTCCCTGCTGCCCTGATCGCATCGATGACCCCCGGGGCCGGCATCGCCTCGCTACTCCCGCGGTACTCGAGTTCGAGCACCTCGTCGCGATGTTGCCGCCGTACGAAGTAGTCCTGGAATGCCAACCAGCCGGCCTCCGCCGTGTGCAAGCGGGTGCGGAGCGGGGCGTCGGTGGCCGGAAGGACGGTCGTTGGTACTCCAAGAGAGACGCAAATCTCTCGGGTCACCACCGATAGCGGGACCCCCTTGTCCAGCTTCTCGGTTCGATGCAGGCACAGAGCGAGATCGCGATCGCCTAGACGAAACGAGGTATCGATCTCAAATCCCTCCAAGGCATCTATGACCTCGAAGGTATCACCGGCTACGCCCCACCCGTGAGGGCCTTCGAGTCCCGCCAGGGTGTAGACGACGGTGTCGAGATCTGCCGAGACATGAGCTCCGTAGATGCGGTCGTCGTCGCCGACGTTCACCACGATGGCGAGGTCTTCGTCGGGGATCACCGCAGCCAGACCGCGGGCCAGTCGCGCCCCTCCGATGCCGCCGGCAAGGAGAGTGGTGCTGCTCATTCGGAGACCCTTCATAGAATGCGGCTTCGCATGTCCATCGATCCAACAGCGTCGGCCGAGATACCGACAGCGCCGCCAGTCGCCGCAGTCGTCTCTGCGAGTGACCCCGAGTTGCTGCGCCGTTGTCTCGAGGCGGTTGAGCAACAAGTCTATGGGGCTTCCAGAGTCTTCGTCGTCGGCGGTGGAGACGACATCCGCCACGTTGCAGGCGAATTCGAGGCCACCTGGCGGCCGAACTTGCGGGCCGCAGTTGTCTCGATCGATACCGAGATCACCTTCGTGTGGGCGCTGCGAGAGCGAGCCATTCCCAGCCCACAGGCACTTCGAGTGCTCGTGCAGGATGCGACGCGAGTGGATGCCTCGGTGGCTGGTTCCAAGATCGTCGATGTGGATAGGCCGGAGCTGCTTGTCGCCGTGGGTTATGGGACTGATGCGTTCGACGCGCCCTACAGCGGTCTCCAGCCCGGTGAGGTCGACCAGGCCCAATATGACGTGATTCGGGACGTGGCCGCGGTGTCGGGCATTTCGGTGCTCATCCGGCGTGATCTCTACCGCGGCCTGGGAGGGATCGATCGTTCGATGGCGCCGACCGCGGCCGCGATCGATTTCTGCCAGCGGGCCCGACTTCGGGGGGCGCGCGTTGTGGTGATTCCAGGGAGCGTCGTGGGCTACGACGGGATCGACGATGTCTCTGATTGGCGTGAACGCGCCGGCGAGATCCGGGCGATGATCAAGTCCTACAGCCCGCTTACTTTGCTGTGGAGCCTCCCGCTGGCTCTGCTCATCGGGTTGATCGAAGGTGTGGCGAGGATTCCTTTCGGTCGATTCCCGCTCCCGGGCGTTGGCGCCGCGTGGTTGTGGAATATCGTTCGACTCCCGTCGTCACTGCGGCAACGTGTCCAGGTCCGCCACGGCCGCGAGACCGGTGACGAAGAGTTATTCCGGTATCAGGTGGCCGGGTCGGCTCGCTTGCGGGCTCTGTGGGACGACACACTGCTGCGGATTCGCGATCGGTTCCCGGAAGGGGTTCTCTCCGGATTCGCCGACGCGGTCGAGGCCGGACAGCAGCGGATTCGACGCCCGGCGTTTTTCGTCGCATCTCTGGTTGCTCTGTTCGCACTTGTTGCGACCCGAGAAGTCTGGAGCGAGCACCTGCCGATTGTGGGCTTCTCTCTCCCACCTGCCGATTCGGCTGCCGACACGTTGCGTACCTATGCCGGTGGCTGGAACCCGGCCGGCTTGGGATCCCCGGAAGCGTTGCGACCGGCGGTCGGCGCGGTTGCTTTGATTCAATTGGTTGCGTTCGGCAACGGTGGGCTTGCGGTGGCGTTGATCACCGTGCTTTCGTTTCTGTTTGGCGCATTCGGTCTGGGGAGGCTGTTGCGTACTTGGGGGCTCGGATCGGTTGCCGGCTACCTGGCAGGGTCGACTTTCATGGCAGGGCCGGCAATCATCGCCGCGACCGGCGCCACTCATTGGACCGTGATACCGGCGATGGGAGCGTTGCCGTGGGCTGTTAGGGCGGCCTTGGTGCCCAGCGACGGACCCAGGTTTGCTCCGGTTGCAGGTGCCGCTCTCGCGACCGGAATCGTCGCCGTCTTTGCCCCGGTTGCTGTGATTGTTCCCTTGCTGGCGGTAAGCCTGTGGGCTGCGCTGGGCGTCGGAGAGCGACTCGGTGCGGTAGGCCGGGCGTTTCTTGCAACGCTGCTCGCCCTTCCGTTGCTGATGCCCTGGCTGCTGTATGTCGACTTTGCAGGGTTGGTGGGCGATGGCGTCGCCGCCTATTGGGAACCTGCGTGGCCGGCGGTGGTGGCTCTGTTCGCCGCTGCACTCGGCGCCGTCCTCGCCGGGGACCGAATCGTGTCGTCGGTCGGTGCTTGGGGAGCACTGATGGCGGTCATCGGTGCACTGCTGGCTCGCACAGGAGATTTTGGTGTCGGCCGTGAAGTCATGCTCGCTGCACTCATGCTCAATGGGCTTGGCGTCGCTGTGGCCGTTGGTGCCGCGCTTGAGGCCACATCTCGCCGTGCTGAGGTTGGAGGGTGGCGCTCCTTGGCAGGAATGGCGGGCGGTTTGGGAGCCATCGCAATCGTCATGGGAACGGTTGTTCTCGCAGGACCGGGTAGGGCTGGTCTTCCAGAAGACGCACTCTCGGGAACATTCGACTTTGCCGCCCCTCCCGGTGCCGAACCAACCCGGGTGCTTCTCTTTGGCGAGGCCACGACGATTCCGGGCACCGCTCGCGAGATTGATGGGCTTTCCTACCGCGTCTTTGTGCCTCCATACCCGACCTCGGCCGAGTCACTGCTGAACGAGGAGCGACTCGGTGACGACGCTTTAGACGCGTTGATTCGCGGTTTAATCGACGGGAGATCGCGTCGCGCCGGGTCGGCGCTAGCCCAGTTCGGCATCGGTTGGGTTGCGTTTACCGAGCCGAGCCCCCTCGAGGCCCTCTTTGAGTCGCAGTTGGATCTGGTCACACTCC
>Ga0255049_10000975_pt1 | contig 16501 bp, 11 predicted proteins | sample JV7_2_3_MG_FD_183615 | JGI IMG/M metagenome (GOLD analysis project Ga0255049, IMG submission 183615) | Seawater microbial communities from Jervis Inlet, British Columbia, Canada - JV7_2_3 | ecosystem: Environmental > Aquatic > Marine > Inlet | place: Canada: British Columbia | collected 2016-10-06
TCGCGAGGGAAATAGGCGCACCCGCTACCGGCTTCATAACCGCTAGCAGCGAAGATTCGATCAGCGCCCGGTTCCATTCAACAAAGATGGAATACCCCATGTGCGGGCACGGTACCATCGCTGTGATGACCAGAATACTCGAACAGGGCATCGTAAACTGGAATGGTGCAGACCGAATCGAAGTCAAACTAAAGCTGCCGACCACTACCGCGGCAGTGGAAATTCATCGCCGTGACGACAATCGGCCGCTAGTCATGCTCGACATCAAGCCACCGGTACTTCGCGAAGACAATCTGGATTTAGAACGTTTGGCGGGATTACTCGGGCTGCGTATGCAAGATTACAGACAGGAGTGCCCGCTGGAAATCGCGACAGGAGACTTTGTTCATTTGGTCGTGCCTGTCAGCAGCCTGCCAGCAGTGCGGCGTATAAACCCCCATTTCGAAGGACTCACTCAATTTTGCCAGGAGCATGAGATCGATACGGTCGCGGTATTCTGCACCGAGGTAGAACGCCCTGGCAATACACTGCATGTACGTGATTTTTGCCCAGCTGTCGGCGTGCCGGAATCTGCTGCGGCGGGCACCACCAACGCCGCTCTGACTGCCTATTTGGTCCGAAATGGAGTTGTACGGGAAAATGGCGATGGGCAAATAGTCATCCTGTCGGAACAGGGCCACGAGATTGATCGACCCAGCTCCCTGCGTTCTGTGGTATCCATGAACGGTGATAGCATAGCCCGCTTACAGGTTGGAGGGGTAGCGACCAGGGTCCTGGATGGTCAGTTGTACCTGTCTTCTGATTCTCAAGATTAGGAAACAAAATCGCATGTCTACTTCTACCGTTGCCTCGTCACCTGACTTCTATAAAGATGCGCTGGTGTGGGATGCACACGCCGGGGTTTTCCCCGACCCCAAAGTCGATCTGACCCTGTTGAATGACTGGCTCGACAATGGAGTGAATTATCTGAGTATCAACGTTGGTTTCGACGTCATGGACTGGCAACAAACCTTGAGTACACTGGCTGCGTACCGTCGCTGGCTGCTATTGCATGAAGACCGATTTATCCTGGCCGGGAGCGTGGAAGATATCTTGCGTGCGAAACAAGACGGCAAATTGGCTGTCTCGTTCGATATCGAGGGCATGAATGCACTGAATGGCGACCTCAACATGCTGGGTGTTTATCACGCGCTCGGCGTACGGCAGATGCTTTTCGCTTACAACCTCAACAATGAGGCGGCGGGCGGTTGTCACGACAAGGACCTGGGTTTGACTGATTTGGGGCGTGCAATCGTAAGCGAGATGAATCGGGTTGGTATGATTGTCGATTGTTCCCATGCCGCTTACCGCACGACGATGGACATCATGGCGGAATCAACTATCCCGGTGGTGTTTTCGCACTCCAATCCGAGCTTGATTTGTGAGCATCAACGCAATATCCGTGACCAACAAATCAAGGCTTGCGCGGAAACCGGAGGGGTCGTGGGTATTAACGGTATGGGAATTTTTCTCGGCGATAACGACGTCAGCAATAAAACATTGCTACAGCACATTTGTTACGTTTCCGAATTAGTCGGGGTCGAGCATGTGGGAATAGGCTTCGACTTCTCTCCTGAGACCGAACTTGATATTGGAACTATTCTCAGCAGTCGCCCTGATTTCTGGCCCGCCGGCCAGCGCTACGATTCGCCAGGCATCAAGCACGCGGGCCCGTCGCAGCTCCCCGATCTTGTAGACTGTCTGAATGATCACGGATTCAGCGACAATCAAATTCGAGGTATTCTTGGAGAGAATTTCCGCCGCGTCGCAGCGACTGCCTGGTCAGCAGGCTTGTTGTAACAGCCTAAATCTTTTGATCATGGCTGCACAAACCATTAACCGGCTTTTTATGTGCACCGAACAAAGTGGTTTTTAAAGTCCATAAGGGTTATTTATAAATCGGGAAGCGTTCGCAAATTGCCAGGATCTTGTTTCTTTTTTCTTCAATCAACGCATCATTTTTCGATTCACAGTATTCAATTAAGTCGGCGATAATTTCCCCCAGAATTTTGATGTCTTTGCTGCGAAGACCTCTTGTCGTAGCAGCGCTTACACCGAGTCGCAGCCCCGACCATTCGGACGGTTTTGGTGAATCAAACGGGATCGGGTTTTTATTCGAAGTGATATTGGCCTTAGTCAAGGCATCCTGGACTTGCTGCCCGGTCAGGTTTCTGGCCGAAAAATCCAGTAATACCATGTGAGTGTCGGTGCCACCGCTGATCAACTTGATATTCCTGGCTGATAATACCTGTGCCAGCGTTTTGGCATTCTCAACAACCTGTTTGCCATAAAGTTTGAAATCGTCGCTGAGTGCCTCGCCGAGGCAGACTGCTTTTGCCGCAATAATCTGACTGTGCAGACTGCCCTGCACGCCGGGGAATATCGCCGATTGTAACTTGCCGGCCCAGATCGAATCGCGTGACAGGATGATTCCGCCGCGAGGGCCGCGCATTGTTTTCGTGGTCGTGCAGGTGACTATATCGGCATATGGCAGAGGCGAAAGGTGGGCACCCGCTGCAACCAGTCCGGCGAAGTGAGCCATATCGACCAGAAACAGAGCGCCAGCCGATTTGGCGATATGACTTAATCGTTCGAAGTCGATAGTCCGTGGGTAGGCCGACCCTCCTGCAATCAATAACTTCGGCTGAACTACATGGGCGAGTCGCCCGGCTTCATCGTAATCGATCAAACCGGATTCTTTATCAACACCATAGTGGTGAGAGTCAAACCAGCGCCCCGACAGATTTGGGGTCGCACCATGGCTAAGGTGGCCCCCGGCCGCAAGATTCAGGCTGAGTATTTTATCACCGGGTTTGATGGTCGCGAAAAAAACCGCCTGGTTAGCCTGGGTGCCCGAATGCGGCTGTACATTAACATATTCGCAGCCGAATAATTCTTTCGCCCGGTCGATCGCGGCTTGCTCAATAATGTCAACAAATTGCCCGCCAGCATGAAAGCGATGTTGCGGATATCCTTCCAGTGTTTTATTGGTGACTGGATGCGCCAGTGCGTCCAGCACAGCCTGGCTGACGATGTTTTCCGATGCGATTAATTCGATTTGGGTTTGCTGACGATGCAGTTCGCGGTCGAGTGCATCGCTAATCAGTGGATCGGTGGCGGCCACGCCGTTATGGAAAAAATCAGGCATTGCGTGCTCGAGTTAACTACTTTCTTGTAATGGTATACGACTCGTTTTGAAACCACAGGCCACCGCGCTTTTTCAGTACGTATCGAGTGGCGGCAATATACGCGTCTTCGTGCATGGCGGCTTCCAGTCTATCATCCTCGACCTGCGCGACATAGGTAGCCGCATTCCACGCGGCCAGCAAGGTTGAAGTTCCGATAGAAATGCCAATCTCATTTGGCAGTGTGTGCATCTCGTAGTTGAACAGCGATTCGATGTTACTGCCCGCCGAAAATACATAATCGGCTGCTTCATCGCCTAACTCGATTTTTACCGCTTCCAGAATTTCGTGACGGCTTACCGTAAACGGGTTATTACCAGGCCAGACGGTCTCGACTATCTCCATGCCTGGATCGTTACCCATGGAGTGAATGCCAATTAAACGGCCATTTGGCGCCAGTGCCCGGGCCAGTGGTGTGATCACATTTTTTGCCTTCGACTCGGCCGATGCGATGGCCCGATAGGGTTGCGATGCGATAATTAAATCATAGTTCGCCTGCGGCGCTTCTCGATTCGGAATTACTGCGTCGAGCAAGAATCGATGATCGTCGCGGTATAAAATCAGGGCTACCGGCCGTTCATAGACCGGATTGCCGTGTTTGCCCGCCTGCGCTTGCCAATTCTCAGAAAGAAAGTTCTGCAGACCGACAATCTGTTGCTCGAATTCGTGTGCGCTATTGCCCGTCAGTGCGACTTCCTTCCATACCATGTTTTTCGCTGCTTCAGGTGAACGCGGGGTTAACCAGGGTGCTTCGCCGTAATATAGATTGGTTAACACAACAACGCTGGCGGGATGTTCGTAGAGTCGGTCGGGTAGTTTATCGAGGGTCAGGCGTACATCCTCAAGGCTGACTTCTTTGCCATGGATCGAAAACGGCATGGTTGGAAAACGATGATGCATGGCTCTCCACACGCGCGATAATACCGTTCCATCACCTACACCGGCATCGAAAATGCGAATTGACGGTGGGGAAGGAATTATGTTTTTAAGTTCGTGCGAGACACGATCGCCGATTACCCATTTCTCGGAACAGGTGTTAACAAAAAGTAAATACTTCTGGCGATTATCGAAAAATCGGAACTCGGTGGGGTCGTCTTTAGTCTCGGAAGCGGATTGTTGCGTCATAAAAGATGTATCCGGTTATTGAAGTAATCCCGGTTCTAACTGGAGCCCAGGAGTCTATCGGATACTATAATGAAAAACCTCGGTTCGCCACTAAATTGGAGGCCGGGTTAATAGAAAACGAAATCGAGATAAATCCTGTTCAGAACAGACCAGGGGCGGTTCTCGACGGCTATTTTTGTCTGTATTTGGATGGTATGTTAAAAATATATCGGGAATTGGTATGATGAAATATCAATCGGAAGGAGAAATTGGTACAAATCTATAAAGCGTTACCTGGATATAAGTAGGTGAAAGAATCATCGCCCATCAAAATTGTATCTGGCTGTTATTTAGATGAAATAAACAACCCCGCCGCAAGCGGACGGGGTATTGTCGCCATCCTTTAGAACAGTGCCAATTGATGATCACTATGGAGTTTCTGGTACATGCCACCTTGCCCCTTTACATAGTTACTTATCATCGCTTCATCTCCATGCTTTCCAACGGTGCTAGCAAAATACCCATCACTCCAAAACTCACCGCCCCAAAGCATTTTCTTTACCTGTGGGCAACGGCAAAATATCTCTCGTGCTGTCAGGCTCTTTATCAATGTGACTAGCTTCGTCACACTATAGGTCGACACAGACTGAACTAAAAAATGAACATGATCTTTGTCCGTGCCTATTTCAAGAAATTTCACTTGGAAGCAGTTCTCTATTTCTAAACAGACTTCTTTTAGCTCACTATCCACATAATCATCAATCACTGCTCGCCTATATTTCGCAGGAAATACCAAGTGGTACATCAATACCGTAACATTATGACTTTTATGTATATACTCGCTCACCCATACAGTTTACGCCGCAAGCGGCGGGGAATAGAACCCCAAGGGATTTAACTAAATAGACAAGCCTTAATTGCTTGATTCAGAAATCGATCATGGTTTGTTGATTTTAAAAACTAACTGGTTGGTATAATAGTTTCCGGAATTTTAATTGTACCAATACATTAATGTGTTGAAATTGGTACTTGAATTGGCCAATTAATTCGATATAACATGCCGTGAGCCTCGCAGCTTGCGCGCGTTGAACCTCGTCGTACCTGTTGTCAGGTAAAAAAATAATAAGGATAAATGCGGGATCTGCACTCGAATTAAAATATCGTGTGAAACGAGTGCAATCATTAAGTATAAATAGCAACAAATCAATTAAGAGGAGTCAGATTATGAACCAGTCTTTGGTTAAAAAAATTGCAGTACTCGGCGCTAGTGCGTTTCTCGCATGCGGCGTGATGAGTGCACAGGCCGCGGGTAAAATTACCGCAAAACTAGGAGATGTAGACGATGAGATCATCATCCCGACGCACAACTGGTCCAGCCAGATAGTAATGTCAAACGTGGTAGGTCAATTGTTTGAAAAGATGGGCTACCAGGTGGAATACACACCGACAGACAGTCAGTCGGTATATGAGTCGGTTCGTATCGGTGACGTCCATCTGGAAATGGAAGTATGGGAAGGATCGTTCGCAACCTCATTTAACGCGGCTATGGATAAAGGTGGCATTATAGATGCAGGTGCCCACGACGCAATCACTCGCGAGGAATGGTGGTATCCGGCTTATGTTGCAGATCTTTGCCCTGGCTTACCTGACTATAAAGCGCTGGAAAAATGTTACGAGTTGTTCGTGACGCCCGATACGGCGCCTAATGCGCGTTATCTCGACGGTCCTGTAGAGTGGCTGCACGATACCAAGCGTATAGAAGCACTGGGTATGCACTTCACTACAATTAATGCCGGTGCCGGTGCAACTTTGTGGGCAGAACTCGAATCTGCGGCAAAGCGCAAAGCGCCAATCGTGTTGTTCAACTGGTCGCCAAACTTTACCGACGCGGTATACGGTGGTGCATTTATCGAATTTCCAGAATTCGATCCTGCCTGTAAAACTGATGCCAGCTGGGGTGTTAACCCGGACATGACTAACGACTGCGGCAGTCCGGCGGGCGGCTACCTGAAGAAAGTTGCCTGGGACGGTATGCCGCGTAAATGGCCTGCGGCCTACAAGGTGTTGTCACGTATCAATTTCACCACGTTCATGGTTGGTACTATGTCCAAGTTGGTGGATACTGACGGTATGGAATACGATGAAGCCGCTGCCAGGTGGATCGCAGACAATGAAGCAGTCTGGTCTGAGTGGTTATACGCTTCCCAATAAGTGCTAAATCCTATACTCTGAAAGCCGCCATCAGTGAATCTGGTGGTGGCCTTTTTTATCTAATTTTATCTAATTCCCCTCCAGCCAGGAAAACGGTATGACTATTGAAGCTACCAGACCGGTTATCCACTGTAAAAATATTTTCAAAATTTTCGGTCATTCGGCACAAGAAATTCAGGGCAAAAGTGGCGGTAAGGTCGATCAGGAGTTCCTCGATAATAATGGTCTGGTGGCAGCCGTCAACGACGTCTCGCTGGAAGTTTATCCGGGTGAAATGTTGGTGGTCATGGGGCTTTCCGGCTCGGGTAAATCAACGCTGGTACGCTGTCTTTCACGCCTGATAGAAACTACTTCTGGCTCTATCAATATCGAGGGTGAAGATCTTCTGGCGATGAGCGAAAAAGAATTAATCGAACTGCGCCGAAATAAAATGGGTATGGTGTTTCAGAATTTTGCGCTATTACCGCATAAGACTGTTTTAGAAAACATTGCATTTCCGCTACAGATGCGCGGTATGAAAAAAGAAGATTATGTTGCCCGCGCGCTTAAGATGATTGAACTGGTATCGCTCGACGGCCGTGAAAATGATTTCCCGCGTCAGTTATCGGGTGGTCAACAGCAACGCGTTGGTATCGCTCGCTCGCTGGCAATCGAACCGGATATCTGGTTTCTGGATGAACCTTTCTCAGCGCTCGATCCCTTAATTCGCAAGGAAATGCAGGACGAATTCCTGCGACTGCAGTCGATATTGAAGAAAACCATTGTTTTTATTACCCACGACTTCGACGAAGCCTTACGCCTGGCGGATCGTATCGCGATCATGTTTCACGGGCGTGTAGAACAATGTTCTACGCCGCAAGATATCGTGCTGAATCCGGCCACTGACTACGTGAAGAAATTCACCAACGATGTACCGCGTGAAAAAGTACTCACAGCTGGCGCTATTATGGACGAAGAACGTCCGGACGATAAGCCTGCGGCCATATCGGTAAATCAGTCAGATATCATCGAAGACATCGCCGAATTCATTCTCGGTCAGGAAAGACCTGTAGTGGTGCATGACGACGATGGTAACCGGGTTGGCATGCTTCATCGTGATACCGTGTTAAAAATTCTCTTCCCCGGCGACAAATAGCCTCCAGTTGCGGAGATATCCAATGAGAGAGACTATCTTGCAGGGCGTGCGACCGGATAATCGATTCAGGGCGAGCTTTATACTGTTAGCTATTTTCGCTTTGATAATGGTATTTCAGGGCCTCGAGATGGTACCGGAAACCCTGGACCGGTTACCGGCACATTCGGAAGCGAGTGCGATCGATAATACCGGATACGGCGAACACTACGAAACAGTTGCCTTCGATGAAATTTTTAATAGATCATTTGATTATCTCCGTGAAGACCTCGGATTTTCCACGGTAACGCGTGCTGTATCCAAAGCGTTGAAGTCGGTGATCAATGTTTTTAATAATATTTTGCTCGGTGGCCGAAAAGGATTCGGATTTGACCCGATGCCCTGGGTGGCGGTAGCCGCTATCGCGTTCATCGTGGGTTTTGCTTTAAAGGGCTGGAAGCTTTCATTATTGGCCGGTGGCACAGTGGTATATTTCGCCGTGTTTGGGCAATGGAAAGTTTCCATGCAAACACTTTCCCTGTTATTTGTATCGGTGCCAACATCCATCATCATCGGCATATTGCTGGGGATAATGGCGTATAAAAAGAAAGCTTTCGAAAATGCCATTCTACCGGTGCTCAATGTCGCCCAGACTTTGCCACATTTTGCCTATTTGATTCCGGTCATCGTGTTTTTTGGCGTCGGGCATCAAACCGGCGTGATCGCAACCATCATATTTGCCGTGCCACCGATGGTACGATTGACATTGTTAGGGTTGCAAAAGGTGCCTCCCAAACTGATCGAGTCGGGCAAAATGAGTGGTTGTACGCGATTGCAACTCCTGTTCAGGGTGCAAATCCCAAGCGCGCGTAACGAGATGATGCTAGGTGTGAATCAGGTGATCATGCAGTGTCTGGCGATGGTGGTGATTGCCGCATTTATCGGAGCGCCTGGCCTTGGTTATCAATTATTACTCAAGCTACAGATATTAAAATTAGGGCAGTCGGTAGAGATCGGATTTGCAATCGTATTGCTGGCGATTACTCTCGATCGCCTGTCTATGGCCTGGGCCGAAAAGAAAAGAGACTACACCGCCAACCTGCCATTTCATGTGCGCTACAAATACCAGATTATACTGGTAGTGACCGTGACGCTTGCCTATATCGCCGCGCACTATTTCCCCGCATTGGAAAAATTACCCAAATGCACGGTGACCAAACCTACCGACTGTTTTACCATTTCCACTGCTGCATTTTGGGAAGATATTATCGACTGGGTGGTCATCAACTGGTACGACGGTTTGCTGGCATTTCGGTCCTTTGTTGTTATCGATATGCTTGTTCCGCTGCGTGATTCGTTTCTGTTTGCACCAACCATCGCGGTGCTTGTGCTGATCGCCGGTGCCGGTTTCATTCTGGGTGGTTGGTATTCGGCCTTGCTAACCTCGATATTTTTTATTTTCATAGCGCTTTCCGGTTGGTGGGATCGCGCAATGATTACCGCTTACATGGTTATGTTTGCAGTACTTGTTTGTATTGTCATTGGCATTCCGCTCGGCATATGGGCTTCACGAAAACCGGGGCGTGCCCGCTACTTTCTTATCTGGTGCGACACGCTGCAAACCTTTCCATCGTTTATCTACCTGTTGCCTGTCATCATGTTATTTCAGGTCAACGATTTATCGGCGATACTGGCCGTAATCGTGTATGCGATTGTGCCGGCTGTTCGTTATACCATCGAGGGTATTATCAATGTTCCACCGTCGTTGCACGAAGCAGTGACTATGGCTGGCTGTAGCAATCGTCAGCGTCTTTTTCAGCTCGAATTACCGATGGCGATGCCGCACATATTGCTGGGCATTAATCAAACTACGATGTTTGCATTTTCCATGGTGGTTATTGCTGCATTTATTGGTACTATTGACCTTGGTCAGGCGATATTCAAAGCCTTGTCGGAAAGTGACCTGGGCAAGGGCTTAACACTAGGTTTATGTATATCGTTCATGGCGCTGAGCATCGACCACATGATCACTCGGTGGGCGAGAGAACGTCGCAAGCTATTAGGTCTGGACTAGATAGTGCTTTCGAAGTGGATGGTTTATTAATTAGGTTTGGAAAAATCAATTGGGTCGCAAAAATCCATGCACCAACAGCAGGCGCTGGTCTTTTTCGTGCCCGACAGATCTTACCAGGTTAAAACGAGCATTAGATCCGAATGATTAAAAAGATTCTGGTTGCAACTGACGCGTCGGCTGCGTCGAATCGGGCAGTAAGCATGGCGACCTATATGGCGGCATGCCACGAGGCTGAATTGCTCATCCTGCACGTTATCAGAGATATGCAATTACCTACCTTATTAAAGAACGCACCAGAACTGGAAGAATTCGCCAATACGCGCGAGAATATTCTGCGCCAGGTGGCTGAAACCATATTGCACGAGGCCGAAGTTCGCGCCAGAAAAGGCGGTGCCAAAAAAATTCAGACCGCGATTGGCAGTGGCGACCCCGCATCCAGCGTTATCGGTTTTGCGAAACGGCGAAATATCGATACCATCGTCATCGGCACGCGTGGCCTCGGAAAGGTCAAGGGAATACTGATGGGCAGCGTCTCGCGCAAGATTGCCAATTATGCCGAGGCGAATTGTTTTATAGTGCGCTAAGGCGCGTTAAGAAAACTCTACTCAATATAAAGCATAATAATTCTCGCAGAGAGGCAGAGCACGCAAACGGAAATGCGGGGAATCGGGAAAGATTATACCTGTGGGGCCGAATTCATTCGGCCATCAACGATTACAGGCAAGGCGATTACCCGCATTGGAGCTGTATCTGCATAACCGATTGAGATGCGCGCGCGGTCGAATGATTTCAACCCTACAAGTTTTATCCAAATAAATTCTTTGCGAGCTCTGCGTCTCTGCGGGAGATAATTCTTTTGCCGTGCTTCTCTAACGGCTAAATCCTATTCGGGCGGCGGAACGCCGCGAACCTTTGACTTGGTCGGATCGTAGAACGGGAATTGCACGACTTTGGCCGGTAAGCGTTTTTGTTTGCCATCGAGCTTGCCAACTTCAACTTTAGTACCTATTTCACTGTACGCTACCGACATCCGGCACAGGGCCAAATTCTTGCGTAATATCGGTGAGCGTACGGCACTGGTGATTTCACCGACCTGATTGCGCCCAATATTCACGCAGTCACCATTAGCCGCTAACTCATCACTACTCAGTTCGAGCCCGACCAATACACGTTGCGGATTTTCTTTACGTTTGACCAGTGCCTCGCGCCCTATAAAGTCGTCATGCTTGGTTTTCAACGGCACAGTAAAAGGGATCCCTGCTTCAAATGGATCAGTCTGGTCGCTGAATTCGTAACCTGCAAAGATTAAACCGGCTTCGACACGAAGCATGTCGAGAGCTTCCAGGCCCAGTGGCGTCAGGTCGTAAGGTTTGCCTGCTTCCCAGGTTGCATCCCAGACTGCGGAAGCATCCTTCGGGTGGCAAAAAATTTCGTAGCCAAGTTCGCCGGTATAACCGGTGCGCGATATCAATATAGGGATTCCGTTCTCATCGCCGATGCGGGCAATGGAAAAACGGAACCACTCGAGTTCTTCGACCGTGGCCTGGTCGGGGCGAGTCCAGATTATCTGCTTCAATAGGTCGCGGCTTTTCGGACCCTGAACCTGCAGATTATGTAATTGATTGCTCGAGTTTCGCACCCAGGACTGCAGGCCGAGTTTATTTGCCTGTTCGCGCAACCAGATACCACTTTCATCGTTGCCGCCAATCCAGCGGAAATTGTCCCGACCAAGGCGGAACACGGTACCGTCATCAATCATGCCACCATTTTCATAACACATGGCGGTATAAACGACCTGTCCCGGCGTTAAACGACGCATATCACGAGTGACGCAGGTCTGCATTAAAAGTTCGGCGTCGGGCCCGGTAATTTCGTATTTGCGCAACGGTGACAGGTCGGTCACCACCGCGCCTTCGCGACAAGCCCAGTATTCGTCGATGACACCGTGTTTGGTGTAGCTGTTGGCGAGCCAGTAGCCGGCGTATTCGGTAAAATTGCGCGTGTGCTGGGAAGTTCGTGCATGAAAACCGGTCTCCCGGGTCATTTCTTTTTCTGCATCTGTAGTCATTCGATAGGCCGTCGCTTTGTTAAATGTATTTTTCGCCGGGTAAATTCGCATATGAATATCGGTCGGATTCCAGCCGTTGGCAGCGTCGATATCGCAGGGGCAGGCTGAAGACACGCATACCATATCTTTTAATGCACGCATTAATACGTAATCACCGGGCCTTGACCAGGGTTCGTCAAAGTACATCTGGTTAGAATCATCGATATTTGTATTGAAAAACAGGTTAATTGCCATCCAGCCGCGGCGCGAATTGACGCCATAAGGTTCGAGCACCTGGTTGAAGTTATCGGAGCAGTTGACGTGTCCCGGGTAACCCATGTCATCGTAGTATTTCGCTGTACAGGCAGTGCCGAAGCTATCGTGACGGCCACAGGTATCCTGAATGACTTCAAGCATTGGTTCGAAGTCCTGATCATAAAATTTGGAAAACAACCCTGGGGCAGGATAGGCCGCTCCGATCGCATGTCGCGTGGTGGTGGCGTCGAGGCAGCGTTCGATACCCTTTTCCAGTTTCGCGCTATCAAAACATTGAAAGTCAGAACACTCACGACCTTCGACGTCGATAATCTGGATCGTTTCGCCTGCCTTGACCTCATAAACAAAGGCAGTGCGCGCGGCGATACGGATATCCCGCAATGGTTCGGCGAGTGGATCCGGCAGTTGAATCAATCTTTGTTCGGGCTCGCTTCGCTTGCGGTGAACATAGACGACGATATTGGTAACCGTGTTTTGCTGGTCGGCGAGCATGGCCTCGCCCGGCGCGGCAATGATGCAGCTTAATGCCTCGTTGGCGCTAAAACGCTGCGAGTCACCGGACGGTGAATCCTTGCCGAAAATGGCGGTACTTTGCGCTTTTTCTATAAGCAGGTGGCGGGATTTAAGTGCCTGTGCCAAATTTTCTGCGCTTTTGTCGCGGACGGCCAAAATATGTTTTAATCCTTCCGCTGCACCGTTTGCTTTTGCTCCGATGCACTGCGTATCACTTTTCCCCTGCGCATCGAAAACGCTGATCTCACATACCTGCAAGCCTTCTGGATTGATCAGTTCGATTTCGTCACCCGCGTTGAGGCTGAGCGCTATACTGCCATTGGCTTTTACCAGATACCTTTCGGTATCGGGCGGCAAGGCGTTTAACCCGGGCTGTAGCAGCCTTACCGGGGAACTAAATAATGGAGTATTCATTCAAGTATCAAGCAAATCGTCTTGCACCCCGAACAAGTGTTTTTTAATAATACTAACCGCCTCGTTGGCGTCGCGGGAAGTGATGGCCTCGTACAGGGCGCGGTGCTGGTTATTATAATAATCGATTCGATCAGGGGTTAGCAGCTTGGCCTTCATCATCCTCCATTGCGAATAATTCCGTACTTCACTGATACGTTCGTATACCCAGTAGATCAATTTATTTTTCGAACAATGCGCCAACGCCATATGAAATGCAGTATCGGCGCGTGCGAACTTTTCTGCATCGCCACCGCATTCCTCGCATTGTCGCAATGCCATGCGTAACTCCTCGAGATCACGGTGGCTGGCATTACTGATAGCCAGGCGCACCATTTGCGGTTCGATCGCAATGCGTACTTCCACCATTTCCAGTGGGCTGGTAATGCTCGATATATCGTGTTGGTTACTGAGTTCGCGGTGTGTCACATAGGTTCCGCTGCCAACTTTGCGCGTGATCAGGTTTTGCTCTTCAAGGATTTGTAATACCGTTCTAATGGTGCCTCTCGAGACTTTAAATTCCTCGGCCAAATTTCGTTCCGCGGGTAACCGCTCTTCATGCGAATATTGCCCGTCAAGAATCATGTTGCGCAATTGTGATACAACATTGCCGGTGGTTACACCGAGTCTGGTTTTACTGCCCTTGTGTTTCACTCCAAGACCAGGGTCAGGCAAACCAGGGTCTCGATTATGTGTATTATCCATTGCCTGTCTCCTCGAGACCAAAATTATTATAGTGGTACTATTAATTGGTACAATATTGCGCCATAAAATAGCCTAAATCAAGCGCTTTACAGGCTGTTTGCCACTCCTTGACTCCACTACATTGGCTACCACCTGGACGACATATTGAAAAACTGATATATATTAACAGCTTAGCCTTAAATATTCGAAACATTATCATAATAAACATAGTAACTAATTGAATTTAAAGAATATTATATTAACTGTTAAGCCCCCGAAAATATCCGGCGAATACCTGATAAAATCAGATTTATTGACTCATCATATGGTGAGTTGATAAACGCCAGCAACAATTGGTTCAATGAAATATGAAAAATATCGACGAGTTGTACAAAAAATTCTCATAAAACCTTGTAATGGATCATTGTATAGGTATACCATCGCAAGTAATAATCTAAAAATTAAGCGCAGGCATCTATGACCTGGCTACAACCAGACGCCTCGTATAGACAGCTATAAACTGGCGGACAAATAAATAAAAAACAGAGCGGTAAACGAAAAACCAACTGGAGAGTACAAATGACTGATTTAGAAAAACACGTTGAAGCACCTGGCCGCGCTGACCTGGTTAAGCAAGTCAGCGAGAAGATAAAGGAAACTGGTGTAGATTATATTTATTACCAGTTTATCTCGGTCACTGGGCGAATCGTGGGCAAAGGTATTCCTGCCGCACATTGGGAACGTCTTGCCGAAAAGGGCTTTCAGTTGGTATACGGTTCAACCGCAAATCTGTTTGTCGACCGTCATGGGAATTACATTGGTTACGGTCCGGAGTCCTGGGAACTTATCGGTATCCCGGACCCTGAAACATTCTGTCAGTTGCCCTGGGACAAACGCGTTGCTCGCGTATTCTGTACCTTGTTCCGCAATCGTGAAGAGCTCGAGAACCCAGGTGGCGCATTGTCTTCGGATTGCCGCGGAAACCTGCGTCGTATTCACAATGAATTTCAGGACAAGCACGGTCTTGAGATGCGTTGCGGTACCGAGCCGGAAATGATGTGGTTGAAGCGTGGTGAGGATGGCAAGCCAAACGGAGGTGTCACCAAGCCTAATTGTTACCACATCGATCAATTTGAGGAGCTGCGTCCTACCTTCATGAAAGTGATCGAATACTCTCAACAAATGGGTCTCGATATTATTCAGGGCGACCACGAAGATGCGCCGGGCCAGCTTGAACTGAACACCCAGTTCGATGATGTTTTACGTAACGCTGACCGTCTGACTACCTACCGACAGATCTGCGCACAGGTTGCACGTGAAGACAATTTGATCGCCTGCTTTATGTCTAAGCCATTCATGGGTGTATCGGCTTCGGGTTGTCATCACAATATGTCGCTGTGGCGTGGCGGTGAAGACAAAGTTAATAAGCTCGGTTTCGAAAATTTGGCGGGCATGGATGGTTCCTTTACCTACCGGGTTGGTGGTGAAAACACATTTATGCCCGATCCATCTATCGATGAGCGCGCACCGGGACCAATCGGTTTGCATTCTATCGGCGGCGTTATCGAGCACCTCGGTGCGCTGACTTCGATCGGTTCGTCGACAGTTAATTCTTACCGCCGTCTCTGGGATACCGGTTTCTGGGCGCCAATTTTCGCCGACTGGGGTTACCAGAACCGTACCTGTGCATTGCGTGTATCGGCTCCGGGCCGTTTCGAATATCGTTCGGTTGACTCGATGGTGAATCCATATCTGATGGGTTCTGCCCTGTTGAAAGCTTTCGATGATGGTATAGATAACAATCTGGATCCAGGCGAAGCCGAAGAACGCAATATTTATGAGGCAATTGATGCAGGTAAAAACGTCAAGAAGCTACCGATGTCATTGGGTGAAGCCCTTGAAGAACTGCGCAACGACGAAGTTATCAAGTCGTCTATGCCGGGTGAGATGTACCGGGTATTCGAGCATTACAAACGCGATGAATGGGAGCGATACAACGCCACGGTCACCGACTGGGATGTGGAAACGTACCTGGATTGCTTGCCATAAACTGATTGATTGCAGCCAGGCGCATTTATCCCTGGTGATTACACAATAAAAAATTTTTAATTTGAAGAGGATATTCTAATGTGTGGTATTGCTGGACTTATCTGGAAAGGTGGTGCAAGCAGTGATGTCGGTACCGAGATGACCCAGATGCTTCAGGCTTTGAAGCATCGCGGGCCGGACTCAACCGGATTTGCACTTTACGGAAAACCGGAAAAAGGCGTAGAAGTGTTGCGTTTCAAGGTCGCCGAACAGGAAGAAATGAGTACTGGTTTCGATATTCATCGACAGGTGACTGAACGCAAGGCAGCGGTCGATACGCGTCTAGAGGAAATGGGCGCAAGAGTCACCGAGCGAGAAGAAGCAACCGAGTATGCATTTCGTTATCACTTTAAATTTGACGGTGATCTGAAGCGCTTAATCGATTACATCGAGGATATCGACGGCGTCGAAATCCTGTCTTTAGGCACCGCATTAGAATTGATCAAGGACCTGGGCGACGCGGCCGAAGTTTCCGAACAATACGGCCTGAATGGCTTCGTCGGGACGCATGCGATCGGTCATACGCGCATGGCTACCGAATCAGACGTCGATATCCGTTCTGCGCACCCGTATTGGGCCTACCCGTTTAACGACGTATCGGTAGTTCACAACGGCCAGTTAACCAATTACTGGACTAATCGCCGTGATCTTGAGCGTCGTGGTCATCGTTTCATGTCTGATTGTGACTCGGAATTGATCGCGGTTTATATTGCTAATCA